>Ga0315903_10011837_pt1 | contig 10230 bp, 10 predicted proteins | sample LakEriMetagenome_7_FD_203524 | JGI IMG/M metagenome (GOLD analysis project Ga0315903, IMG submission 203524) | Freshwater fungal communities from buoy surface, Lake Erie, Ohio, United States - Buoy 2 MA119 | ecosystem: Environmental > Aquatic > Freshwater > Lake | place: USA: Lake Erie, Ohio... | reverse complement strand
CATTCCGGCACCATTCCGCCAGCTGCGGCCATATGGATAATCTCACACATAGCCTTGTCGGCGCGTTGATTGGTCAGACGGGCTTAAAGCGGAAAACCGGTCTTGCGATGCCGACGCTGATAATCGCGGCGAACATCCCTGACATCGACGCGGTAGCAACATTGCTGGGCGGGCAACAGCATCTCGCCTTGCGGCGCGGGTTGACGCATGGACCGATTGCAATGTTGGTCTTGCCGCTCATATTGTGGGGTATCATGCTGTGGTTTGACCGCTGGCAGGCCCAGCGTGGAAAACGACCCGAGAAACGGCTGCCTTTGCATAAGGGCTGGCTGCTTGCCTTGGCCTATATCGGTTGCATCAGCCATCCCTTGTTTGATTGGTTCAACAGCTATGGCATCCGCTTGTTAGAACCCTTTTCTAGCCAGTGGTTCTATGGCGATACTTTGTTCATCATTGATATCTGGTTGTGGGCTGCGCTGATCGCGGGTGTCTGGATTTCACGGCGGCGTGAACGGCACGGCACAAGCTGGCGCGCACCGGCTTTGGTGAGCTTCACGGCCATCTGCGCCTATATTCTGGTCAACGGCCTGATAACGAACCGCGCGGAGCAATTGACGGCGGAGGCCGTGCAGCAAAAGCATAATATTGTGCCCACCCTCATCGTAGCAAACCCCGTTCCTGTCCAATTTTGGAAGCGGGAAATGCTGTGGCGCAATGACAGACTTTATGGGCAGGGCATCTATACCGCTTTCAGCACCGTCCGTATCGATAACACGGTGCGCGCGCATTATATGGGCGTGGAAGATAAAAAGGCGTTTGCGGCGAATGTGACTGCGCAGTCACCATTCTTATTCTGGGCGCGCATGCCTGTGGCGCAGATTATCACTGAGAACGACAAAAAGGCGTTAAAAGTGTCGGACCAACGCTTTGTCGACCCGATGGTCGGTGATCGCTTTTCTGAGACTTTTCCGATCGGAGATGACGGCAAATGACAGCGCCAGTAATACTCTGGTTCCGCCGCGATTTACGCCTTTCGGATCAACCCGCATTGGCAGCTGCGGTAGCCAGCGGCGCGCCGATTATTCCGCTCTACATTCTTGATGATGACACGCCAAAGCATCGCAAGATGGGTGCTGCATCGCGTTGGTGGTTGCACCATAGCCTGGCGGCTCTGGATACGGATTTGCAGGCGCTTGGGTCAAAGCTCATCCTACGGGCGGGTAAATCTGACGAGATTTTGCGCACGCTGGCCGCAGAGACCGATGCGTCTGCCATTCATTGTATCCGCCATTATGAACCATGGTGGCGCAATGCCGAAAAAGCGGTTGCAAACGCATTGGGTGAGGGCACTGCGTTTGTTTGCCATGACGGCAATTATCTGCTCCCCGCAGGCAGCGTGACCACGGGCAGCGGCGGGCAGTATAAAATTTACACGCCGTTCATGCGCGCTCTGTGGCAGCATATGCCGCCACCCGTGCAGCATTCTGCGCCGACAAAAATCCCCGCGTCGGACAGTTGGCCGGAGAGCGATAGCCTGTCCGACTGGAACTTGCTGCCGACGAAGCCCGATTGGTCGGGTGGCATGTCCGAAATGTGGACGCCCGGTGAAGCGGGTGCAAAGGGACGGCTCGCGGGGTTTGTTGATAAGGCGAAGTTTTACGACGAGAAACGCAACCTGCCGTCCGTAGAAGGCTCCTCCTTTCTGTCCCCGCATTTGCACTTTGGCGAGATTTCGCCTGCGACCTGCTGGCACGCCACTATGGATCAGGGCGGATCGGTGGATGTATTCCTAAAAGAGCTGGTCTGGCGCGATTATGCGCAAAATGTCATTGTCCAGATGCCCGAATATGGCGCAAAGAATGCGCGCGATGCCTTCGATAAGCTCCCTTGGCGTGACTTATCCGACCCGGCGGTGAAGGCGGATTTTAGTGCGTGGACCAAGGGGCGGACGGGCTATCCCATCGTCGATGCCGGTATGCGGCAATTATGGGCAACGGGTTGGATGCACAACCGCGTGCGCATGATTGCGGCATCCTTCTTGGTCAAACATTTGCTGATTGACTGGCGCGAAGGTGAAAAGTGGTTTTGGGATACTTTGGTCGATGCCGATTATGGCAGCAATAGCGTCAATTGGCAGTGGACCGCTGGCACGGGAGTAGACAGCAACATGTTCGTGCGCATCATGGCGCCCTTGTCGCAGTCTGAGAAATTCGATGCCGCACGCTATATCCGTGATTGGGTGCCTGAATTGGCAGCGTTGCAGGAGCCCTATATTCACGATCCCGATGAATATGGCGCGCGTCCGAAGGGCTATCCACGGAAAATCATTGGTCACAAAGCCGCGCGTGAACGCGCGTTACAGGCGCATGCGGTGGTGAAGGGATAGGATCATCCGCCTATTTGCGTTCGTCATTCTGAACTTGTTTCAGGATAACGTACCAATGTCGCTTGTTATCCTGAAACAAGTTCAGGATGACGAGGGTCGTTCAGGATGACGAGGGTCGTTCCGGATGACGATCAGTGACGCTTAACCCGCAACTACCAACCGATGCCCTGTGGCAAACTCGGTCTGCAGCATCTTCAATATCGCATCCGCAACAACCGATGGTTCTTTGACCGTGGAAGGATCTTCGCCCGGATAGGCCTTCGCCCGCATCGCAGTGCGCGTGCGACCAGGGTCGACAATTGCGGCGCGGACTTGCGACAGGTTTTTGACCTCATCGCCATAGCTTTGAACCAAATTCTCCAACGCCGCCTTTGATGCGCCATATGCGCCCCAAAACGCACGGGGGCTTGCGCCAACCGAGGACGTTAACGCAACCAATCGGCCAGCGTCACTTTTGCGCAACAATGCGTCGAACGATGCGATCATCACTTGCTGTGCTGTGACGTTCAATGTGAACAATCGTGCAAATTCTGCGCCATCAATCGTGGGTACCGGACTTAAGGTTCCAAGCATAGCAGCGTTCAAGACAAGGATATCGAGCTTGCCCCAACGCTCTGTGACTGCCGCGGCAAGACGGGCTATGCTGTCGCCATCGGTTAAATCGAGCGGGGCAATAGTGGCACTGCCGCCAGCAGCAAAAATTGCGTCTTCAACCGCCTCAAGGTCTTTGGCCGTCCGCGCGGTCAAAATCACATGCGCGCCTTGCGCCGCTAATGCTGTAGCCGTCGCCGCACCAATTCCCCGACTTGCACCGGTTACCAGCGCAATCTTACCTGCAAATGCGTTCGTCATATTTATGCCAGTTTTTGCTCGCTAAGCATCATGAGGTCGCCTGTCGCATGCTCCTCATGGTCGGTCAGGGTAGTGGGATAATCGCCCGTGAAGCACGCATCGCAATATTGCGGCGTGTCCGCATGGCGCGAATCTTCGCCAAGCGCGCGATACAGGCCGTCGATGGACAAAAACGCGAGGCTGTCGGCCTGAATAAACTGGCGCATTTCTTCAACATCCATGCGGCTGGCGAGCAGCTTGGAGCGTTCGGGCGTGTCGACGCCGTAAAAACAACTGTTCATAGTAGGCGGGCTTGCAATGCGCATATGCACTTCGGCGGCACCAGCCTCGCGCATCATCTGCACGATTTTCAGGGACGTTGTGCCGCGCACAATGGAATCATCAATAAGGACGATGCGTTTGCCGGCAACCAAATTTCTGTTGGCATTATGCTTTAACTTAACACCCAAATGGCGAACGCCGTCGCCGGGCTGAATGAAAGTGCGACCGACATAATGCGAACGGATGATGCCCAGTTCAAACGGGATTTTGGCCGCTTCGGCATAACCAATGGCCGCTGGCGTGCCGCTGTCGGGCACGGGAATGACATAGTCGACATCAACGCCATTTTCCCGCGCGAGTTCCGCGCCAATCGCCTTGCGAACCGAATAGACGCTGATGCCTTCAACGATTGAGTCTGGGCGTGAGAAATAGACATGCTCAAAGATGCAGGGGCGTTGTGAAATGGGAATGAACGGCTTGTGCGAATGAATTTCCGTTCCACGCACCACAACCAATTCGCCAGGTTCCACCGAACGGATATACTCCGCGCCCACGATATCTAGCGCGACGGTTTCAGAAGCAAAGATGATAGTGTCGCCAAGCTTGCCCATGACCAATGGTCGAATGCCCAACGGGTCACGGCAGGCAATCATGCCCTCTGTCGTGAGGCATAGGAGCGAATAGGCGCCCTCAACGCGCTTCAGCGCGTCAATCAAGCGGTCGAGCAAGGTCCGGTAACCGGAGGTCGCGACCAAATGAATGATCACTTCTGTATCGGACGTCGACTGGAAAATGGAACCACGACGCACAAGGTCGCGGCGCAGGGTCATTGCGTTCGAAATATTGCCATTATGCGCAATAGCGAACCCGCCCGTGGCAAGATCGGCATATAAAGGCTGCACATTGCGCAGCGATGTCTCGCCTGTTGTGGAATAACGCACATGACCAATTGCACATCGTCCGACGAGGCCACCGATGATTTCTTCACGGTCAAAATTGCCCGCGACATGGCCCATCGCCCGATGGGTGTGGAAATCATGGTCGTCAAAGCTGGTGATACCCGCAGCCTCTTGGCCGCGATGTTGGAGCGCGTGGAGGCCAAGCGCCACCATGGCAGAGGCGCCTTCGGTGTCATAGACACCGAAAATTCCGCACTCCTCGCGAAGTTTGTCGTCATCAAAAGGGTCGGTGGTCAGCATATATCGAATCCCGCTGCGCTTCGCTGTGACGCCTATAGGCATGGCTGTTACAATTGTCTCCCCCTTGTCGTGCGATTGTTACAAAGAAAATGTTGGCGAGGCAAAGATGCTTGGGTTACGAACCCAATATGACCGACGAACGAGAGAGCGGATCGACGCTTGACCCCAAATATGACGCCAATGGACTGGTGACTGCTGTCATCACCGATGAAGCCGATGGCGCCGTGTTAATGGTGGGGCATATGAATGCAGAGGCGCTAGCGAAAAGCATCGAAACGCGCACGGCTGTGTTTTTCTCGCGCAGCCGTCAGCGCCTTTGGCAAAAGGGCGAAAGCAGCGGCAATGTCTTGCATATTGTCGATATGCGCATCGATTGCGATCAAGATGCCCTTTGGATTATCGCGCGGCCGCAAGGTCCGACGTGCCATACCGGTGCAAGAAGCTGCTTTTATCGTAAGGTGACCGATGGCGGGTTGGAACCCGTTTGAAAGCGGCGGCGATGCTGCGGGTGCGGCACGGGATGCTTAGCCTGACCCTAAATAAGCTTGCCGCCCTTTAGCATGTGCCGCACGCGGCCTTGAACGGGCAGGCGGTCGAAGGGCGTGTTGCCGGCCAACGCGGCCATGCGGTCACCATCGACCTGCCACGGCGCATCTGGGTCAATCAGGATTAGGTCCGCCTCTTGACCTTCAAGTATTTGGCCAGCGTTTAACCCTAATATCTTCGCAGGGTTTGTCGCGAGCAATGCAAACATATGGCCCATCGAAATCACATTATCGCGCACGAGGTTGAGCGACAGCGCCAGCAATGTTTCTGCCCCCGCCATGCCGGGCGCGCTTTCGGAAAACGGCAGGCGCTTGTCTTCTGGCCCGCGCGGGTCATGGCCCGATGCGATAACGTCAATCGTGCCATCGGCTATGGCTGCGATACATGCCAGCCGGTCGCTTTCAGACCGCAGCGGCGGTGAAAGCCGCGCAAAAGTACGGAAATCGGAAACAGCATTGTCGGAAAGGAATAGATGCGCGGGCGTGATTCCGCATGTTACGCGCAGGCCCTTTGCCTTTGCCGCGCGGATCAGGTCCAGGCCGCGTGCTGTTGTCACTTGTCGGAAATGGACATGCGCACCGCTTTCTTCCGCCAATAGGAGGTCGCGGGCGATCGCCAGTGTTTCGGCCACGATTGGCGCACTTGAAAGGCCAAGCAAAGTCGCGGTTTCGCCTGCCGTAGCTACCGCATGGCCGGCCACCCCAATATCCTCATTATGCACAATGACGGGAAGGTCTAAAGCCGCGCAATACTGCATGATGCGGAGCATAACGCCGCTGTCAGATATCCATTTGCGTCCTGTCGCCACAGCCACAGCGCCGGCGTCTTTCATCAGCGCAATTTCCGCCATATGCAGCCCGTCAAGTCCTCGGGTCGCGGCGGCAAGCGGGTGGACCCATAGATCGGGCTTACCCTTTAGTGCGGCAAAGCGGACGGTCGCTGGATCGTCATGTACGGGCGATTGATCGGGCATTAAGGCCGCGCGGGTGATTCCGCCAAATCTGAATGCAGGTTTATCGGTTTTGAAAACACCCAAATCAATGATGCCTGGCGCGACGACCAACCCGGTGGCGTCAATATGTTCGGCGGTCGAGGCGTCCTTGCCAATCGCGGCTATTTTGCCGTCCGCGATATGTAAATCCAATGGCTCTGCGTTATCCGCGCCGGGCAGAATAAGTTTACCTTGAATGATGTTGACGCCGGTCATGCCCAACCCTCCTGACCGCGTGCCTTGCGGGTCAATATGTCGAGACAGGCCATCCGCACGGCAACGCCCATTTCGACCTGTTCGGTAATGGCCGAACGGTCGACATGGTCCGCGACGCTGCTGGCAATTTCCACGCCGCGGTTCATGGGGCCGGGGTGCATGACAAGCGCATCGGGCTTGGCCAAGGCCAAGCGCCGTTCATCCAAGCCATATAAATGGAAATATTCACGCGGCGACGGGATGAAATCGCCTTGCATCCGTTCGTTTTGCAGACGCAGCATCATGATGACATCAGCCCCGTTCAATGCGGCGTCGAAATGGGTGAAAGGAATGGCGCCAAATGCTTCTATCCCGCTGGGCATGAGGGCAGGGGGCGCGACAACGCGCACTTCGGCGCCCAAGGATTTCAGGCAAAACAGATTTGACCGGGCAACGCGGCTGTGCAGGACATCGCCGCAAATGACGACGGTTTGACCTTCGACCTTGCCCTTGCGGCGCATGATGGTCAGCGCGTCGAGTAAGGCTTGCGTCGGATGTTCGTGGCTGCCGTCGCCAGCGTTGAGGACGGGACAGTCAACTTTGCTGGAGATGAGCTGCACCGCGCCCGAACTGCCATGGCGAATCACAATGGCATCGGCACGCATAGCGTTGAGCGTCATGGCCGTGTCGATGAGCGTTTCGCCCTTTTTTACGCTCGATTGCGCCGCGTGCATGTTCACGACGTCAGCACCAAGCCGCTTTCCGGCGATTTCGAACGATAGCAAGGTGCGCGTTGAATTTTCGAAAAACGCATTGATGATGGTCAGGCCGGAAAGCGTATCAGCATGTTTAGCAGCGCCAGCGCGGTTCAGCGCGACCCATTGCTCCGCCTCTTTAAGGATGTAGAGAATTTCCCACGCCTGAAGTCCTGCGATACCAAGCAAATGCTTGTGCGGAAAGGCATCCGACCCGCTTGGAAAGCTGTCGGCTGCAAAGGGTGTTGTCCATGTCATTAAAGCGATGCCCTTAATGGGGATTTGTGTGAGACTCAAATGATTTGTCAGGTGGGGGGCATGGGGCAATTCGTCACCATGAACTTGTTTCAGGGTCTATCGCGCAGCAAGTCTAGAGCTAGAAAAGCTAAATGGTCCCTGAAACAAGTTCAGGATGACGTCAGGAGACTGGCCGGTCATCACCCACTAGTCAGCGCATCAATCGCACCTTGCAGGATGAAGGCCGCCGCACCGCTGTCGATTTTTTCGGCGCGTTTGGCGCGGCTCATATCGGCGGCGATCATGTCGCGTTCGACTGCTTGCGTTGACCAGCGTTCGTCGCGCAGCAAAATCGGAAGGCCGATATCCGTGATATTTTTGGCAAAAGCCCGGCTGGACTGGCTGCGTGGGCTTTCGCTACCATCCATGTTGAGCGGCAAGCCAATAACAATGCCGCGCGTTGGCCGTGTTGCAATAGCGGCCTTTAATTCGAATTTATCCTTGGTAAACTTGGCGCGCTTAATGAGGTCGGCAGGTGAAGCAAAGGTCCAGCCCGCATCGCAAAAGGCCGTGCCAATTGTTTTGCTACCCACATCAAGCCCGATTAAAACACCGCCGTCAGGCAGTTGATCGCGGAAGCTGGCAACCGATTCAAAAATCATTTCTGCAGATATTTCTTTAAGCGCCATGTCGCATCCGCCCGCACATTGGCCCAGAATAAGGGATAATCATAAATGTGGTAATTGTTGCCGGGTAGGACATAAGGGCCAATCTCCGGTGGATCACCTATCAACAAAAATCCTTTGGCATCGCATCTTGCCGGCACGGCACCGACAATCAGCTCACCGGTCTCGAGCTTATTATCGGGCTTTAAGGTGCCCAAATTCGCTTCCATCAAAGCTGTAGGCTGCGCGCCGCCATTGAGCGGGTTTGTGCACAGCATCGGCGTGTCCTTGCGCGGCGTGCCGTTAAATCCGTTTGTAGCGTTATAGACTTTGACAATCCGGTCATATTCAGCAGGCTCGGCAAAGCTTTGCCACGCCATGATGCAGCCTGTGTCATCGCGGCCAGCGCACGCAGGTAAGCCCATTTGCGGCACGTCAGCCGTCACTGAAATTGGCCAACCCACGGCATAGACCGCGACAATGCGTTTGGCGATGGGTTTACCCGCCACGCGGTCCTTAAGTAAGTGCGTGAGGTGCAGCGCGCCTTGGCTATGCCCCGCCAATATGATCGGGCGGTCCTTTTGCACCTTTGCCGCAAATTCATCAAAGGCCAAAAGAACGTCTTTATAGGCAGCATCCAACGCTTGTTGACCCTCCGGCTTGGCGGTCAGAAAAGCGCCAATTGCCGCCTGACGATAGCGCGGTGCCCACATTTCACCTGCACTGGACAAGGGTGAGGCAAGGCCACGCAGGAACATGCGCGCGCGGTCCTGCGATTCTGCATCATTGAGGGGGGCGTTCCAAAAATCTCGGCCGATATAGGATGTCGGATGCACAAAGAATATGGCGGCAGACCCAGGTGCTTCGGGTTTCGCCGCACCACTTGGCAACCAATTGGCCGGATTGTCTGCTTTGCCGGGGCGCGCAAACCACATGTCATTGCCCGCATATTTGCTGGGTTCAAAGGCGGGTTGCTGTTCAAATTTGGCGGTCGGAACAAAAGCAAGCTCGGTCAGCTCGCCTTCATAAATGCGGATGACAAAGCCCCCCGCAATAACAAGTACGATCAGCGCTGCGACGATATAAAGAAATTTACGTGCCAAGTGTATGTCCCAAGATTTTGATGCGATTTACCCGATTGGATCGAAATAGCATCGGAAAATTGAACGGAGGCTGAAAGATTAGCTCTTTACCCCAAGCTTTTCCGTTGAAGCAATGCAGGCGCAATGCTAGCGGCGGGCTTATGTCTGTAGATAAAAATACCGTGAACAAAATCGCACGGCTTTCGCGTATCGCGATTAGCGATGCTGAGGCTGACAAAATGGTCGGCGAGCTCAATGGCATTTTGGCCTGGGTGGAGCAATTGGGAGAGGTCGACGTCACAGGCGTCGAGCCGATGACGGCTGTCATCGCCAATAAGCTGCGGCTGCGCGACGATGCTGTGACGGATGGCGACGTGCGCGACAAAGTGCTCGCCAATGCGCCAGCGAGGGAAGGTAGCTTCTTTGGCGTGCCGAAGGTGATTGAGTGATGCAGGGCTATACTACCCCTTTCGTCATCACTCCCCCTTTCGTCATCCTGAACTTGTTTCAGGATAACACGCAACGGCATTTTGTTCTGCTGAAACAAGTTCAGCATGACGAGGATTCGGTATGACTGATTTTTCGAGACTGGGCGTCGCCGCGATCCGCGACGGCGTGGCCAAGGGTGACTTTAAGGCTGTGGAAGTCGCAGAGGCGCTTAACGCCCGCGTATCGGCAGCAAAGGCACTGAACGCCTTTATCGTTGAAACCCCTGAAAAAGCGATTGAAGCCGCGCAGGCGGTCGATGCCGACCGCGCCGCCGGCAAGCCGCTGGGCAAAATGGCCGGCGTGCCCATTGGTATGAAGGATTTGTTCTGCACCGAAGGTGTGCAGACAACCGCGGCAAGCCACATTTTGGAAGGCTTTGTGCCAACCTATGAATCCACCGTGTCAGCCAATTTGTGGAAGGCTGGCGCAGGGATGTTGGGCAAGCTGAACCTTGACCAATTCGCGATGGGTTCGTCGAATGAGACCAGCTATTTTGGCAATGTTATCTCGCCTTGGCGTCGCAATGACGGCAGCACGGCGGCATTAGCGCCCGGTGGATCGTCGGGCGGTTC
>Ga0315903_10011836_pt1 | contig 10230 bp, 6 predicted proteins | sample LakEriMetagenome_7_FD_203524 | JGI IMG/M metagenome (GOLD analysis project Ga0315903, IMG submission 203524) | Freshwater fungal communities from buoy surface, Lake Erie, Ohio, United States - Buoy 2 MA119 | ecosystem: Environmental > Aquatic > Freshwater > Lake | place: USA: Lake Erie, Ohio... | reverse complement strand
CGCGAGGCGCACGACAGTCTCACGCGGGATTATTATCGCGTGGAGGATGTGAACGGGCGCCGCTTCTGGCTCTATCGCGAGGGGCTCTACGAAGGCGAGACGGCGCAGCGGCGGCCGCGCTGGTTCGTGCAGGGCCTGTTCGCATGAGCGCGCCGGCCTATGCGGAGCTGGCGGCCACGACGAACTTCTCCTTCCTGCGCGGCGCCTCCCATCCCGAGGAAATGGTGGCGCAGGCGCAGGCTCTCGGCCTCGCGGGGATTGGAATCGCCGACCGCAATTCGGTCGCCGGCGTGGTGCGCGCCCATGTCTATGCGCGCGAACATGGATGCGCCCTGCATGTGGCGCCGGGCGCGCGCCTCGTCTTCAGCGACGGAGCGCCCGACGTCATCGCCTATCCGCAGGACCGGGCCGCATGGGGCCGCCTGTGCCGCCTGCTCACGCGCGGCAATCTGCGCGGGCGCAAGGGCTCCTGCGTGCTCATGTTCGACGATCTCGCCGAATGGCATGAGGGCCTGCGCTTCATCGCCATGGAGGCGCAGGGCGCGCGCGCGCAGGACGGCGGGGCCCGCGAGGCGCATTTCCTGCGCGAGCTCGTCGCCCTTGCGCCGGGCCGCGCATGGCTTGGCGCGCGCATGGATTATGGCGGGCGCGTGCGTGCGCGGCTCGCCCGGCGCGCGCAGCTTGCGCGCGAGCTGGGCCTGCCCCTGCTTGCGACCAGCGATCCGCTGATGCACGACGCCGCGCGGCGCGACCTCGCCGATGCGCTGGCCTGCGTGCGCGAGGGCGTCAGGATCGATGAGGCCGGTCGCGCGCTTCTGCACGCCAACGCCGAGCGCCGCCTCAAGAGCCCGCAGGAAATGGCGCGCCTGTTCGCGGAAGCCCCCGAGGCGATCGAGGAAACCCTGCGCTTCCTGCGCGGCCTGTCCTTCTCGCTCGATCAATTGCGTTACGAATATCCCGACGAGCTGCGCGCGGGCTATGGGAGCGAGCAGGAAGCGCTGACGGCCTTCGCATGGGAGGGCGCGCGCCAGCGCTATCCCGAAGGCGTGCCGCAGAAGGTCGCCGACGCCATCGCGCATGAGCTCGCCATCGTCGCCGAGCTTGGTTACGCGGCCTATTTCCTCACCGTGCATGACATCGTGCGTTTCGCGCGGTCGCGCGGCATCCTGTGCCAGGGGCGCGGTTCGGCGGCCAATTCCGTGATCTGCTTTTGTCTCGGCGTGACGGAGATCGATCCCACGAAGCACGATCTCCTGTTTGAACGCTTCATCTCGCCCGAACGGCGCGAGCCGCCCGACATCGACGTGGATTTCGAACATGAGCGGCGCGAGGAGGCGATGCAATACATCTATGAGCGTTACGGACGCGAACGCGCCGGGCTCGCCGCCTCTGTCACCTCCTATCGCGGCCGTTCGGCGGTGCGCGAAATCGGCAAGGTCTTCGGTCTTCCCGAAGAGGCGCTCGGGGCCATGGCGTCCACGATCTGGGGCCGCTCGTCGGAGACGGAGGGCGCGGAAGCCGCCGCAGGCCTTGATCCGCAGGATCCGCGCGTGGGTCATTTCCGGTGCCTGTGCGAGACGATCGAAGGTTTCCCGCGCCATTTGTCGCAGCACACCGGCGGCTTCGTCATCACCCGCACGCGGCTCGATGAAGTGGTTCCCATTCTGCCGGCGGCGATGGAGGGACGCACGACGATTGAATGGGACAAGGACGATCTCGACGCGCTCGGCATTCTCAAGATCGACGTGCTGGCGCTGGGCATGCTCTCCTGCCTGCGCCGCGCCCTTGATCTTCTGGCGCTTCATTACGGCGAACGGCTCACGCTCTCGACCATTCCCGCCGAGGAGCCGTGCGTCTACGACATGATCTGCCGCGCGGACACGGTGGGCGTGTTCCAGATCGAGAGCCGCGCGCAGATGTCGATGCTGCCGCGCCTCAGGCCGCGCGCCTTCTACGATCTCGTGATCGAGGTCGCCATCGTGCGGCCCGGCCCGATTCAGGGCGACATGGTGCATCCTTATCTGCGCCGCCGGCAGGGATTTGAGCCGGTCTCCTTCCCCTCGAAGGAGCTTGAGGAGGTTTTGGGCAAGACGCTCGGCGTGCCCCTGTTTCAGGAGCAGGCGATGAAAATCGCCATCGTCGCGGCGGGCTTCTCGCCGGCGGAGGCTGATCGTCTGCGCCGCGCCATGGCGACATTCAAGCGCGTGGGCACGATCCATACATTTCGCATGAAAATGATCGAGGGCATGGCCGCGCGCGGTTATGAGCGCGCATTCGCGGAGCGCTGTTTCGCGCAGATCGAGGGGTTCGGCTCCTATGGCTTTCCCGAAAGCCATGCGGCCTCTTTCGCGCTGCTCGTCTATGCGTCCTGCTGGCTGAAATGCCGCTATCCCGACGTCTTCGCCTGCGCGCTCATCAACGCGCAGCCCATGGGCTTCTATGCGCCGGCGCAGATCGTGCGCGACGCGCGCGAGCATGGGGTCGGCGTGCGCGAGACCGACGTGAACTTCTCCGACTGGGATTGCACGCTCGAGGACGCGCAGGGCGAGCCGCGCTTCATCAAGCGCCGCCACGCCGAGCAGGCGGCGCATATCCGCTCCACCCATGCGCTGCGGCTGGGCTTTCGCATGGTGAAGGGATTGCGCGAGGAGGACATGCGCAAGCTCGTCGCGCTGCGCGGGCGCGGTTATGACTCCGTGCGCGACGTGTGGCTGCGCACGGGCCTGTCGCCCGCCGTGCTGGAGCGGCTCGCCGGCGCCGACGCGTTCCGCTCGCTGGGGCTTGATCGGCGCGAGGCGCTGTGGGCGGCGCGCGGGCTCAACCGGGCCGGCGACAAGGACGATCTCGCGCTGTGGCGCCATGTGGCGCTCGCCGAGATCGAGCCCGACGCGCATCTGCCGCCGATGCCGCTGGGCGAACATGTGGTGGAGGATTATCGCGCGCTGTCGCTCTCCCTGAAGGCGCATCCGCTTGCTTTTCTGCGCCGCGATCTTGCGGCGCGCGGCGTCATGTCCTGCGCGGACATATCCGCGCTTGCGGCCGCAAGCCCGCGCATGCGCGGGCCGCTTGTGCGCACGGCGGGGCTCGTGCTCGTGCGCCAGCGTCCGGGCTCGGCGAAAGGGGTCGTGTTCATGACGCTGGAGGACGAGACCGGCGCGAGCAATGTCGTCGTCTGGCCCAAGGTTTTCGAGGCGCAGCGCGCGCTCGTGATCGGCGCGCGGCTGGTGGCGGTCACAGGGCGGCTGCAAAGCGAACATGGCGTCACCCATGTGGTCGCCGAACGGCTCGAGGATTTTTCTTTCCTGCTCGCAAGCCTCTCCGCGCGCGGCGCGGACCTGATTGCGCTCGCCCGCGCCGATGAGGTGCGCCGCCCGCAGGGGCGCGACCCGCGCGAGAAGGCCGCGCGCGCCGTCGCCGCGGTCATGCCGAAGGGGCGCAATTTCCATTGAGGCGCGCATTGACCCGCGCGCCCGCGTGTTCCTATGGTGCGGGCCCGCGCGGAGACGAAACACTATGCGAGCCCGTTTGCGCCTTTCGTTCATCGTCGTCGCCGCGCTCATCGGCGTGCCGCAAGCCCGCGCGCAAGCGCCGGCGCCGGCGCCGCTCGTCTTCGCCGCCGCCAGCCTCAAATCCGCGCTCGACGAGGCGGCGGGCGCCTATGCGCGCGGGCCTGCGCCGCGGCTGAATTACGGCGGCTCGCTCGCGCTCGTGCGGCAGATCGCGCAGGGCGCGCCGGCGGATGTGTTCTGCGCAGCCGATGCGGAGACCATGGACGAGGCGCAGGCGCAGGGCCTCATCGCGCCCGCAAGCCGCAGGGACCTGTTCGGCAACGCGCTCGTGGTTGTGGCGCCGTCGAACGCGCCAATGTCCGAACTTCCCTTCGCCGCTGAGGCTTTCGCGCAGGCGCTGGGCGAAGGACGGCTCGCTGCGGGCCATGTGGAATCGGTGCCTGCGGGCCGCTACGCCCGCGAGGCGCTGCGCGCGCTCGGCCTGTGGGAGGTCGTGCGCCCGCGCCTCGCCATGACCGAGAACGTGCGCGCCGCGCTCGTCTTCGTCGCGCGCGGGGAGGCGCCGCTCGGGATCGTCTATGCGACCGACGCTTTCGCCGAACCGCGCGTGAAGATCGTCGCGCGCTTTCCCGCCAGCGCCCATGCGCCCATCGTCTATCCCTGCGCGCTGACGAAACAGGGCGCGGCGCGCCCGCCTGCGCGGGCCTTTCTGGATTTTATCGCAAGCGAGGAAGCCTGGCCCGCCTTCGCGCGGCAGGGGTTCACGCGGGCGCGCTGAGCGCGCCTCACGCGCGGTTGTAGACGTCCTCAAGACGCACGATGTCGTCCTCGCCCAGATAGCTGCCGGTCTGCACCTCGATCAGCTCGAGATCGATCTTGCCGGGATTTTCGAGGCGGTGGACGCAGCCGATCGGCAGATAGATCGACTCGTTTTCATGCACGAGCACTTTTTCGGAATCGCGCGTGACGACGGCGGTTCCGTGCACCACCACCCAATGCTCCGCGCGATGATGGTGCTTTTGCAGCGAGAGCGCGGCGCCCGGCTTCACGCTGATGCGCTTGACCTGATGGCGCACGCCGGCGTCGATGCTCTGGTAATAGCCCCAGGGGCGATAGACGCGCCGGTGCTCCAGCGGTTCGCGCCGGCCCTGCGCCTTGAGCTGGGCGACCAGCTCCTTCACCTGATCGGAACGGTCGGCGGCGGCGACGAGCACGGCGTCGCCCGTCGTCACCACCACCACGTCGCTCACGCCCACGACGGCGGCCACGCCCTCGTCGGCGCGCAGATAGACGTTGGAGGCGTCGAGCACGAGGCCTTCGCCGCGCACCACGTTGCCGTTGGAATCCTGCGGCGAGAGCTCGCGCACCGAGGCCCATGAGCCCACGTCCGACCAGCCGACGTCGCAGGGAATGACGGCCGCGCGGTCCGTGCGCTCCATCACCGCATAGTCGATGGACTTGCGCGGCGCGCGCTCGAAGCTCTCCGCATCGAGCACGAGAAAATCGAGATCGGCGCGCGCGCTCTCCACCGCCTCGCGGGCGGCCAGCGCCATCTCAGGCTCGAAAGCCTCGATCTGCGCGCGCATGACGTCGGCGCGGAAAAAGAAATTGCCGGAGTTCCACAGATAGCCCTCCGCCATGTAGCGCGCGGCGGTGGCGGCGTCGGGCTTTTCGGCGAAGGCCATCACCTTGCGCACGTCCGCGACCTTCGTCGCCGCCTCGCCGGGGCGAATGTAGCCATAGCCCGTGGCCGGATGGTCGGGCGTGACGCCCAGCGTGACGATGTAGCCCTCGGCCGCCGCCTGCGCGGCCTGCGCGCAAAGCGCCACGAAGCCCTCGCGGTCGGCGATCGCGTGGTCGGCGGCGAGCATCGCGACCACGCTGTCGGGCGCGCGGCGGAAGGCGAGTTCGGCGGCCACCGCCACGGCGGGGCCGGAATCGCGGCGCGAGGGTTCCAGCACGATGTCGCCGGCCACGCCGGCCACCTGCATCTGGTCGCCCACGAGGAAGCGATAGTCGCGATTGGTGATGACGGTGGGCGCGGCGAAGATCTTCGGGCGCGCCAGCATGGCGAGCGTCGTCTGGAAGGTGGAGCGCTCGTCGAGCAGCGGAATGAATTGCTTGGGCAGGCTCTCGCGGGAGACCGGCCACATGCGCGTGCCCGAGCCGCCGCACATGATGAACGGAAGAATGAGCGACATTGCGGGGGCCTTTCTCCCGTTGGGCCTTGCGACGGGCTTTGCAGGGCGCCGCAGCGTTCGACGGGGCCGCGCCGCAGCGGCTCCTGTCTAGTCTGGCTCGCGCCAGCGCGCAACCTCGCCCGCCGCCGTCCGCCGGCCGCGGTCCGCCTGCCGTCATGGCTCCGCCGCGCAAGACAGGCTATGCAGGCCCGCCGCCCGCCCCATATGCAGCCCCTCATGCGCCCTCACGTCAAAGACGCCTCCCAGACCGCCTCGCCGACCGCTTTCGAGACCCTGCGCCGCGAATGGGCGGAGACGCTGAAGCTCGCCTGGCCGATGGCGCTCACCCAGCTCGGCCAGATCGCCATGCTCACCACCGATCTCGTGATGATCGGGCGGCTCGGCGAGAAGGCGATGGCTGCGGCCTCGCTTGCGCACACGGTTCTGTTCGCGGCCTTCGTGCTCGGCATGGGGCTCGTCTCCGCCGTGGCGCCGCTCGCCGCGCAGGCTTTTGGCGCGCAGCGCCCTGCGGACGTGCGCAAGGCGCTGCGGGCGGGGCTTTGGATCACCGCGCTTGTGGGCGCGCCGCTCACGCTCGCCCAGTTCTGGGGCTATGAGCTTTTGCTGCTCGCGGGCCAGCAGGCCGAGATCGCTGCGCTCGCCGATCGCTATCTCGACGGGCTCGCCTGGAGCGTGGCGCCGGGCTGGGCCTTCGTGGCGCTGCGCGGATTCATGGGCGCGGTGAACAGGCCGGAGCCTGCGCTGTGGATCATGCTCGCCGCCGTGCCGCTCAATGCGCTGCTCGCCTATGGGCTCATCTTCGGCGTCTTCGGCCTGCCGCAGCTCGACGTGCTCGGCGCAGGCCTCGCCACCACCATCGTCAACGCGCTCATGTGCGTCGCCTGCGTCTGGGTGGTGGCGACGCGCGCGCCCTTCAGCGCCTATCGCCCCTTCGCCGACCTGATGCGGCCGGACTGGCCGACCATGCGCGCGCTGCTCGTGATCGGCGCGCCGATCTCGCTCGCCTTTTTTCTCGAATATGGGCTGTTCTCGGGCGCCTCGCTCATGATGGGGCGCATCGGCGAGGCGGAGCTCGCCGCCCATCAGGTCGCGCTGCAGACGGCGACCATTCTGTTCATGGGGCCGTTCGGCCTGTCGATGGCGGCGACGGTGCGCGTGGGGCAGGCGGTGGGGCGGCAGGATCTCGCCGGCGCGCGGCGCGCGGGCTTTTCGGCCTGCGCGGTCGGCTTCTGCTTCATGCTGGCGATGACGGGCGCCATTCTGGCCGGGCGCGATCTCATTCCCCACGCGTTTCTCGGCGGGCAGACGAGCGCGCAGACTTTCGCGCTCGCCGCGAGCCTGCTGACGGTGGGCGCGACCTTCTTCGTCTTCGACGGCGTGCAGACGGTGTGCAACGGCGCGCTGCGCGGCATGGGCGACACGCGCGTGCCGCTTCTGTTCTCGGTGTTCGCTTTCTGGTGCGTGGGCTTCCTCGCCGCGCTCGCCCTGGGCTTTTCGGCGGGGCTGGGGGGCGTGGGCGTCTGGGCGGGGCTGACGCTGGGGCTCGCGGTCTATGCGGTCCTGCTGGTGTGGCGGTTCGAGCGCCTCACCCGGCCGGCCTGAGCGGGCGGGGCGCGCGCCCCGCCAGAGCCTCTCCTTGCCAGAGCCCGCGAGTTTGGGCATATCTGCGCCAGCGCGGGTGTAGCTCAATGGTAGAGCAGCAGCCTTCCAAGCTGAATACGAGGGTTCGATTCCCTTCACCCGCTCCAGCTTCTCGCATAAGTCTGGACCGCGCGCGTCCTCGCGCGCCTTATCATGCGTATGGTTGCGCGTCATGCGCGCGGGGACGCGCGCGGTCCAATGTTGGCGCGCGGTCCGGAGTTGGCGCGGGGCCGCGCGCTACGTCTCGCCCCAGACGTCCTGCGCCACCTCAACGCACAGGGCGAGCTTGCGCTTCTGCATGTCGGCGTCGAGCTGGTTCCCGCGCGTTGTGGAGGCGAAGCCGCATTGCGGGCTCACGCAGAGCTGATCGAGCGCGACATATTTCGCCGCCTCCTCGATGCGCCGCAACAGATCGTCCTTCTTCTCCAGCGTCGCCTCTTTCGAACTGACGAGGCCGAGCACGATGCGCTTGCCCTTTGGCGCGAAGCGCAGCGGCGCGAAGCCGCCCGCGCGCTCGGTGTCGTATTCGAGGAAGAAGCCGTCCACGTCGGTGAGGTTGAGCATGGCGTCGGCGACGGAATCATAGCCGCCCTCCGCCATCCACATGCTTTCATGATTGCCGCGGCAGGTGTGCATGGTCACCTTCATGCCCGGCGGGCGATGGGCCACGATGTCGGACACGATGCGCGCGTATTTCGCGGGCAGATCGTCCGGGTTCATGCCGTCGGCGCGGATCTGCGCGCGCACGCCCGCGTCGCACATGGTGGCGAAGGACACGTCGTCGAGCTGCAGATAGGCGAGCCCATGGGCGGCGAGATCGGCGATCTCGGCGCGGTAGGCGGCGATCATGTCGGCCCAGAACTCCTCCGGGTCGGGATAGGCGGCGTCGGCCACCACCTTTCGCCCGCCGCGCAGATGCATATAGGTCGGCGAGGGAATGCAGACCTTGGGCGTGCGCGTCGTCGCGCCTTTCAGAAAGAGAAAGTCGTCGCGCATGATGGGGCGCGTGCGCGCCACCTTGCCCGTGACGGCGAGCATGGAGTTCGTGCTCGCGCTCGCGCCGTCCTTGCCCTTGAAGCTCACCGAATAGTCGGAGCGCGTCGCCTCCACGCCCGCAAAGCTCGTGAGGAAATCCACGTGCCAGAAGGCGCGGCGGAACTCGCCGTCGGTGATCGATCGCAGACCCGCCGCCTCCTGCAGGCGCACCGCCTGCAGGATCGCCGCATCCTCCTGCGCGCGCAGCTCCTCGCGCGAGAGGCGCCCGGCGCTCCATGCGGCGCGCGCCTCCTTCAGCGATTCAGGCCGCAGGAGGCTGCCGACATGATCTGCGCGAAAGGGCGCGCTCACTTCGGGTTTTTCTGGTTGGGGAAGGTGGCGAACTCCGTGTGCCACAGCTCGCCGTCCTTTTTCTCGACGCGGCGGATGTAGATGTTCTGCACGATGTCGCGCGTTTCGGGATCAATGGAGATCGGCCCGCGCGGGCTCGTCCAGGACAGGCCCTTGAACGCCTCCATCATTTTGTCGCCGTTCGTGTCGCCCTTCGTCTTTTCGAGCGCCATATAGATCGCATGCGCGCCGTCATAGCCGCCAAGGCCGATGACATTGGGGCGCAGGCCCGGATTGGCCTTGAGGAACTCGCTCACGAAGCGCTTGTTCTCGGGCGAGTCATGGGCGGCCGAGTAATTGTAGGACGTCACCATGCCCAGCGCGCCGTCGCCGATGGCGTTCAATTGCTCGTCGTCGAGCGCGTCGCCGGTGCCGATCACCTGAATCCCCGCCTCGCGCAGGCCGCGGTCGAGCACTTGTTTCATCAGCGCGCCCGCCTGCGGCGTGGGCACGAAGAGGAAGACGGCGTCGGGCTTCAGGTCCTTCGCGCGCTGCAGGAAGGGCGAGAACTCGGGCGAGGCGAGGGGCGCGCGCAATTGCTCGAGCACCTTGCCGCCCAGTTCCTCAAAGCGCGTCTTGAAGGCGTTCTGCGCGTCGAGCCCCGGGCCGTAGTCGGAGACGACGGAGACCGCGGTCTTCTTGCCGTTCTGCGAGGCCCATTGGGCGATGGGCATGGTCTGCTGGGGCAGGGTGAAGCTCACGCGCACGAAATAGGGCGATGTGCCCACGATCATGCCCGTGCCCGCGACCATGATGACGGCGGGCACCTTCGCCTGCGTGATGACGGGGCCCACAGCGAGCGCCAGCGGGGTGAGGCCGAAGCCGGCGATGGCGGCCACGCGGTCGTTGACGATCAGCTCCTGCGCGAGCCGGCGCGTCTGGTCGGCGACGCCGCCGTCGTCCTTCACGACGAATTCGATCTTGCGGCCGCCGGCGGCATCCCCGTTCAGCGCCTGATAGAGGCGGACGCCCGCGAGCATCTGGCGCCCCGAGGCCGCCTGCTGGCCGGTCATGGGCAGGATGAGGCCGATCTTGACGCTCTGCTGCGCCGCCGCCTCCAGCGCTCCCGCGCCAAAGGCCGCAAAGGCCGCCGCCGCCATCATCATGCTGCGTCTGTTCATCCGCCCCTCCTGTTTTCGCGCGCCCTGTGCGCGCCCTCACGATTAGCGCGGATCACGGGCGGGCGCGAGCTGGAGCGTCAGCCGCCGGCGGCGATCCTCAAAACCCCAGACGCGACTTCGACTTGGCTGCTCGGGCGGGCGCCGGGCGGGGCTGGGCGCCGAAGCGGGCGGGGGGCGCGCCGGCGCCGCCGGCTCTTGCGATTTCCCCCAAAATCGCCTACCGAACCGCGGCTTTTCCGCCGCCGGGCGGAGCGAACCCAACTTTGGAACAGGGCCATGGCGAAGGAAAAATTCGAACGCACGAAGCCGCACTGCAACATCGGCACGATTGGTCACGTCGACCACGGCAAGACGTCGCTGACGGCTGCGATC
>Ga0315903_10011835_pt1 | contig 10230 bp, 11 predicted proteins | sample LakEriMetagenome_7_FD_203524 | JGI IMG/M metagenome (GOLD analysis project Ga0315903, IMG submission 203524) | Freshwater fungal communities from buoy surface, Lake Erie, Ohio, United States - Buoy 2 MA119 | ecosystem: Environmental > Aquatic > Freshwater > Lake | place: USA: Lake Erie, Ohio... | reverse complement strand
TAGCCGTAATCCCGCAAAAAAGAGAATAGATTACATCAGCGTTGTGGCTGATTAATCCAAGGCTTAAAAAATGGGAGAAGATGATGATTGACTCTGCAGAGTGTGAGCAGATGATCAGCAGTATCAAAGTAGCTACCCTTATAAAAAATTCTTATAACCAAAATATTTTAAAGAGCTCACCATGCCTGCGATAGTTTTATTAGGCGCCCAATGGGGAGATGAGGGTAAAGGTAAAGCCACCGATCTATTAGGAGATCGAGTTGATTATGTTGTTCGATATCAAGGTGGCAATAACGCCGGGCACACAGTAGTTATTGGAGATCAAAAGTACGCGCTCCACCTACTACCATCTGGAATCTTGTCCCCAAATGTAATTCCAGTAATTGGTAATGGTGTGGTGATCGATCCAGCTGTCTTGTTAACTGAGATAAAAGGATTAAATGAGCGAGGAATTGATACCTCAAAACTTAAGATCTCAACTAATGCTCACTTAATTACCCCATACCATCGCACAATTGACAAGGTGAGTGAGAGATTTTTAGGTAAATCAAAGATTGGCACCACCGGCCGCGGGATAGGACCGGCGTACGCCGATAAGATAAATCGAATTGGGATTAGAGTCCAAGATCTATTTGATCCATCGATATTAAGACAAAAAATTGAGGCAGCTCTGCATGATAAAAACCAAATTCTTATCAAGGTTTTTAATCGCAAAGGTATTACCGTTGATGAGGTATTGGATGAGTATTTAGGGTATGCCCAAATCTTAAAACCATATGTAGTTGATACCGCTTTGTTATTGGATCAAGCTTTAAAGAGTGGTAAAAATGTTTTACTAGAGGGCAGCCAAGGAACATTATTAGATGTAGATCATGGAACCTATCCCTTTGTTACCTCATCTAATCCAACTGCAGGAGGAGCATCCACTGGCTCAGGTATTGGTCCAACAAAAATTACCCGGGTAATTGGCATCCTTAAGGCTTACACAACCAGAGTTGGTAGCGGTCCATTTCCAACAGAGTTATTTGATGCCGATGGGGATGCACTTAGAAAAATTGGCGGTGAGGTTGGTGTGACAACTGGGCGCAATAGAAGATGCGGTTGGTTTGATGCCCCAATTGCTAGGTATGCAGTGCGCGTAAATGGCTTAACCGATTTCTTCTTAACAAAGTTAGATGTCTTAACTGGTTGGGAGAAGATTCCAGTGTGTGTGGCGTATGAGATAGATGGGGTAAGAGTTGAGGAGCTGCCAGCATCCCAAACTGATTTCCACCACGCAAAACCAATCTATGAGTATCTGCCAGGGTGGAAAGAGAGTATCTCAAAGGCAAAATCAGTAGAGGACCTACCAAATAATGCTAAGGAGTATGTAAAGTTTTTAGAAAAGGTATCAGGTGCACCAATTAGCGCAATTGGTGTGGGCCCAGGCCGAGATGAAACTATTGTGGTTAGGGATTTAATCAAATGAGTATGACACCTGCTGTAATTCCTAATGTGTTGGCAAATAGATATGCCACAAAGGAGATGGTGGCAATCTTTGATCCAGTAAATAAGATTATTGCAGAGCGTAAGTTTTGGATAACTATCTTAAGATTACAAAAAGCAGGTGGCTTATCAATTACCGATAGTGATATCACTTCCTATGAGCAGGTAGTAGAAAAAGTAGATCTAGCCTCAATTGAAAAGCGAGAGCGAGCCAACAGGCATGATGTGAAGGCTCGGATTGAAGAGTTTAATTCACTCGCAGGAATTGAGAAGATTCATATTGGACTTACCAGCCGAGATCTAACTGAGAATATTGAGCTAATTGCAATCAAAGATGGCCTTAACTTGGTTAGAAAACGAACACTTGAGACTTTATTCTTACTTGAAAAAAGTATTACTAAGTATGAAAAGACCTATATGGTGGGCAGAAGCCATAATGTGGCCGCCCAGGTAACTACCTTAGGTAAACGATTTGCCACATGTGCTCAAGAATTATTGTTTTCACTCTCATCCCTGGAGGAGTTAATAGCGCGCCTGCCACTTCGTGGTTTAAAGGGACCAGTTGGCACAGGCCAAGATCAGATTGCACTCCTTGGCTCAATTAAGGATTTAAGTAAGTTAGAGGAAAAACTTACCAAAGAGTATGGCTTTGAAAACACATTAAGTAGTGTTGGCCAGATCTATCCAAGATCAATTGATTTTGAGGTGGTATCTAAATTATTACAGATTGCATCCGCTCCTAGCTCTATGGCAACCACAATTAGATTGATGTCTGGCTTTGGTTTGGTAAGTGAAGGATTTAAATCAGGACAGGTTGGCTCATCTGCCATGCCACATAAGATGAATGCCAGATCCTCTGAGCGAATAAATGGCATGATGGTTTTACTTCGTGGCTACACAACTATGGCAGCTGATTTAGCTGGGGATCAATGGAATGAGGGAGATGTCTCTTGCTCTGTAGTTAGAAGAGTTGTAATCCCAGATGCCTTCTACGCAATTGATGGCCTACTTCACACCTTTATGACTGTTCTTACTGAGTTTGGCATCTATGAAGAAAATATAAATAAAGAGTTAGCAGAGCAGCTACCATTTTTAGCTACCTCCCAGATCTTAACTGAGCTAGTTAAAAAAGGTATGGGTAGAGAGATCGCCCATGAGTTAATCAAAAAACATGCCACAACCACTACTGCCAGTAATTTTTTTAACGCACTAGCCAGTGAAAAAGATTTTCCATTATCAATTAATGAGTTAAATAACTTAATTAAAGATCCAGTATCCTTTGCTGGCAGCGCTATCGAGCAAACAAGAGAAGTAACAGATGAGATCAAGAAGTTTACAAAGGGTGAAGTTTCAAAGGTTGATCTGCAATCACTGATTTAGCATGAAGAAAGATCCACAGGTTGCTTTACAGGTTGCAAAAATCTTCAAATTGATAAAAGAGATTTCACCAGGTAAAGCTGTTGAATTAAGGGTGCCGCCCTATGGTGCGATTCAGTGCGGCGAAGGGGTAGTCCATCGTCGGGGCACACCCCCAAATCAGGTTGAGATGAACGCAGATATCTTGATTCACCTGGTGATCAATCCTGAAGCTTGGTCAGGCCTCATAGGCCAAGGCCAGATTCGTGCATCAGGGCTTGCCAGTGATTTATCTAAGCTATTCACACAGGTATCAGCGAAATATCAGGCTTGAATCTGAAATTTTTTGGCGCCAAATGGGGTTGATTAGATAATCTTCTACCCTACGACAGAATCAATGATTGTGAAGGAGGCCCACCCATGGGACGTGGCCGATCAAAAGCAAAAGAGACCAAAGTAGCTAGGGATCTAAAGTATTCAAATCCAGATATGGATTTAGAACGACTAGCCAAAGAGTTGCATGGCGAGTTGAATTGCAAAAAAAGTGCTGAAAAGGAAGACCCCTATGCAAATGATGATTACTCAAATCATAAATAAGAGCTCAATCGTTGTTTATTTGCTGGCTTTATTGAGCTTAGGTAGTCAAAATCTAAAATCTTCGAGATGGATAAGCATTTTTCATTGCTATAAGTAGATGAAATCAATTTTTAAGTTCTAAAATCTTCAATATGATCACGAATCAGAAAATGTAAGTTAGTAGTCATTAAACCCAGAATTAGAGTTATTAACGTCTTAGGGTATTATTGTAGTGTAATCTACTTAAGAAATATTCAATCAACTTATCCAATACAAATATCTGATAGACATCGACCTGGGAGTGGAAAGTAAGAAATGAATTTTTTGAAAAAGAAGTCAAAACGAATGTTATTAGTTGGTGTATGGGTTAATCGTAATTGGATTTTAGGAAATTGGATAAAGGAAGTAGAGGCCAGACACCCTAAGCATTTTAAATTGTGGTGGGTACCAACTATTTATTCTGGTAAAAGAAAGTTTGAAAAAATCATAAGATTTCCACTTCCGAGATATGATTCATATTTTTTCTCCTATCCAACTATTTTTAAACATTATTTAGAGAAGAATCCCAATAGATTTGAAAACAAGTCGATAATACTCTATCCGCACAATGAGCCAGAAATGGGAACAATTTCAGATCAAGTTGAATTATTGAATAAGGCATTCAAAACTTATTTTTACTGTAAGGCGGATGCCGACAACTTAATTTCTAGTGGTTTACATCCAGAGAAAGTTTTGGTAGCTAATTGCGCTATTGATATTGATTGTGTTAATTCTAAAAATGAAGTTAGAAATCGCCAAACTATAGTCCTTGCTTCAAAGTTTGGGCCCCGAAAAGGAGTAGAGTTATTGCCACCTTTGATAAAAATGTTACCTGAATGGCATTTTGTCATAATGGGTAGGGGATGGGAACCTTTCTTAAAGCAAGAGAAAATTATTGACCTTCCAAATCTAACTTATGTAAAGTTTAATAAAGAAAATAGAGCAAAATTCTTCTCTGGCGCAAAAATATTTTTGAGTTTATCTAACTTAGAGGGTGGCCCCGTTCCTCTAATTGAATCAATGTCGTTAGGTGTTATCCCAGTAAGCACAAATACTGGCTTTGCTCCGGAGTTTATAAAGGATGGAGTAAACGGATATTTATTACCTATTAACCCGGATCCTAAATTAATTGTGGCTAAAATTAGATCTGTTGATGAATTAAGTGAAAAACCGGAGTACGCAGTTTCGCATTTGACATGGGACAGAATTGCAAAATTTACATTTCAAGACCTTGTCAATATCACCACATAATTTTCTTTATTTGTCATATTACTATTCAAGGTTATGTTTCTTAATGTTAGTTAAAAACTGCTAACAAAAAATTTGGGTTAAAACCCATTTGTTAGATACCAGGAGATTGTTGATTTAAGTCCTTGCTTTAAATCAGTTTCCTGGTAGGCAACTTGATCTCTAATTAAGCTTGTATCTGGGCATCTTCTAGAAACACTTCCCATAAATGATGGCATAGGATTTATTATTAATTTAAGTCCCATTTCTTCCAATATCATGCGTGCAAGATGCTCAACTTTAATCTCTTTAGTTGACCCTACATTATAGATACTGTTGTTCTTAATGCCCTTATTAAATATCAAGCTAAAAACTATTTGACTCAAGTCTTCTACATAAAAAAAAGCTCGAGATTCATCCACACCATGCACCTCAGTGTTCCCATTTTTAAATTTCTCTATGAGGTCTGGGATAACATGCTGAAAGCCCATTCTCGGACCATACACATTGTGAATTCTAAGAATTATGAAATTCAAATTAAACTGATGGTGATTGGCGATGGTAGACACTTCACCAAATGTCTTGCTAGCTGCATAGCTCCAGCGAGGGTTATTCACATCTTCAATGACTAATGGAACTTTTTCATCTGTGGGAACGCTTGTAAAGCCTAAATTAACTCCCCCAGCGTAGGATTCTGATGATGCAAAATAAACATAGTTTTTTACTTTAGCTTTAGCACAAAACTCCGCAGCAAGTGCCGCTGTAATTCCTGAGTTCCGGATGACTTGCACGGGCTTACTGTAAAAATTTTGAGTGCCATTATAAGCCGCGCAATTAATCACTATGTCATTTTTTAAGAACAAATCAATATACGAAGCTTCCAAACTTAAGTCCAATTCTATAAACTTAACCCTATCCAGATTGGATAACTCCTCAAAACTTTTGTCTGGCTTTCCTCGACTGAAATTATCTATAAGAAGTAATTCACTTTTACAATTTAGATGAAAATATCTTGCTAGGTGAAAACCTATGAAGCCAGCAGCACCAAGTATTACGATTCTCTGTTTTGGATCAATATCCATCAGATTCAAGCCATCCCTAAACCAAGTTGATATAAATATGCTGATGAATCGTCACTATCAGTATACGATCTCCATGGGTCAATTATGAGCGTCTCCTCTGATAAATTAGCAAATAAAGTCATAACCTCATTAGTCATTAGCTCATTGGAGTTGTTTCCTATGACAACTACACTTGGCGTCACTCCGGCTAAAGTATCTACGCTGTAAATAGACAATTCATTTAGTGATTCAATCCCTAGAGTAGGGTCCCATATTTTTATAAGGATCGGTTTTTTACCATCTTGAATCTTTTTAACTATGTTGGCAGTTACTCCATTTCTTATGTCATTAGTTTTTGGAAAACCTTTGAAAGCGGCACCAATAAAGAGTATCTCACGGTCTAAGTTTGATTTGTCTAAATGAGCTGATAGGCGTTCATAAATCTTTGATTCAACTTTTTCATTCATTGACCTCGCACTAGCAATAATTGATTGGTCTCTAAAGCTTTTATCAAAAGATTCAAGTAATATGTATGAATCCTTGAATAGACATGGGCCACCTACTGGGCCAGGCGAAGGAATGTTTGCCCGAGGATATTTATTATTTGCAGCACTAATTATTTCAGTAGAGTCCAGACCAAGCTGCTCTGCCATTAAAGCAATTTCATTTGAAATTCCAAATACTGTGTCTCTCCAAGCATTAGAAATTAGTTTTACAAATTCTGCAGCCCTAGAATCCGAACATTCAATCAATTCAAATCCGAGTTCAGTTAGATAAACTCGAGCATCGCTAACATTTGTATCTACGGTAGGTCCAATAATTTGTGGCAACGAGTCCAATTCTGCCAACGCGACACCCTCCGCCGTCCTTTCTGGCGAGAAAAACACCTGCGCGTCGGGTCGCTCAAGTATTTTTAATTGATCGGCGAATGTTTGAGTCGCCCCTATAGTGACAGTCGATCTTAAAAAGACTAGTCCATTTCTTTTCAAAGACTTTCCTACAACATGGGTTAAGTCAATGACCTGTTTGGATGATTCTTCAGATATGAAAGTTGGTAACGTACCTATACATACAAATATTGAATCGAATAATTCTAAAGAAACTGAGTCAATAAAATTAAGTCGCAGCTTACTTACGCCAGCTTCTAGAATTTCATGTAGTCCTGGCTCATCTACGTAGTACTTTCCATTTTTCAGGGATAAAAAGCGGCTTGGATCGTTTTCTAAAATTGTTATATGACATGATTTTGTCTTAAGCAATTTTGCAGCAAGGGTTAAGCCTACAAATCCTCCTCCAATAACCAGAATATTAGACTTCATTATTCGAGTATATCTCAAAAGATAAATACCTTATATGTATGAGCGTCATATAAGATAACATCCTATTTTCTGAACCGCCACCAGAATTTACTTTTGGTACATTATTTAGCCATATGTAATAATAATCTGTATTTGAACCTATAATTTAGATATGCACCCTACTCCTTATGTAGCTTCTCTTCGTATATACGAACCTACAGATGCATTTGAAATCAAAGATCAGTTGTGGTGGGCTAAAATTTCAAATACTTCTCATACTATTTTAGATGAACAACAACTTGCCCTAACCCGATTGATAAGCAATGATATGTCTGCTTTTAAAACAGATGGTGCTCACCTATTGGAGATAGGTAGTACTAGGTATGTGGCGCCGTGGTCTACGAGTACAAGATGTTGGGCCGCATTGGATGATTTCAAATCATCATTACCCTCCAGCTTAATTCCCTTTTTTATTCCTCAAAAATTAGAAGGATCGATCAAATTATCGGGTGAGATTATTGAAGATAAAGTTTCACACATAATTACCTCGACTTGGAGTATTCCACCACGTTGGTTTGCCTTATTTTCACCAGAAGACCGATTAAGAGGCAATAATCAAGATGGTGTATTTACAGTTTTGCGGACCACAATTTCAAACGCGAAACAAAGAGCTACCTTCACTCACCAATCCGTGTTGAACGCATTTGGCACAGGACCTATTGAATCTGAGATTAGCGACTTGATTAAGTGGCTTGAAATTTTTAATGCTAGAAGTATTGTTGAGTTAGATTATGGAGGTCTTGCTACCTACTTAAATAATCTTCTAATTTCAAATGGTGAGGCAGGGCTTGATGCAGATACTTCGATTGAAGATGTGGCATCATCTATCGCTGGACTGGCATCAGGAGATGGAGCCCTTGCAAGCCGTGGTTATGAGCGATTAGTTTCAAGGTGGCGTAAGGTGGCTGCAATGGAGTCAGCAACATGATTTCAATATCCAACTATTGATCTAGTGAAATTTTAATAGGATTCTTACGACATAAGGGGTAAAGTGGACACCGGTAATTCTTATTGGGCTAATGCATTAGCAAGGGAGAAGAAGGTATGAGTCAATCAAACCTTTCAGTTTCTGCTCAAGAAAAGTTATTAACACCATCTGAAGTAGCAACACTGTTTAGAGTTGACCCAAAGACTGTAACCAGGTGGGCAAAAGCTGGAAAACTTACCTCAATTAAAACCTTAGGTGGACATCGAAGGTATCGAGAGTCAGAGGTGAAAGCTTTACTTAAATCAACGTTAGGTGATTCTGTGCCCCATAGTTCAACAGAACAGATTGGTGAAAACAAGATATGAATGAAGAGTTAAACACTTCAGGTAAAAATCCTGTGGAGGATTCAAAGGCAAAGATGTTGGCAGCTCTTGCTAAAAAACAAAAAGGTAACTCCACGGCTAAAAATGCAGGACCGGCAACTGGTTCAAAGATTGGGGCTGGCCAAACAGGTGGATCTGCACCAAAGATGCATAGAAGAAAAGCTGGCTCTGCCTAATTTGGCTTATAACTACTAATGCAAATTTCTAATATTCATTACTTTACTCTCTTTGTGATTACCTATTCACTAGTTGGGTTACTAACTCCTGTCATGAGAAAAGTTGCAATCTCAAAACAAATTTTGGATACACCAACATCAGTTCATAAATCACATACTCAGGCAGTTCCTTATTTGGGAGGAGTTGCCATATTAATTGGCGTAGTTTTAGTTTCATACACAGCTTTATTATTCAATGGGCTCACACGTAATAACTTTTGGCTTGCTACATCTGTATTAGCTCCAGCAGTGGCAATGGGTTTAGTTGGATTATGGGATGACATAAAGAACTTGCCACCCCTTCCCAGACTTATTGGGCAATCTATTGCTGGGTTAGTTGTAGCAGCGCTACTTATTATAAGTAAGAATGTTGCAAATCCAACAGGGTCCACTTATGTCGATGTGTTAATCACAGCGATTTGGGTAGTTGGAATATGTAACTCCATTAATTTCTTTGATAATTTAGATGGTGGAGCAGCTGGAACAGGTGCAATATCTGCAATATTTCTAACCTACCTAGCATTAAGTAATGGACAATCTTTTATCGCTGCTCTATCAGTTGTAGTCGCAGGTGGGACTTTAGGATTTCTCATCTGGAATAAGACCCCGGCAAGAATTTACATGGGTGATGCGGGAGCCTTATTTTTAGGAGTATTGCTTGCAACCTTAACAATTAGGCTTAATCCAGATACACAAACCTTATTTGCGTCATTTGCAACACCGATTTTACTTCTTGCAATTCCAATACTAGATACTTGTGTTGCAGTTTTTTCAAGACTTCGAAGAGGGATTTCGCCACTTCAGGGAGGAAAAGATCACCTGTCTCATAGGTTGATCAGGCTTGGAATTTCTAGGAAGTTAACCGCTATCTCACTATGGATTTTATCGATTATTTATGGCTTATTTGCAGTAATTATCTCGTTAGTCAGTGAACAATATGAAGTAAATTTTGTTTTGCTTTCAATTCTATTTTGGCTCTTACTCTTTATCGGTTTTTTAAGAACAGATGATGAATAAATTACTTTTTAGGACTTAGACTATTAGAAATAAGAAATCTAAATAACACAAAACTTAATAGGGCAATTTTAGAACTGGTATCAATTTGTCAAACTTAACTTGTGCGCCACTTAAAAGATATTTTCTTAAATGAAAAACTCTTAAGCCCAACGGTGTGGAACATTAACAATTTAAGGAAAAAACTAGCCAAGAATTGCAGTATTTTAATCCCAGATATTAACTTATTTGTGCTTTGTGGCTTGGGCCGGGATCGAACCGGCGACCTAACGATTTTCAGTCGTTCGCTCATACCAACTGAGCTACCAAGCCAATAAAATTTGTTAACTTAGCAAATTTAATTTACTAACTAAACAAATCGCGACCCAGACGGGACTTGAACCCGCGACCTCCGCCGTGACAGGGCGGCGCGCTAACCAACTGCGCTACTGGGCCAGCTTTAAAGTAAATTGAAATTTCTTTCAACTCACCTTGCGTCCCCAACGGGATTTGAACCCGTGTTAACGCCGTGAAAGGGCGACGTCCTAGGCCACTAGACGATGGGGACAGTGGAAGGGCTAAGGGTATCGGTTCAATTAAGTTGGGCAA
>Ga0315903_10011834_pt1 | contig 10230 bp, 16 predicted proteins | sample LakEriMetagenome_7_FD_203524 | JGI IMG/M metagenome (GOLD analysis project Ga0315903, IMG submission 203524) | Freshwater fungal communities from buoy surface, Lake Erie, Ohio, United States - Buoy 2 MA119 | ecosystem: Environmental > Aquatic > Freshwater > Lake | place: USA: Lake Erie, Ohio... | reverse complement strand
AGTAGTCCTTTATTTGGCCTTGAGATATGAAATTTCGGCCCGTTTGGCGGTTTGCCAAACGGGCCGAACTCGTTACACTCTTGGCTCTACGATGAGGCGGACAACCGGGGCAATCAGCTTGCAGGTTGGGTGCTGAAATCGGTGAAAAATCGGGCCGTAGCGCAGCCTGGCTAGCGCGCTACCTTGGGGTGGTAGAGGTCGTGGGTTCGAATCCCGCCGGCCCGATTAGCGAAAACCCTTGGTTTCCTTGCGAATCCAAGGGTTTTTTCGTTTCGTTGTCGCTTGTTGCCGCCGTCTTGATATTGTCCCAAAATGCCCCTTTTTGACCTGTTTGGACGGTGTTAGGTGCAACCATTGGTGCAACCGAAGGTGCAACCAAAAAAGCCTCATCGGTTCCGGTTCGACGCAAGCTTGCCGTCGCGGTGATCGACTCAAGCGACAAGTCCGGCAACGCATCGACCGCCCCGGCAACGTCCAGCAATCGCGGGTCGGTGTAGGTTTTCATCGTCAAGCGGATGTCGCTATGCCTCATGGCTTGTTGCGCCGTCCTGGGCGCAACCCCGCCCTTGCTTAGCAACGTCCCAAACGTATGCCGCAAAGCGTGAACGTCGACAGTCCGGCCCCGGTCGTCGACCTTAGCGATTCCCGCCGCCGCAAGGTCGCGATCCAAGCAGCGAACCAAGCTTTTCGGAACGCTGAACAAGCGTTGGTTTCGATCGATCGATGCCGACTTGATTTTAAGCGTCGATCGCGACCGGGTCTTGATTTCAACCCATTGCTTAAGCTCATCGACCAAGTCGGCCCGCAGCGGCAGGTCGACCGCTTCGCGGTTCTTGGTGTCTTTCGGTTTCATGCTTAAAAGCGCCGTCGGCCCGTCTAATCTTAGGTGGTCCAATGTCAGCGATGCGATTTCCCCGCGACGCAAGCCCGTTAAGACCGCGACCTTGTAAATCAAGTAGCGTTCGAACCCCCGTTGGTCTAATTGCTCTAGGAACGCCGTATTTGCCCCAAGCTTCGATTTCGCGATGCCGACGGCTCCTTGGATGGTTTTATAATCCAAACGCGCCAGCGACCACGTTTTGCGACTTTTCGGCGACGTTGGCAGGTCGTCGCCGACCTTCGCGACAGTTTCCCGCCCAAACTCGGCAAGCGGTCGCCAACGTGCAACGAAAAGCAGTCTTCGAAGTTCGCTTTCGTTAAGCGCCCGCCGTTGCCGTCGCAGGTCGTCCGCTTCGTTGTATTTGCCGACCCCCGCAAAGGGATTAACTTCTAACCGCTTGTCGCCTAGCATGCTCGATTTCTTGTTGCGAACACGTTTTCCGGTCAACCAGTAACCGAACGATATAAGCGTTCCGGTGTAATCGTTGATGGTCGCAAGCGATCGGTCTTTTTGCAGTTCGCCCGAAAGCCATTTGATAAACTTGTCCGCGTTCAAATCGTGCAAGCGTCGAAAGTCGCAAGCGTCAGCGACTTCAAGTAACCGTTTTCTTGTCGTCTTGACCCGGTCGGAATGCTTGTTTTCTTGGGTCAGATAATCGCAGTAGTCCGCGATATGCTCCGCGACGGATCGCTTGGCATGCTTGCCCGTCTCGGCATCCTGGGAAGTGATAACGCCGCCCCTAATTTTCTCCGAGGTGCTTTCCAGTTCCGCAAGCTTGTTTTTTGCCGCTTGTTTGTCTCGGCAGCCGGTAGGGGTTTCTCGAACGATGCCGCGCCCATCGCGATATTTCGCAAAGTAGGTTTCGGACTTGGTCCGAACTTTACGCGATCCGTCCGCAGCGGTGACAACAACGCCCGATCGCTTTTCGCCGGTCCGGTCGGTCCAAGTCGCGATCGACTCAGCAACAAAGGCCCGGCCCGGTTGCTCTCGAAGTTCCTTCGATGTTGCGACTCTTTGCTTGGTCGAAACCTTTGCTTGCTTCGGCAGCGGTCGCGTAGTGGTCTTTTTGTAGATGGTACCCATCGTGCAATTCTCCTTTGCATCTACTCAGATTAAAAAAGACGCGGCAGCCGGTGAGTATCCCGGTTTTCGGTCCGTCGACCTATCCGCGTTGGTTCAAGTGTACCCCATCGCCCTTGGGACGATAACCTAGAAATCGACCGCAGCGCCGGCATTCTGAACGAATAAACCCCGGTCTTTTCGGGTCGTCGGTTTCGATGGTGTCGAAAAATGCAAGTATATGAAACAAGCATTTCGCCGACGGATCGCAAGCGACAGTCGCCTTGGTGGTCGGTGTTTGCTCGTTCCATGCTTGCCGCAGTTGTTCTAGTAGGTCTTCGCTCATAAACACGCCCTTTATGCTCGGCATCCGCCGCCCTAGGTGGCAGGATGCCCTTATGTCCCTTATGGGATATAGGAACTAGGGTTCCGCAGTTGCATACCGAAATTTTCCTCAGTACTTAGGAACTAGGGTTCCGCAGCGATGCGACCCGGTAAACAGATAACCCCTTATTCAGTCCGCCTTGATAGACGACAAACAGCAACCCTAAATCGGCAAGCTTGCTTATCGCGTTGCGTACCGATCGCGATGAAACCCCTAGCCGCTTCGCGATGTATGCTTGGGAAGTCTTCGCGGTTCCGTTGCGGGTGTCTCGGTACAAGACAAGCCAAGTTCCGATTTCCGCCTTGGTTAGTCCTTGCAGCGACAAGTCGACGAACTCATTAAGGACCGCGAAGCGATCGCGGGTTGCCTTGTGGCTTGGCTTGCGTCCCTTGGGTTTCGATGTCTCGTTGTCCTGGTTGGGAATGCTCATCGGTGGCAGGACCGACGCGCCCGGCAGTCGTCGATTTAGGGTTGCCATATTTGCCCCCCGGCCGACGGTGTACTATCCCAAAGGTCTTGCAGCGTCGACAGTAGCGACCCGTCCGCAGTCCCTTGGCTTGTCGTCTCGTTCGCTTCGAATTGTTGGACTGCCCCGTTAAAGGAAAGCTTGATTGCCCCGGTTTCACCATACCGCGCCTTGTGTTGTGACAACAAGCGGTCGGTCGAACTCGAAGCGGTCAAGATAAACGCATCGTCCGCGCCATACTCAAGTTCGCCGGACTCCTTGAAGCTTGCAAGGTTCATAAGTTCGCCGCTATAGCTTGACCGGCCCGCGTTGTCTTTTTGCCGACCAACACTTGAGACAACCAAGACCGCCGCGCCCGCCTCAGCAAAGGCCCTCAAGTAGCTCATCGCGGCATCGATCGACCCGCGACGGTCGGCTTGGCTTGCAGCGGACGAAACCGGTATTCGTTGGATATAGTCGATAACGATAATCAAGCGATCGTCGGCCCCGGTTAAGGGTGCGAACTCATCGACAGTTGCCGCGATGTTTTCGAGCGTGAACGGTGGTCGAACAAAACAAAGTCGCGGGTTAATGCTCTCGATCGCTTCAAGACCGATTGCGACCCGGTCGGCATGCTCCGAACCTAGGTTCCGGTGTCGAATGTTGGTCAATGGAACGCCGGACAGTCGCGACAGTTGCCTATCAAGCAAAACGTCCGGACCCATTTCAACATTGCAAACGACGGCCCGCAGGTCCTCATCCAATCGCATCGCATCGACTACGGATTGGCAAACGAAAGCGGTCTTGCCCGCGCCCGGTGACCCGCCGAACAAGGTGACAAGCTTAGGCCCGATTTCAAGCTTGCTTAGCGGTCCTTGTTCCGCGATGCGAAAAAACGTCGGCGACTTGCCCGAAAGTAGGTCGTTTTTCCAAGTAGCGAACGCATCCGAAGCGGTAATAAATTTAGCCATTGTCGCCCCCTTTGCGGATACCGCATTCAATTTGCCGCCGAACTTCGCTTGGTGCCAGTCCAGCGTCCAAAGCGGACTCGGACAGCAAAGCGTATGCAAGTTCGACCGAACAACCGAACTCGGCAAGGTTCGCAGCGGCAGAAAAAAGCGACCTTGCCCTATCGCCCGCCGCCGTCCCTTCGCGGATGAAATCAAGCGTCGATCGATTCAACGCACTAGGACAGCATCCTACAACCCTACGCGATGCGATTTCCGCTTGCTTGTGATCGACGGCATCGACTGCCGCTTTCCAATCGGCGACCGCTTGTTGGCTTGCCCTGGGTGCCCTGGGTAAGTCGAACGCGATCGGCTCGGATGCCATGCTACGCAACCGCGACGGCTCTAGGCGCAGTAGCTCATCCAGCAAGACCCGCCGCTTGTGTAATCCGGTCTTGGGGTGTTTGCTATTGGGTGCCCTGAACGCTCGGACGCGATCATAAACGGATGAATCGATGCCGACTTGGAACAAGCTAGCGATCGACTCAGCAAAGGCCCGGCAGTATCCCGCAAACGCCGCCCCCGGTATTGCGTTCCAAAGCGATGTCGGCAATCCAAGGTGATAGCCTTTGGACCCGCTAAAAAATACAAGCAGTTCGTCGTCGATCGCGTATCGATCGCCAAGACCGCAAGCTAGGCGTCTTGCGTCGATCGTCGCTTGCTCAAAGTCGTCTTCGCGGTCGATGTCGAACCAAAGCCAACTCGAATAGGTTTCGCCGGTGTAGCCTCTAGTCGTCCGGTTTGTCTCAAGGTAGCGTCGGAACGCATCGCCAAAACAAAACGCCGACAAATAGCATTCGGCCCCCGTATCCGCCTTTTCGTCGCATTCGCAATAGGCAACGAACGCCGCCGACCAAGTAATTAGTCGGCGGTCGTTCCGTGTATCGCCCGCGATGCGAAACCCATAGGGGAACGCATCGCAAGGATTAGACATTGCCCGCGCCCCCTTCGTTGGGTTCCTGGGTGATTGCTTCGGTTTGCTCCGAGGGTGCGAACGGGTCCGGCAGTTCCTTGTCGAATCCGATAGCCTCAAAGGACCTGACCCGGTTTCGTTCGGTCCCGTCGTCGTCGGCCCTCAAAGCAACCTTGACCCGGCAGCGGATGAAACGCGGCAGCGGTCTTTGCAGTTGCTCTAGGGACTGGATGCCAAGCTTGCCGAGGTCGCGTTTTGTTTGTGGCATCGCGGCAGCGGTCAACCAGCAATCCGCCCAAAGCAAACGCCCGGCATGCTCCGATGGTTCTAAGACCTTGAAGGTAATTTTGAAACCGGGTGTCCCTGAACGGGACTTGTCCAAAACGCCCTCGACAGCATGGCAAACGTAATTTCCCGCTGGTAACGGCTTGAAGTCGTCCGCCGCTTGGGAATTATCCCAAAGGTTTTTAAGGTCGCCGTCGCCGTCGCCGTTGGATAGAATATCAAGCAGTCCCATTCGTTTGTTCCTTCGTGGTTGTTGGTGCAAGTGTTTGATCTAAGGCCCCATCGGTTGCCGCTGGTGGGGTTTTTTCGTTGGTGATTGCAGCAACCGCCCTAGCGATTGTTTGCAGGTAGTCCAAAGCGCCGGCCCGGTCGGCAAGACGCAAGACCGCGACATATCCGCGATGCCGACTTGGTCGCAAGCTTCGCGTTGTCCCTTCGATTGTTGCGAACCCATCCGAGACAAGCGACTTGGTAACGGTTCCGCGCCATTGCCCCCCGTCGGCGAATTGGGTTCGGATTTCATCGGCCCCGGTTGCATCGTCGATAGTAGCCGACCCGGTATTGGATCGCAGTAACGACGCAAGCAGCGACAACCGGCCCAACGTGACCCGGTCCGCATTGTTCGAAGCGGCAAGCGCCATGCCGACCCGTTTTTGTTGTTCGCCGTCGGCGATTAGCTCCTTGGTTTCGCTCATCGTTGCTTTCCCCCCTTTTCGACTTGAGGACAACCGGCAGCGATCCAACTAGAAATCGCGGTTCCGTCCCATCGGACAGCGCCGCCTAACTTGATAGGACGCGGCATTTTCCCCGCGTCGCTTAAGCGGTAAACATGCCGCTTGCTAACGTCCAGCATCGACGCGACCGATTCAACGGTCAGCAATCTACTTGGACCCTTCGTTGCTTGTTCTTGCATGGTATTTGCTCCTTGGTGCAAGACATTGAAACCAACGCGACCCGATGCCGCGTTGCATGCCAACAAGATAGGCAGCTTGAGACTATTGGCTAGAATCGCCGTTTCATTACGGCGCTAAAATCGGGTCGTGTCAGGACTTGCAAGACGCGACCAACAAGCGAATAGAACGCCCCCTGATACAAGACAAGCGGCAAGTTTTTTTCCCGCCGTAATTCGACGCGGCAATTACGGCGCTATTTCGGACCGTTGTTTTCCCGTTTCTTTTTTCGGTCCAAGCGTTTTTCGAGCGCATCGACTATGCTCTTAGCCTGTCTTGCCGTTAATTCAGAATGCTCATGCTTTAACGCGTCTCGAATTTCGCAAGGTGTCTTGCCTTGCGACTTCAATCCGTAAACGGCATTTTCTAACGGTGTCCAAAGCTTGAATTTCGCTCCAGGACGGCCCCCCGTCTTGGGGTTGCCGTTTTCCTTCGGTTGGTCTTGTTGGGTCGCGGTAAACGTTGGCTTGCGATCTACAGAGATTAAAGCGAACTCTGTTCGCAGGTCGTCTATCAGCCCCGGTATAGCCTTGATTTCCTCGATATCGAATCCGTATTTCATAAACAGCGCCCGGCAGTCGTCGACCTTATCAAGGTAAGCTTTGATCGTTCGCTTGCCCTTGCAGGGTGCCAATCCTTCAAGCAAATAACGATAAAGCTTGCGGGACTTATCAAGATAGGCTTTCGCGTCTTCGATGAACGGTTGCCGCCGTTGGGTCGCCCTTGTCCGAAAAATCAGTTCGCCGACTTGCGGTTGTTGCCTGATTTCGCGATCCAATTTAACCGACTCATCGAAGCGACCTAACGCCCATCGGTACGTTTCAATCAGGCTATCGAAAGTCGCCCAACATTCTTTCGCCTTTGGTCCGCGTTCGTCAGGAAAACAAGGGCCGGTTAAGCGGTCAAAACGTTCTAAGTCCCTGATGTTTTCAAGGTCTTCCATTGCGCGACGATATAAGACCGCGACCGGGTCGAACCCGGTGTTTTCCGTTGTCATATTGTGAACCCCATAGCGAACAAAGGCCGACCGGCCCGCCCGGTTGCCTATGGGTGCAACCGCGACGGGTGGTCGTTCGGTCGATAGCTAGTCGACCTACCTTTTTTGAAACTAAATCAACTCATCGAATTGCTACGCAACCGACCTTGAAAGCCACTCTTGGAACTCATCCGGCTCGTTGTCGATCGGCTCGATTTTCAGTCGGCAGCGATCCATCGGCGACAGTCCAAACAGCCCCCCAAGCTTTCGGACTTGATCGACTACAGCAAGCCAAGACCGGGTTTTTTTGGCGTCGGTCGGATCGCTCATAGCGGCAGCGGAAAGCGCCTTTGAGTAGGTGACCAACTCGGCAAGGTTCCGCAGTTGCAACGCATCGACGCGCCGCAGGATGCCCGGTTCGATCATGGCAAGCAGTTCGTCCCAAGCGGCATTCGCCGACCCTAGGTCGCTTGGCTTGACCGGTAAACCGTCCGCCTTGGTCCCATCGGTCCCAAGTGATCGATCGCCCCCGCTATGATGTCCGCCCATATTCAGCCCATCCTAAAAAAAGTTTTTGGTTGCCTTGCGTCTTACTCAGGGGGGCAAACGATCGTCGCCCCGTTGCTAGGCAATCGGACCGCCCCCGGTTTCGAACAACGGCCCATCGGGTAGTTCTATTCCGGCAACCTTGGCGGTCAGCCTTAGTTGATACTCTGGAACCCTTTGAAGGATGCGGACAATCCTAGCCCGGTAATCAAGTTCCGCCGCTTCTTGCTTTGCAGCTTGCTTTTCGCGTTTAACGTCGATAGCGTCGGCATCGATTAGGATTTTCGCCGCCTTTGGTGCAAGCTTCGGGTCTTCTAGGCATCGCACAAGCGCCGCCTTGACCGCTTCGCGATCGACGTTCCATCGTTGTGTTATTGCTCGATTCACTAGCCCTAAGTCCTTTTCGTTGGCGATCGTAAACACAAGACCCCCGGCCCCAAATTGAAAAATTTAGGAAAACCGAAACTAACTCATATGAGCGTGCGACTTCAACCGCCTCAGGTCTTTTTTTAAGGTCGAAAAGGGACCCAAGACCGCCGCCCCCCGTCCTTGTCCCTTCATTGTATCCCCTACCCAAAGTTTCGCAAAGTCGCAGCATGGCGACGGGTTATTGCAGCAACAAGACCGCAAGCTTGCGTCGCTCATCGTTGGATAATTGCCGTTTCAAAGCGTCGGCAAGTTCGAGCAAACAGCGGTCGCAGGTGCAACCATTGGTGCAACCGTCGACTTGCCCCTTGCGTTTTCCCTTGGTTTTCGTTGGTCCGCTTGGGGTCGTCCGCTTCGTTGGGGTGGTAGAGGTCGTGGGTTCGAATCCCGCCGGCCCGATTAGCGAAAACCCTTGGGTTCCTTGCGAATCCAAGGGTTTTTTCGTTTCGCCGCCGATCGTTGCAATTTCGCGATTGTCGCGCCCCGGCGTTTTTGCCGTAGGGTTCGTGGAGCGGTCCGGGTAGGAGTGTATGGAACCTATGTTTCATCGACCACCTCCGTTACCCAACATGGCTTGACCAACGAGAAGGACCGCGGAACGTACCATGGGAGTATCGATGTGGTCGATTGTGCCAAGGTACGTTGCGCGGTCCCGTGGGGTTCTTTGGAGGTTTGCGAGATGATGCAAGGGTCAAATGCGGTAATGGTCCAGGCGACCATAGACCGGACCGCTTCAGCAATGCGATCCATAATCGCTTCACCCTCACGTCATTCTTCACGAGTCTTCCTCTTTTTGTAATTCTTTGGCTAGACGTATTTCCTCCTCACTCATTATGGAATGTGGCGTTTCTATCGGATTAGGCAATACGATGGAAGCTGTCACCTTGCTAATGTAAATTTCCAGCGCATCAATATTTGCGAATGCAGCCGCGAGTGCGTCTCGTGCTGGTGAGTCTTGTTCCGGGCCGAGCGTGTTGCGAAGCATCTTCAAAACACTTTTTAGAGCTAAGACATTCGATGCGATCACTTGAACATCGATTCGTAAGGCTGCACGACCTGCCGTAAGCTCCTTGAGTGGTGTTAAAAGCTTATCAAGCGTTTCTTTGCCAAGCACCGCTAGTTCGTTGCCGTCAAGCTTCGGGTCATTAAGGACGACAACCAACGATGGCTCTTCACTCCAAGACTTTGCCATTTGATCTACATTTTCGCTCCGAAGCGTTGCCCATCTACCAGGCTTGAAGCAAAGAAGTGGCACGTTCGGGCTGAACATTTTTTCGCGTTCCCAATCCCGAGAAACTACAGTCGAGCCTTCGGCAAGCGTTTGCGACATTTGTGATCTCCTGACGTAAAAACCAACAACTTTCTCTGAGTACTATGTGTATGAATCCAGGAAAAACAATAGTGAAACTGGGAAAAACGGCTGGTTTTCTGGGTTTTTCTGCGAAGAAACTCGGTTTTCCTCTTGGTTTTCTGTTGGTGTTGGACGAAATCTACGAGTGCTTTTCTTGAATCGCGAATCCGAATGACAGGTCCCTTTGCGGCTCAGCGAGTCTGCATATCGGTAGCGAGCGATGTCCCCACGCAGATGGGCCGGCCGCGAAGGTTGATTTCTGAGTCAAGGAGCATGCGCAAGATCGGACGCATCACCTAGCCGCGACGCTTGATATCGTCGGGCTGATTCAACTACGCAAGCGGCAAGGCGGTTACCGGGGGATCTTCGATCCCCTCGCCTTCTCGGGAGGATCTTGAGTGGTCTCATGGACCAACTCGGTCAAGTAACCGAGTAGTGTCGAATGGCTTGGTGTCCATCCAACAGAAGCGAGGGGGCTTGGGTTATGTTGAGGTTTGCCCGTAGGGTTCGTGGAGCGGTCCGGATAGGAGTATTTGGAACCTGTGTTTCATCGACCACCTCCGTTACCCAACATGGCTTGACCAACGAGAAGGACCGCGGAACGTACCATGCGAGTATCGATGTGGTCGATTGCGCCAAGGTCCGACGTGGTTTCTTTTCCTTCGTTGACATTGGACTATCACGGGCTTGAGTTTAGGGTTCGCCGCCGGTGTCCGCCAGTCCTGGGCGATCGCAGTGATTCCATTTGGCACAATGCTGAAAGTGGTGGTACAATAGTTTGAAAGGGGTACTTCGATGGTTACGATTCAAGTCGACGAACGAACCGCTGTTGCGTTACAAACTGCTGCCATGGGTGCCGGTGTTTCATTGGCCGACTACGTCAAATCGTTGGTAGACGCCAGCCCCTGCGAATCCCAAGCTTCATCGTGGGATGCTTTAGAGAAGGAATTCGTGGACTTAAGCGTCGAAGGCTCCCTCCCGACAGATTTTTCACGAGCCGACATCTA
>Ga0315903_10011829_pt1 | contig 10232 bp, 7 predicted proteins | sample LakEriMetagenome_7_FD_203524 | JGI IMG/M metagenome (GOLD analysis project Ga0315903, IMG submission 203524) | Freshwater fungal communities from buoy surface, Lake Erie, Ohio, United States - Buoy 2 MA119 | ecosystem: Environmental > Aquatic > Freshwater > Lake | place: USA: Lake Erie, Ohio... | reverse complement strand
GGTTCCACAGCATACGGCGAAGGCGTTGAGACACAGGCTATTCAGTCTGGTGCTCCGCTAGCCAAGACTGGTGATGTACGTCCTGCTCGTGCAGGAGATGTACGTGAAGCAGCAACACAGGCACCAGTAACAGAATTATATGCACCAACAGAACGTCCAGGAGAACCAGTAACATCTGGTATTGATCTTGGAGCAGGTCCAGGTGCCAGCGCACTTATGATGACTAAGGCAACTGCAAAGATTTCAGATGCTTTAGAAAAGATGTTGCCATTTGATACAACTGGCGAAATTGGAATTTTATATCAACAAGCATTAGCGCGGGGTGACTAATGGCTGATAACTTAAAGGCAGCAGCATTTGCTGCTGGTTTAAGTGATGCTGAGCGACGTGAAGTAGAAGCACTCAATAAAACTCTTTCTGTCCACAGAGAATTATCTAACCTTCCTGAAGCAATTGCAGCGCAATCATATAACTCAAAGACTTCTTTACAACAGGAAGCATTGAAAAAGGCCGCAGGCCAAGATGCTGCTCCTTCACGTGGATGGCTAGGCACCGCTTGGCACTACACAGGCAACCAGGTTCTTAGAGGACTTACTGAATTAGGAGATCTTACTACTCGTCTTTATCGAACTGGTTTATTTGCTAACCGTGAAATTCCACTTGGAAGTGCTGAGTACTATCTTCCCAAGAACTGGTCGGTTCTTGCAGATGCTTGGGACCAAGCAAACGACAAGGGCGAAAAGGTTTTAGATCAAAACCGTATTGAGAAGGCACGTAAGCGTTTTGGTGATGCAACAACTAACGTTGCTATCCGTGTAGCTGCTGGAGAATCTTTAGACAAAATCATTGCAGATGCAACTGAAGAAGAAAAACAAGTTGCACGAGTTGCACAAAAAGGTTTTAAGTCAGAGACAATTAACGGTAGTTTATTTCAAGATGCACTTGATGCAGTTGAAGCAGCTAAGTTTTCACCTGGACGTCAGGCTGCAAATGCTTTATTGCCAGGTCAACTAGAAGGTTCTGGTCTTTTCTATAAGCCAATCTCTGGATCTGTTGATGCAGCTTTCCGTATTCTTGCAGACCCAACACTTGTGCTTGGAAAAGCAAAGCGTATCTGGGATGCACAAAAGTACGCACTTGATATTGTTGTTGGCAAGAATACAGTTGATGAAGTATTTGCCAATCCTAAAGTTGCAAATTTCTGGGATTCATACGGTGCTCAATTAGACGAACTTAAGAAAGCTAAGGACGCTAAAGATACAGTTAAGGCTGTTGCTGCAACTAATAAATTAAAGATTATTGCACCTGAATTTGGGCCTGCAGTTGTTAAGTCTTTACTTGAGGCTGAAATACCTGTTACTAACGCTCTTACTGCAAAAGCATTTTTTCAAAATGCAAAGCAGACAGATGAGATGATGAAGGGCCAGATTGGTCGTAAGCGCATACTTATCCCACGCCTTGATAAAGCTCGTCAGGCACGTGTAATTGTTGCTACTACAGCAAACAAGATATTTAACTTAGACCGTATGGGTCCTAGGTTTGTTGATAATCTATTCTTTGGCGTAGCTGCAACAGATGACGGAATTGCACAGCGCCTAATTGACGGACAAAAAGAGATTGTTGCTGCTGTACAGGCAGATTCAAAAACTAAAGGTGTTGCCCGTTTCTCAATGGCTATGGTTCAAAAGCGCATTGATAAGTTTAAGGCTAGATTTGAAGCTATCCCATTCTTTGATGGAGACGTCTTAGACGTTACAGCAAAAGATGCAGCTACAAAGATTTATCAACTAGCACGTTTAACATTACCTCAACGTGAGTCTAAGTTGATTGCACAGGCATTTGAAAACTCCTCAGTAGGACGCAAGAAGGAAATCTTCTACGGACTACAAGGAACTATTCTTGACTTGCGTGGCGCTGCTACAACTAAAGAAGCACGTGAGATCGCACAGCGTGCACAGGGCAAAACAAATGCTATTTATGCAGCACGTAACGCAGATGGCTATAACCCATCGGTGTTACCAGATGGCGAGTCTATTGGTCTTATTCCATCTGATTTTTCTAACTTTGTTACTACACTCAGTGTAAGAGATATTGACCGACTAACTGCTCGTAGTGGATTCATTCAACGAGCATTTGGAGTAGGTCACGCTGACTGGGTTGAGAAGATGACAAGCCTTTGGTCTTTTGCTACTTTGGCTGGCCCTCGCTACGCTTTGCGTAATGCAACAGAAGACTTACTTGTACACCTTGCAATTGGTGAATCTCCTTGGGGATTGATAGCAGGTCGCAGCCTATCAACACGTTTGCGTACAGCACGTGGTATGGAAAAGGGCTTGACCAATGTTCAGAAAAGTGCAGCAAATCCACTTGGATCTGTTATGCGTTTTGTCAATAAAAAAGAAGCAGACAACTACGCAAGACTAATTGATGAAGCAAATGGTGACATCAAGACAATCCGTGAGATTACAGCACAAGCACTTAATGAAGGTAAGTTAGCACGCTTCAATGCACGTATTGGCCTAGGCAAGATAAGTCAAGAAGAACGAGAATTACTAGCTGAGCAGATTAAATACGGTGACTTAGACAATGCCCTTATGGATGTTGTTGAAGGTGGCAAGAACGCATTTACTGGCGTTGACCAGTACAACAAAGCTATTGCCCTTACACGCAAGAACAAGGTTCGCACAGCCGAACTCCAGTACGATATGGGCGCAGGCTTCCGTCGTGCTAAGGGAACTAAGGGCTTTACTGAGATTAAGCCAGATGTTGTTAATGAAGCATCTCTGGTTGCTTGGGTTATGCGTATTGGTTACTACGCAAACGATTCTCTAGGTGGAATTGCTATTGCAAACCTTCGTAATGAGAAGGTAGCCCTTGAGAAGATTACGAAGTGGATGGACGAGCATCCAGAGATTATGTCTCAGGCTCGTATGGAAGAGCGTGGCATTAGCCAAGCAGAACACGCTAAACGTCTATTTGATTCTGCTAAGCAACTCTTTGTTAAGCGTGATGGTGTAACCATTAACGACGATTTACTTTCTAAGGTTCGCACACTTGGTGATGATGGTGAATACCGAATCTCAGGACAACTAGGTTTAGATGATCTGCCAACTAATAATGCAGATATGCCTGATTATATTATTGGACCACAGCTTGTATCAATTTCAGACTCAGGCAACTATTCAGCATCTTTGATGGAGTGGGGTTGGGACTGGCTAGGTAACTCTAATGCACGTCTATCACGTGAGCCAATGGTTCTATCTGAGATAATTAAGTTGCGTAGGCAGTTTAAGGCTTCTGGATTTGAAGATGCTTTTATTACGTCTTACAAGAAGGGCATCACAAGCGAAGAAGGTTTAGCAAAAGCGGAATTAGTTGCTAGAAAGAAACTCGCAGAGATTGTAGAAGACAGAGCACGCTTACAAGTATTGGCTTATGTGGACAATCCTGCAGTGCAAAGCCAGTTTGCTTTCTCTATTCGTAACTTTGCACGTTTCTATCGTGCTACTGAAGACTTCTATCGTCGCTTTTATCGCACAGTACGCTTTAATCCAGAGTCAATCCGTCGAGCACAACTGACTTATGAGGGAATTACCCACTCAGGTTGGGTACAAAACGACGATCAGGGCGAGCCATACTTTGTATATCCAGGAACAGAGCACGTTTACCGTGTAGTTCAAGGAGTTATGACGGGATTTGGCGTACCTGCAGAGTTTAAGGTACCAATGCCTGTACAGTTTGGTGCACAAATCAAGATGCTTACACCATCTTTGAACCCAGAATCTATGGTTCCTACATTTGCAGGACCATTATCAGGTATTTCATTCAAGGTTGCATCAAACTTAGTTGATATCTTTAACCCAGGTGCAGCAGATACAATTACTCAGTACACATTGGGTAAGTATGCAGTAGATCAGTCATTCCTTTCAGCGTTCTTACCTGCTCACGTTAATCGTATCTACCAAGCAATGGGTAAAGATGAGCGTGATGGTCAATACGCATCAGCTATGCGTAAGGCTATGACGTATCTTGAAGCATCTGGACACGGATTAAAACAAGAGATTGATGCAGAAGGTAATCCAATTCCACCAAGCATTGGTGATTTGAACAAATACCGTGAGCGTTTGAATAACGTTACACAATCTATCCTTGGTCTTCGTGTTGTATATGGATTTGTTGCACCAGCAACAGCACAGGTTCAGTTAAAGTCTGAGATGGCTGACTGGGTACGTGAGAATGGTAAGGCTAACTTCAAACAAGTTTGGTACGGATTACTAGATAAGACTGGTGATTACGACAAGGCTATGAAGGAATGGGTACGCCTATTTCCAGACCAGATTCCATTTACTATCTCTGAATCAGAGCGCTCAACTGTTGCATACTTCCGTTATGCAGAAGAATCAGGCAAGTTTGTTGATGAGAATGAGCAACTATTCAAGGCTTACCCACAAGCTGCATCATTCTTGATTCCACACAAGTCCGGATATTCTTGGAATGCGTACAAGACTATGACAGATATGGGTCTTCGCAAGAATAAGACAGTATCTGACTTCTTGCGTGAGGTACAAACTGCAGCAGATATGCAGACATACTATGCAAAGAAGAATGAATACGAGACAAACCTAGAGGCTGTAGGTACAGACTTTGAGCGTAGTCAACTACGCGATGAGTGGCAGGGTTGGGCTACAAACTTTAAGCAGTTCCGTCCTTTAGTTCAAGAAGAACTATCACAGGGTGGCAAGAAGGCTGTTGAACGTATGAAGGCTTTGAATGATATACAGAAGATGCTTGCTGATAAGAACGTACGTAAAGCATCTCCTAAGACATTCGATGTTCTAAAGCAAATGTCAGACCTTTACACATCATACAAGGAAAATGCAGATGCACTTGACCAGTTCTCAGGATCACAGATTCTAAAGGACTCAGAAAAGGAATCAACCATTATCCGTATGCGTGAACTTTCACAATACAACGAGAATACCTTGAGCGCATACAACGTGCTCTTCGGCAGATTATTAGGAGATTAAATTGGCACAAGTAACGCTAACGGACTTTCTCAAGAATCTCTATGCAGCCGACGACAAAACACGCTTAACAATTGCCAATGATCTTAAGAAGGCTGGCTTCTTTGAAGGAGCAGTCAGTGGCAAGAAGGAAGACTTTCTTAAACTGCAAAACGCAATCATTGCTGCAGAAAAAGAAATCACTCAGTTAAAAACTGTTGCTGGTGAGATTGACCGTGTTACTTATTACAAGACTCGCAAACCTGAGCCAGCATCTGGTACAGGAACTGGTGGTGGTTATAGTTTTAGTACACAAAAGACTACACGTATAACTAATCCAACTGATGCTACTGCCCTTATCAACAATGTATTTGAGTCTGTATTAGGCCGTCCAGCAACTGCAGCTGAGATGAAAGAGATTAAACCACAGCTTGCTAAGGCTGAAAAGGCTGCACCAGTTACCACTAAGTATAAGACTGTTAATGGTGTAACAACCGCAGATACAGTAGGTGGCATTGACTCTCAGCAGTTTATTGTTAACTTGATTAACAAGACTCCGAAGTTCAAGGCTGAAACAAATAAGATTAAGAGAACTGCGCCAGAAGTTCTTAAGCGTACAGAAGAAAAGAAGATTTACGACGAGGCTGTAGCAGGTATGACACCTGAGCAGATCGCTACATTTAACAAGACATCAACTTATGGTCTTGGATTAGACAGCACAAAGGCTACTATCGCAGAGTATGCAGCCCGCGTTGGTGCAGAATTAGACGATGTAGCACTTACTCAGTTGGCTAAAGATGTCTACGATTCTGCACTAGAGAATGACACGGTTAAGATTCGTGAGTTTGTACGAGCAAAGTTAAATGTCAAACCTGGTACTGAAGCAAAGGGTGAGGCAGGTAACGTATTAGCAGATTTAAGAAAGACTGCTACTGCAAACGGTCTTGACTTGGATAAGGTCTTTGGATCAAGCCTTGGTTCTTGGATACAGAACATTGATAAAGGCGAATCAATTGATACATATAAGCGCCTTATCCGTAACACAGCAAAGATTGGTATGCCACAGAATATCGCATCTTTGCTTGATAATGGCGTTGACCTAGAGGCAGTTTACTCACCATACAAAAACGTAATGGCATCTGTACTGGAGATTAACCCAGAATCAATTACTTTGAACGATCCAACATTGCGTTCTGCTATTGCAGGTGACAAAGAACTTCCTATCTATGAATTCCAACGTCAACTCCGTAAGGACAACCGCTGGCAGTACACTAATCAAGCACGAGAAGAAGTCTCAGACGTAGCACTTAAAGTCCTTCGTGACTTTGGATTCCAGGGGTAGACGATGGCTAGAGTAAATACAAATACACTTGAAGGTATTCTTGCTGCATCAAATCCTGCTCCTGTTACACCACCAAAGACTTCAACATCTACACTTAATAAATTAAAAACAGCAGAAGCAAAAGCATCTACACCAACGACACCTACTGTTGAGCAAACTGATATAGCACTAGCTGCTCAAGCGGGTCCTGCGCCAGCAGGAACCTTCTTAGGTTGGGATTACCAAGGTAATACACAGACAACGGGAACACTTCGTCGTGCAATTACTGCAGACGGCAAGGGTGGATCTAAGATCAGTACAGTTACTGAGAAAAATCCAGACTATTTGCCTGGTTCACGTGGTGGTAGCATCACTGGCGGTGGCGGTGGTGCTGGTGCTGGCAGTGGTGCTGGAAACAACACTGGTGCTGGAGCAACAACGTATACAGCACCAGATGGAAGAATATTCACAGACCTTAATGCCTACAACACATATATTGCAGATCTAAAGCAACAGGAAAAAACACAAGCAGGTCAATCTGCTTATGACCTTTTGTTTCAACAGTTCAATCAGTATGGTATGGGTGCTTTGGTAGAACCTCTTAAGCAGTTTATTACTCAGGGTCTATCTCCATCAGAGTTTACTCTGCGCTTACGCGATACAGATGCTTACAAGAAGCGCTTTGCTGCTAACGCGCAGCGCATTGCTAAGGGCTTAAACGCTTTATCTGAGGCCGAGTATATTGGTCTTGAGGACCAGTACCAAAATATTATGCGTAACTATGGACTGCCTGCTTCTTACTACACACGTGGAGATATGGGTCGTCAAGAAGGATTTGAGAAGTTCCTTGCTAATGATGTATCTGCAGCAGAACTAGAAGATCGTGTAATGACAGCACAGAACAGAGTACTTAATGCTAATCCAGAAGTGCTTACATCTCTTAAGGAATTTTATCCAGATATTACTAATGGTGATATCTTGGCGTACACACTTGATCCAACTCAAGGGTTATCTAATATCAAGCGCAAAGTAACAGCAGCTGAAATCGGTGGCGCTGCTATGCAAGCAGGACTCAGGACTGGTATGACACGTGCTGAAGAACTAGGCGCTGCAGGAATCACTAAGCAACAGGCACAACAAGGATTTGGAACTATTGCCGGTGGACTACAACGTGGTTCACAACTTGCATCTATCTATGGAGAAAGTCCATATACACAGACAACAGCAGAACAAGAAGTCTTTGGGCTTGCTGGAAAGACAGAAGCAGAGAAGCAGCGCAAGAAGTTGACATCACTAGAAACAGCTGCCTTTGGTGGTCAATCTGGTGTAACAAGTGGAGCCTTAGCACGAGATCGTGCTGGCGCTTACTAAATAAAAAGCCTGCCACTAGAACGACTGGCCTAGTGGAGCGACAACAAGACCAGGAGTAGGAGCCATACCGTTTCCCCAAACGAATATGAGGCCTGCGCCAACAACTAATAGGGAGAAGGACCACTATGTCCAATTACGACTACGAGGATGATGACGACTTCACAACAGAAGACTCATCAAACGATCTAGTAAAGCAACTACGCAAAGCGTCTAAGCAAAAAGACAAAGAACTAAATGAGCTTAAGGCTCAGTTTGAGTCTTTGAATAAGGCCCAGCGCGAACGAGCAATAAAGGATGCCCTCGCAAGTCGCGGGGTAAACAGCAAAATTGCTTCATTTATCCCACAGGATATAGACCCAACTGAAGAGTCTGTATCTAAATGGCTTGAAGATTATGCCGATGTATTCGGTATTGAAACAGGCCAAACCCAGGCAACACCTAATGTAAATCCAAACGATGCTGCAGCATACAAGCGTATGACAAACTCCGCAGACTCTGGTGTATCACCAGAGCACAATGGAGATATTATGCAAAGACTAATGAACGCTAACAGCAAAGAAGAATTGGATGAAGTTATCAGATTGTCTGGACTCTAATCCGATCCTAAAACAGAAAGGCTAGACCATAAATGGCTATCCCAACCGGTACCCCTACCACCACGTCTAGCATCAGCAACCTCGTACAAGCAGCATACGATCAGTATGTAAGAATGGCACTACGTTCCATTCCTGTTATGCGTTCACTTGCAGATGTTAAGCCAGTGCAACAGGCAATGCCAGGATCATCAGTTGTATTCTCAATCTATTCAGATTTGGCTCAGGCTACATCTACATTGACAGAATCATCAGATGTTTCAAGCATTGCATTAGGTAACCCATCACAGGTTACAGTAACACTGAACGAATACGGTTCAGCAGTTACAACAACAAAGAAGCTAAACCTAACTTCTTTCAACGACGTTGATTCAGCACTTGCTGACATCATCGCGTACAACGCAGCAGATTCTATTGACAATGTAGTAGGTCAGGTCCTCTCAGCAGGAACTAACGTGATCTACTCAAACGGTCCATCAGGAACTGCTCCAACTGCATCATCAGGAGTTCTACCAGTAGATACAATGTCAGTTGCGGATATCCGTAACGCTGTTGTATCACTACGCACAAACAAGGCATTGCCTCGTATGGGTGAACTATATGCTGCATACCTACACCCACGTCAGTCAGCCGATCTTCGCGCTGAAACTGGTACAGGTGGCTTCCAGGAGCTAACAAAGTACGTTGAGCGTACACCGTTCGTTGCTGGTGCAGTAGGCGTTATCGAAGGCGCTTTCATCGTTGAGACACCACGTGTCCTAAACGGTCTAAAGCTGTCAACAGGTATCACACCTACAGTATCAATCACCAACGTTGCTTTGACATCTAACGTAGTAACAATTACTACAGCAGTTGCTCACGGCCTCGGAACAGGTCAGGTTGTAACAGTTGCTGCTACAACTAACACAGGTGTTAATGGTACATACACCATCACAGGTGTTACATCAACAACATTTACCTATGCACTAACAGCATCTAACATTACATCAGTTGCTGACACAGGTACTGTTACATTCACCAACAACTACCGCGCAATCGTCGCAGGTCGTGAAGCATTGGCTGAAGCACAGGCAGCAGACATCTCAACCGTTATCGGTCCAGAGATTGATGCGCTACGTCGTTTCCGCACAATCGGTTGGTACTACTTCGGAGGCTTTGCACGCCTTCGTGAAGCAGCTCTATATCGCATTGAGTCTGCAGCAACAAACGGATAATTCCGCTAGTGCAACGGCAGGGGGTAGGGAAACCTACCCTCTGTCACTTAGGAAAGGTTGGATATGCCATATACACTAATGACTCCGTACCAGTGGCAAACTTGGGGCGCAGGCTATACAGAGTTCACTCCGTATGCACGCCTTGCAGGTCGTCGCTTTAACGGTGGAACGATTGATGGAGCTATCGCTCCTAGTATGACAGATATCCCACGAGGTCAAACCTTAATTGTTAATGGGACTCAAGTTATTGCAACATTGACTCCAAGCCAAGATGACTTAGCAGCAGCTAGTTATTACTTCCTCGGTGGTCACGAGTATACACTCAGTGATGAACAAGCAGCAGTGCTTACTGCTGCAGGATATGGAAGTTGGTTAACTCCAGTATGAGTCTACACAGAAAGCAGACGCATCCGGTCTATGTTGAAGGATGCTTTGGCTGCAAGATAGGCGAGCTAGAACTAAGCGTAGGAGTAGCAAACCATAGAGGTTTGCCTACGGCAAAGCAGCACGACAAAGAACTACAGTCTTACTATGACGCAACACGTCAAGGTATAGAACCACGTTCAACAAAGAGCAAAGATATAGATGCAGCAGTCCAACTTTCCAACGAGGCTGGTAAGGCTTTCGATGGGATCTCAATGACCTTTAAGGAGTAACAATGGAAAACTACGCAAAGATGGAATCAGACGAATACATCACAAAGTACCCAACACCTGACAAGCAATACGAA
>Ga0315903_10011828_pt1 | contig 10233 bp, 7 predicted proteins | sample LakEriMetagenome_7_FD_203524 | JGI IMG/M metagenome (GOLD analysis project Ga0315903, IMG submission 203524) | Freshwater fungal communities from buoy surface, Lake Erie, Ohio, United States - Buoy 2 MA119 | ecosystem: Environmental > Aquatic > Freshwater > Lake | place: USA: Lake Erie, Ohio... | reverse complement strand
GAAGGTTTCCTGTTCTTCGTCGGGCGGAGGGACAACCAAATCAAGTCCTCCGGCTTCCGGATCAGTCCGAACGAAGTTGAAGCAGTGCTCTGCCGGCTCGATCAAATCCGGGAAGCCGCAGTGATCGGAGTGCCGGATGAAATGCTCGGCCAGCACATCCGGGCCTTCGTGGTCGCCGTGGACGGTGCGACGCCCGATCCGGCGCAACTGCTCGGTGTGGCGGCGACCATGATGCCGCGTCACATGGTTCCCAAGGCCATCGAAGTGGTGTCCGAACTGCCCAAGACGGCGAGTGGCAAGATCGACTATCCCGGCTTGCGGCGGCGCGTCGAAGCCGAAGCGAACCCACCATCCTGATATCCGCGTGCAACCTTTAACTTCATCCGGGAACGGACCGGGAAATCATGTGACCGAACTCATCGGGCGCAATTTCGGATCATCCGATGGAACGCTGCTCGTCGGAGGCATGTCTGTCACCGAACTCGCGGCGCGCCACGGCACTCCATTCTTTGCCTATGATGCCGCATTGCTCGACCGCCAATGGTCCCGGCTTCGTGAAACATATCCGGAGCGCTTCGATCTATACTATTCGATCAAAGCAAATCCCTGCCAGGCGATCCTGCGCCGCTTCGTGGCACACGGCGCGGGCCTTGAAATTGCATCGTCAGGCGAGCTTGCCCAGGCTCTCGCGGCCGGTTGTCCGGCGGATCGCATCCTGTTTGCCGGACCGGGAAAAACCGAAGCCGAACTGAGAGCCGCGCTCGACGCCGGAATCGGCGAGATCCATGTGGAATCCCTGACAGAGGGCCGCCGCATCGCCGCATTGGCAGGCTCACGCGGCAAGCGCGCGTCCGTCGCGCTGCGGGTCAATCCATCCGCCGCCGTCGCGGGTGGCGGAATGCGCATGGGAGGAAAACCCGTTGCGTTCGGCATCGATGAAGACCAACTCGACGAAGTGATCGATCACTTGCTTCGCGAACCGGCGCTCGAAATCGTCGGCCTCCATTTGTTCATGGGAACTCAGATACTAGATCACGAGGTGCTCTTGCTCCAGTATCGCGCCGGTCTCGACATCGCGTGTCGTCTCGTCCACAAGCTGGGCAAAAATCTAACAACCATCGATTTTGGCGGAGGTTTGGGAATTCCGTATTTCCCGCATGAACAGCCGCTCGATCTCGCGCAGCTCGCCCCCGGCCTGATGGAACTGGTGCGCGAGGCGGAGCTAATGCCCGAACTCACAGGCACGCGTTTCATTGTGGAACCCGGACGTTTTCTCGCCGCCGAATCCGGCGTGTATGTCGCGGGCGTCACCGATGTGAAAACATCGCGGGGAAAAACTTTCGTCATCACCGATGGCGGGATGCACCACCACCTTGCCGCCTCGGGCAATCTCGGCCAAACGATCAAACGGAATTTCCCCGTGGCATTGGTGAACGGTTTGAACCGTGAAGCCGCCGCCCAAGTCGAAGTCGTGGGACCGCTCTGCACGCCACTTGATGTGCTCGGCCGCGATGTATCACTACCCGAAGTCGCGGTCGGCGATTTGATCGGGGTTTTCCAATCCGGCGCATACGCCCGCGCGGCAAGCCCGCTCGGATTCCTCAGCCGCCAAGCCCCACCCGAGATTCTCGTGGATAGTGGCCGCGACCACCTGGTGCGGCGGCGGGGTGCCGATGAAGACTATCTTTTCGATCAGTTGGATCCGAAGTAAACCTGTTTCCTCACGACCGGGCTTAGCGTCAGCAAACCCGCCACCCGGAGAAAGTCACAAAGATTGGCTTGGCAACACGCCTTGAAACAGTGATTTTCCTCCAGTGAGCCACTGACACATCATCACGAAGTTCACCCCTACTGGCGCAAGCCAAGCATCATTCCCCCCAAACCCCCAAAATCTCCCCAACAGCCCGGTCCGACTCATTGCCTGTTTCGGGATTTTCCCAATTCATATCCCCCGCGATCGCTGGTTATTCCCATCTTGAAACAGCGCGCGACATGCCGCGCGTATCTCCGGTCTTTGCCACAAAGACTTCGCCCCGTCCCACCCACTCCCCATTCCCATGTCTACCGACATCCTTGCCAAGGAAACCCATGAAAACCGCGTGGCGGGATTGTCGGACGCGCGCAAGGATGCCGTCGCGCGCATGAGACCCGATCGCCGCAACACCCTCAAGCCGCAGAATGAGGACATCATTTGTTTCTGCGGACAGGACTGGTGGTATCACAACCGCGCCCACAGCGACTTCCAGTTGATGACCCGCGCGGCGGTAAAACGAAAAGTACTTCTCATCAACACCATCGGCATGCGCATGCCGATGCCCGGCAGGAGTCCGCTGCCGTTCCGGCGCATGTGGCGCAAACTTAAAAGCATGCTGCGCGGCGTGTCCCGCCCGCTGGAGGACAGGCCGGACTATGTGGTGATGACACCCGTGCTGTTTCCTTTCTATGGCAGCCCGGCGGCCCGCGTCTTCAATGCCCGGCTCGTGCGCTGGCAGGTTGCGCGCCAGGCGCGCAAAATGGGCATCCGCAATCCCCATGTCATCATCACCGTGCCCACCGCATGGGAAGTGGCGCGTGAAATGGAATACACCTCGCTGGTTTACAACCGGAGCGACAAGCACTCGGCCTTTACCGAAGCCGACAGTCCGCTCATCACAAGACTCGAACACGAACTCTTCACCCATGCGGACCGAGTGATCTACAGCAGCCGCAGCTTGTTGGAGAGCGAACGGGAACACACCGGCGGTCGTAGCCGTTTCCTCGACCACGGCGTGGATACCAAGCACTTCTCGCCGCGTCCCCGCACGGGGAAACTCGCGGAGTTCGGATGCCAGCGCCCGATCGTCGGTTTCTTCGGCGGACTTGACGACTATGTTGTGGACTTCGGGTTGCTGGAACGCATCGCAAGCGGGCGCCCGCAATACAGCCTTGTGCTGATCGGCGACGCCACGTTGCCGCTGGATTTCCTCACTCGGTATCCGAACGTGCATCACCTCGGCTTCCGGCCCTATCAGGAAATTCCGGACCTTGGCGCGGACTTCGACGTCTCCATCATGCCATGGCTCGACAACGAGTGGACCCGATACTGCAACCCGATCAAAATGAAGGAATATCTCTCGCTCGGCCAGGAGGTGGTGACCACTTTCTTCCCCGAAGTGGAGCATTATCTCGATCACCTCCACGTTGCCCGCACCGCTGATGAGTTGCTTGTCCTCATCGACGAAGTGATCGCCGGAAAAAGATCGCCGGGCGACCGGAAGGCCCTCTTGCGAAATGCGACGTGGGACGACCGCACGGACGAACTGCTCGCTGTGCTGGATGAAATCGCCGCGGAAAAAGCGCGCAAGGGAAGGGAGGCGGAATGTGCGGCTTCGTAGGACTGCGGCGTTTTGACGGCAGGCGCGTCGAGCAGGATGATTTGAGGAAAATGGCGGCCACGCTCGGCCATCGCGGTCCCGATGGCGCGGGTTTCGGGATATATGGCGATGTCGGTTTCGGCCATGCGCGCCTCTCCGTCATCGATCCCGCGGGATCGCCGCAGCCGATGAGTTCGGCAAGCGCGCCATGCCATATCACCTACAATGGGGAAATCTTCAACTATCAGACAGTCCGCCGCGGACTGGAACAACAGGGAGTGCCCTTGCGCACGCGGGGTGACACCGAAGTGCTGCTGGAAACACTGCGCATGAAAGGTCTCGCGGGCATCGCGGATCTCAATGGACAGTTCGCCTTCGGATACTTCGACGAATCCTCGGGCGAGCTGTGGCTGGTCCGGGACCGCATGGGCATCCTGCCGCTCTATTATCATGAGGGACCGGGTTTCATCGCCTTTGCCAGCGAGGTGAAAGCCATCCTCGCCCTCATCGGAAACCCCGGCATGGATGACGAGGCGGTCGAGGACTATCTCACCTATGGCTCGGTGCCGCCGCCGCGCACCCTGTTCCGCGGCATCCGCAAGCTCGCGCCGGGAACGGCCTTCCGCATCGGGCGCGACGGGAAGATCCGCTCGGAAGTCTATTGGGCGCTGCCCGCCCGTTGTGACGGACCCGTACTGGATGGAGAAGAGGCCGTCCGTGCGGTGGCCCGCAAACTGCGCGAATCCATGGCGCTGCGTCTCGTGGCGGATGTGCCGGTGGGCGCTTACCTCAGCGGTGGTCTTGATAGCAGCCTCGCCGTGGCCTTGATGAAGGAACTCCGCGAAGGCGGCGAGGTGCAAACCTTCGCCGCGGGTTTTTCCGATCCGCGTTATGACGAACTTCCCTTCGCCCGCCAGGTGAGCGAAGTCCTGGGCACCACGCATCACGAAGTGATGGTCTCCGCCAACGACTTCCGCGATCTATGGGAAAAGCTGACCTGGCACTGCGACGGCCCCATCAGCCAGCCGGCGGATGTGGCGATCTATAAAATCGCCAAACACGCGCGCGGCGATGTCAAGGTTCTGCTATCAGGCGAAGGCAGTGATGAGATATTCGGGGGCTATCCGAAATATGCCTACGAACCCATGCTCGCCCCGCTTGTCGCGCTTCCTCCCTCGGTGCGTGTTCCTGTTTTCCATGCGGTGGAGCACATGCTTCCCGAATCCATGAACCGCGCGCGCCAGGCTGCCCGCGCCCTCACCGGCCGCACCACGGGAGAACGCATGCAGGCGTGGTTCGGTCCTTTCACATGGTTCGAGCGCCGCTCGCTGCGCAGCGGCTACGGCTCGTTCCGCGATCCCGGCCAGTGGGAACTCGCGGGCGGCGATCACCTGCGGCGCATGTTGTATGTCGATTGCCACACATGGCTCTCCGACAACCTGCTGGAGCGCGGCGACCGGATGTCGATGGCGGCTAGCATTGAAAACCGTCCGCCTTTTCTCGATCATGAACTGGTCGAACTCGCCTTCCGCGTTTCCTCCGGCATGAAAATCCGCGGCCTCTGCGGAAAATGGATACTCAAGACGATCGCCCGCCGGCATCTGCCCGCCAACATCGTGGACCGCAGGAAGGTCGGATTCAAGGTGCCGCTCGACGAATGGTTCCGCGGCGGATTGAAAGACTACATGAACGACCTGTTGCTGGGGCCGGATTCCTTTGTCAGCTCGTATTTTGACAGGAAGGCGGTCTCATCCATGATAACCGGCCACCTGAAGCACCGCCGCAACGAGGAGCGCCGGCTCTGGACCTTGATGGGCTTGGAAGTATGGGCCAGAGTATTCCTTAATCCCGGCACCCGTTCACTCCCGGCCCGCGTTCCCCCAACCCTCGCCAGATGACATGTCGCACGGGACACGCATGGTCCCCGCAAGGCATCATCCATGCTTTGATTTCCGCCTTGATGCGTCCATGGGCGCAGGGAACACTTTTCCCGCATTCGGATTCCATGCCATGCGCAACCGGAAAATCCCAAACATGAAACTCATCCAAACCCTCGTCGTCGTTTCCCTCCTTGCCGTATTCGCCGCGTCCGCCGATGCGCGCAACAACGGGAACAACAAGAAAGCCAACGAACAGGCGGAAAAGGAAAAAGCCAAAAAGGAAAAGGAACGCGCCGAGCGCAAGAAAGTGCGCGAAGCCGTCGATGCCTTCATGACGCCCCGCGACAAGAACAAGGACGGATCGCTCACCAAGGAGGAATTCCTCAGCGGCGAGACCGATAAGGCGGCGGGCGAAAAGAAGTTCAACGAAGCCAACAAGAACAACGACCGCGCCCTCTACAAAACCGAGATCCAGGCCATGCTCGGACTCTGAGCGCGGACCATCATCATGGATCACGCGGCCTCAAATCAACCCGCCGTCATTCCCACCGCCGGAGTGGCAAGGCTCCAGGCGTTTGGCGACGAGTTGACCGTCCTGCTCGGCGGCGAGCAAACCGATGGCAAACTCATGTGCGGCATCCTCGTCACCCCGCCGGGTTCGAGGTTTTCTTCGCACGCGTCGCGGAACTGTTCCACGCCGAAGGCGGCCCCGACATGGACGAGGTCGCGCGCATCAGCGCGGAGCACGGCATCAGCTATCTGCCGGCGTGATCCCTTGCCGTGGGGACATGAGTTTCATGGCGGTGCATATATCCAAGAGAGGAAATTGTTCAGGTGGAGTCTTTAATCCCACAGGGATTCCGCATCAAAATCCAAGGTTTTCCCCCAAGGCGGGGCTGTTTTGGGTTGAGTGCCGCCACAGCATCCAACCACAACGGGGTTGTGTAATTTGGGACGCTCAACACCCGCAATGTCCTACATCGCGGGCCGGGTTATCAAGGACGGCTCCGGCAAGGTGAAAGCGGTTTGCGTGATCATGAGGGCGAAGCGAACTAGCAGCGTTGTCCGCCGTTGCCACCACTGTTTGGATCGTTTGATTTCATTTTGGGGAGAGTGTGATTTTGCCGCCTGCGAGCGTGAAAACATCTCCTGTTCCAGTAATCGAATCTTCGCGTGATGAAGCCAAGTTCCAACCTATGGAATACTGCGCCTGAGGCCTCGCGATAAAGTAGCATGACAGCTTCGGTTCGGAATTCTGTACTTCCGATTTCCCGCTTTTGCCCAATCCGGGCTCATTAAGCACAATTTGTCTCGCGGTCTCAACGATGCGCTGAGATTCTTCCTGAGTAAGGTGAGCGGGTGAAGCACATCCAGCAAAGGCCATGGGTGAGAACATTGACAGTGGATGTCTGCATATTTCTGCCGAGCAGTCTTATTCGCCCACCAGCATATCATCTCCGGCTGATATGCCGGTGGGCGGTTTCGATTGAGAGGAAAGGGGTGACGCCTCTGGAAATCAATGTGTTCCTGCCAGCAGGGATGGAGTTTCCGGACGGCCGGTTTGATAAGGGTTCAAGAATGATTTGGTTGGCTGAACAAGCTGGATATGCATGCCTTGCATATCAAAAATTCCTCCAAGTTCTTAATGTATCGGAAAACGAAGCGTGGGCTTTTTTTATGAATCCGCAAGCATCCGCCGGTCCGCGTTCAGCGTGTCATTGGCGCCGCATTGGCGGGCGGGTCGCAGACCTGCGGTCCCGGCCGGGGGCGCGGGACAGCCGCGGTCACCGCTGCGTGTGACTATGGCGAGCCAAGGGATGTTCGGCCACGGACTGGGACTGCAAGTCCCGGCCACAGTGCATTTTAGGCTGTTTCCGGGCTGGCTGGCGTGGGATAGGATTGCGGCATGCGGAGAACGCGCGATCCGGACGAACCGAAAATCTATTTCCTGCCGAACCTGATGACGGCATGCAACCTGGCCTGCGGGTTCTTCGCGGTGCTGATGATTTTCCGCGGCTTGGTGGAGGTGGGCAATGCGAAGATTCCGCCCAAGGAGTATTACGAGCACGTCAAACCCTACTACGAATATGCCATCCTGCTGATCTTCGGATCGTGCTTGTTTGATTTGCTGGACGGCCGCCTGGCGCGGCTCGGCGGGCAGGAGTCGCCCTTCGGCCAGGAGTTCGATTCGCTGGCGGACATCATTTCCTTCGGCATGGCTCCGGCGATGCTGCTGTCCAAGGCGGTGCTGTTTCCACTGGGCAATCTCGGCTGGGCGATCGCGCTGATCTATCTGGTGTGCGGCGCGATGCGGCTGGCGCGTTTCAACTGCCTCGCCAATCTGCCGAAGAAACCGGGCGCATCGACGGATTTCCGCGGGCTGCCGATACCGATGGCCGCCGGGTTCATCGCCTCGCTGACGTTCCTGCTGATAGATCTCTATCAGAACGATCACGAGCTGCGTTATTGGAAATACGTGCTGGCGGGCGCGATGCTGGGGCTGTCGCTGCTGATGATCAGCGATATCCGCTATCCGAGTTTCAAGAGAGTGGGCTGGCGCACGCGCGGCACCCTGCCGGCCATCGTGATCGCGGTGCTGATCATCTATTTCACCGTGCAGTTCCGATATGTGATGCCGGTGGTGTTGTTCAGCATCTATCTGGTTTATGGCATGATAAGGCCGTGGATTTCGCAACGCATGCGGCGCGGCATCGAGGTGGAAAACGGCGATGAGCAGCCCGCGAAGGAGAAAGGGCAAACCCCGCCGCCGGAGCCATGAGCGGGGAGGGCCGGGAAGGTCCGCGCCGGGTGGCGTGGCTGCTGGTGTTGCTGCCGCTTTGGCTGCTGGCATCCGGTGCCGGAGCGGTGTGGTATTTCCTGCATGCGGAGAAACACCAGGAGCTGCGCGGCGAACGGCGTTTCGCACGGGCGGTGTCCGGGGAAATGATGGCGGATGATTTGAGAAAACTCGTGGAACTCATCGGCGAGCGGCATGCGTCGTCTGAAAGCGCCGCCCGCAACCTGACGCGCACGGCATCGATGATCGAAGGGTTGTTGGGTCCGGGCAACACGGGTTACGCGGTGCGCCGTGCGAGCGGGCCCGGCGAGTGGCCGCTGCTGCATGTGACGCTGGCGGGAGACAAGACACCGGCTCCCGCGGTGTGGGTGGTTTCCTCATATGACAGCCGGCCCGGCAGTCCCGGCGCGGAGGCGAATGCGAGCGGGCTTGCGGCCACGCTGGCTGCGGCACAGGCACTGGCAGGGGCTTCGTTTCCGGCGGGCATCCACTTCGTGCTGATCCCGCATGCGAACGATCCGGACTCGCCGGTGCTTGAGACGGCGGCGCGCTTGCGCGATCTCGTCCGCCAGTCCGGAGAGCCGCGCGCGCTGCTCTGCGTGGAGGCGATGGGCGCCGACCGCCACTTGTGGCTGAGCTCGCGTGATACGGCCGCCGCGCCGCTTTCGCTGGCGCATGAGATCGGCGTCATCCGCGGTGTGGAGGATGTTTGTCTCAGCGACGACGCGGACCTGGCGAGCGTGTTGTTTGAAATGGGGCTGCCCGCGGTGCGCGTGGCCACGCGCGCGCAAGTCGCGCCGGAAGAGCCGGACAACACGCCGCCGGATGCCGCGGTGACGGCCGCAGCGACCGGTCGCCTGATCGAGCTGATCCGGCGATGTGCGGCGCGGCCGTAATTCCCTGTTGCGATTTCCGATTACCATCCGAGACTGGCCCACCGATTTCGCGAAAACATGCGTCCCTCTGATTCCGAACCCGGCTTCATCTCACACGCCCCCGGCTACTGGCCGGACGAGGTCATGGGACAATGGAGCGATTACAAATGGCAGCTGCGCAACCGCGTGGACTCGCTGGCCGAACTCGAAAAACACCTCGATCTAACCGACACGGAACGCGCCGGTGTCTTGCTGGCCGGTCACAAGCTTGCGATGTCGATCACACCGCACTTTTTCAACCTGATAGACCGGGAAAATCCGGACTGCCCGATCCGGCGGCAGGTGATCCCGCGCATCGAGGAGGGTTGGAACGCGCCGGAAGAGGTGGCAGACCCCTGCGGCGAGGACGCGCACATGCCGGTGCCCGGTTTGGTCCACCGCTATCCTGACCGGGTGTTGTTTCTGGTGACCGACCGCTGCGCCTCGTATTGCCGGTATTGCACGCGTTCGCGCGTTGTTTCCGGAGTGGGCGAGCAGCATTTGGAAACCCAGTGGGAGGCGGCATTCCGTTATCTTGAAAAGACCCCGCAGGTGCGTGACGTGCTTCTATCAGGTGGTGACCCGCTGTTGTTTTCCGACGAGCGGCTGGACCGCATTCTCACGCGCCTGCGCGCCATCCCGCACATCCAGTTCGTGCGCATCGGCTCGCGCATCCCGATCTTCCTGCCGCAGCGCATCACTCCGGAGCTCTGTGCGATGTTGAAGAAGCATCATCCGCTTTTCATCTCCATCCACAGCAACCACCCGCGCGAACTCACCACCGAAGTGCGCGACGCGCTCGGACGGCTTGCAGATGCCGGCATCCCGCTGGGCAATCAGAGCGTGCTGCTGCGCGGCGTGAACGACTCGGTGGAAATCCAGAAAACCCTCGTCCACAAACTGCTGATGTGCCGCGTCCGGCCGTATTATCTCTATCAGTGCGATCTGATCCACGGGTCGTCGCATCTGCGCACGCCGGTGGCCGAGGGTGTTGCCATCATCGAGGGCCTGCGCGGCCATACGACGGGTTATGCCATTCCGCAGTTGGTGATCGACGGTCCCGGCGGCGGCGGAAAAATCCCGATCAATCCGAACTACATCGTCGAGACCGCCACCGGCCGTGTCACGCTCAGGAATTTCGAGGGGAAAATCTTCGATTATCCCGATCCCACGCCGATTCCCGCCGCGGAAATGGAGCGGCTGCATCATGAGGCGGCGGCGTCCGTTTGAACGACGCGTTCCGTCCCGGACCGCATTTCATGGCAGACAAAGCGCAATCCATGCATTGC
>Ga0315903_10011825_pt1 | contig 10235 bp, 16 predicted proteins | sample LakEriMetagenome_7_FD_203524 | JGI IMG/M metagenome (GOLD analysis project Ga0315903, IMG submission 203524) | Freshwater fungal communities from buoy surface, Lake Erie, Ohio, United States - Buoy 2 MA119 | ecosystem: Environmental > Aquatic > Freshwater > Lake | place: USA: Lake Erie, Ohio... | reverse complement strand
GGCAAACTTTATTGATTCTTCGATCGATTTTGTTTTTAGATATTGAATTGTAAATGCCGCAGTAAATGTATCTCCAGCCCCACTAACATCAATTGTTTCTTTAGGAGAAGGGGATGGATATATTTTATCTAGATATTTTACACCTTTTGAACCCAAAGTTATTAAAACTTTATTCATTTGCACAGAATCAATATTTTGTTTTGCAAATTCAGACTCATTAAATTTTAGAAATGTGGAATTACCTACTGATATCGCACTCAATATTTTTTTTGTATCTATTATACTAAATTTTGATATTTTATTAATTTCAAAAATTGTATTTTCAGTAAGAAATCCTTTATTATAATCACTTATAATGACCGCATCCGAGTTCTTTATTACTTCATCGTATCCGTTGGAATATAAAAATAATGGGTCTATTCCACATTCATTTTCATCAACTCTCATAAACATATGATTTGACTTTTCATCAACATATCTAGTCTTTATAATCATCTGTTCGGGATGTATGATATTGACAGTTATACTTGGGTCAATTGATGCAATGTTATTATAAACATTAAGACCCATTCCACCGTTTGTTTCGGTATATAACGGATTAAAAACAGGTACAGGTGCTTCAGGACAAAGTCGTTTTGACTCACCATAAACAAAAACATCTTTACAAACTTCACCAATAATTGTTATTACCATATATTATGTTCTTGGAAGAAATCCTTTTAATTTTTTCACATAATTTTTATCTTCGGCGTAAACCCTACCCAAATGTTTCAAATATTCAGATTGAGTTTTAATTTCTTTATTCCTTAAAGTTTGATTTTGCCATAATTTGTAATCATAAACACTATGTGTCCAATGCACATAATTTGCATAACCAGTATCCCCTTCTTCCAAAGAAGTTGTTTTTCTTCTTCTAGGATATTTCATACCAAAAAGATTATTTTCTTCTTTGAAGACATTTGAAGTAAAGTTACCTGACTCCAATAAAGCCTGCGCAAAAACTACTTCTGGAAATTTAACATCTGACTCCAAAATTTCTTGATATAAATTAGAAGGAGATATCCTTTTACACAGAAAATTCATGTCATCATACAAAGTACGATTTGAAAAGTTATTGGTAATTAATGTAAGAATTACAGTCACCAAAATAATTTTAAATTTCATAATTATATTTTTTAATTTATAAAACAAAAAACCCCGAAACAATGCTCGGGGTTTTGAGATATATTTATAAATTCACTTAAACCCACGAACAACATAGAAATCCATCACAATTGCAATTACACAATTCTACACCAAATTTCAGGTTCATTATTCGTTTTTATTTTAAATAAATATAATTTAAAATCACAAAAAATCAAATGTATTTACGAACTATACTTTCTATAACACGGATTTCATCGTTTGATAGTTGATAATAACACGTTTTTAACTTTTCTAATTTATCGAAAAACTCAAGTTCTCTTGGGCTCAAATTTTCCGTTTCATCTTCCATAATTACTATCCCATCATTTCTTAATAGTTCGAGTAACTTTTGTTTTTCACGCTCACTACAAGAATCCCAAAATTCAGATACTTCAATATCAATATCATCGACATAAAAACTTGGCATAATTATTAATTTAATGGTTTATAATAATATTCATTTTTTTGGAAACGTACAAACCCATCATCACTAACCGTATATATTTCTTGAGGTTCGACCTTAAAGACTATACTATTAGGTTCAATGGATATTAATTCTCCAAATATTTCTTCGGAATCATCTAACCAGTACTTCTCACTTATTTTCATTTCATCAATTGGTAACTTCATTGTCATATTCTAAAATTTAAATTGTTCCTAAAAATCCCGATGGTCGTGACATCATTTCCAAAGTCGCACCATCATATGTCAACCCCTGATAATCTTTGAATAATTCCAACATCAATCTACAAGTCTCATGACTTTGTTTATTTCTATCGTCAAATCTATATTCAGAAGAACCGACATGTTCAATCCATTTCAAACACAATTTGGTGAATGATTGTTGTAGTGTTCTATGCTCTGTTTCCATATTTTTTATGAATTCAGTATGAACATCACCAAATGTGTTAACATAATCGGTCAAATTGGAAACTATTTTTTTAGCGTCTGACATAATTGATTTTTTTTGTGAGACACAAAGGTATATAATTTGAATGAATTACAAAAAAAAAGAGGAAATTTTTTTCCTCTTTTTTTTATCAATCAATATGAATGACCATAAATTGTTTTGAATTTTTGTTCAGAGGTTCAATCTCCTTAATTGCCACTATTGAATTTTCTTTTCTAATTGTCCATCTAAATAATGAATAACTTTCATCTCTCCAAGGATTGTAATATATTGAGTTTGGATTTATCGATGAAGTTCCTGTAGTTTCATAAGATATAAATTTAGCAGGATTCGTTGTTGCCAATAAATTATCACCTGTTGGTTTAAACACAAAGGTCGATAAAGATTTTTTAGAATACGCGGTAAATGATTCTATTGAATTGTCAAGATACAGAACTTCTATTTTATAATGACTCATTAATGTAGAACCAATTCTTACATCTGGTTTGCCAGTACTAACAAATTTAATTTCCTTAACCTTTGTTTTATTATAAATTTTATGAATTCTAAATCTAGTTTGTGTATTATTAAGTAATAGGTAATTGTCGGTAGTCAAAGATGTCCGATAAAAAATCAAATCACCTACACCATCTCTAGAACCATTATTTGTTTGGTTATTTTCAATATCATCTATTGAATCAGGTAAATCGTTTGTTATTTCAGATTTTTCAGGTTCTGTGATTTCATCTTTGGTACAGGTCAGATTGACTCCGAGAATTAAAAATAGTAAAATTATGAAGTGAACTTTTTTCATGGTGATAAAGTTTAATGGTTTATTATATATAAATATATCAAAACCAAATAGCCATTTATTTCACCAAAGATTTGGTTTTCAACTAAAATAAATTTATTTTTGTAAAAAAAACTCTATGAGTGTCGTTTTGGTTTTGAATGCTGATTACACTCCTCTGAATATGACCTCATTTCAGAGAGGTTTTATTCTTGTAGATAAAGGTAAAGCAGAGATTGTGAAATCAGATGTTAACCCAATTGTTAGTGGGTTTAAAACATATGTGAGACCTTTGATAATCAGATTACTTAATTATATCAAACATCATACAAAGACCTTAAAAATTAATCGTAATAGAATTTATAGAAGAGACAATTATCAATGTGTCTATTGTGGTTCAAGGAAAGAATTAACTTTAGACCATGTTATTCCTAAATCGAGAGGAGGACAGAATGATTGGACTAATTTAGTGACTTCCTGTTCAAAATGTAATGTTAAAAAGGCAGACAGGACACCAGAAGAGGCAAAAATGAAAATGTCACATAAACCATACATCCCAACATTAATTGATGAAAACAAAACATTGAGACAACTTTGGGATGAATATCAGAAATCATTTATATATTAAAAAACAAAAAATGGAACAAATAGAAAGTAACATGGGTATTTCCCAAAAGGAATTAAGTAATGCGTCACATATATTTGCAAGGACGATAAACCTATTATTAGAAGAAAACGATGGTATCGTAGTGGATGTGACACCAGAGGTAGAATTCGATGAAGATGTGAAGAAGGTTATAGTATTCAAACATAATAATATGATTCACATACAAAGGTTTGACCAAGAATTAGACGAAGGTTCATTGATTACACTTGAAGTTGATGAAAATTTACCAGAAGAATAAATTTGAATAATATGAACATAGGACAAGATTTTAGAAATTATTATGTTAATCACATTGGAAAAGGGTCGTTAGACCTCCACTATTTTGAGAAACAAATTGAGTCCTCTATGACTCCGTATATTTTAGAGGAACGAGAGTTGAGAGCGACGCAAATTGACATCTTTTCAAGATTAATGAGAGATAGATTATTATGGGTTGCCGGTACTGTGAATGATAATATGTCCACAATAGTACAAGCACAATTAATGTTTTTGGATTCAACGGATAAATTGGACATCACCATGCACATAGATAGTCCAGGAGGAAGCGTTAAATCAGGATTATCTATTGTTGATGTAATGAATTATGTTTCCTGTGATATTGCCACAGTAAATACTGGTATGGCGGCTTCGATGGGTTCAGTATTACTTGGTGCCGGAACTAAAGGAAAAAGGAAATCACTTCGATTTTCTAAAACAATGTTACATCAATCAAGTGGTGGTGCTGTTGGTAATATTCAAGACGCTGAAATAACTATGAAGGAATGGACAAAAACCAATAACATTTTGTTCGAATTACTTGGTGAATATTGTGGTAAGACCGCCGAACAAGTTAAATTGGATGCTTCTCGTGATTTATGGTTAGATAGTCAAGAAGCTTTAGATTACGGAATCATTGATGAAATTGTTAAAACAAAAAAGAAGGGAGTTTAATCCCTTCTTTCCTAGATTTAGAACACCCCCTTTTTGTTTAAATCATTTATCCAAAACTCAACTAGAGGTAATGGCAGGTTTTAATTTATCATAAACATCTTCGGCTTTACCTGTGAATTTTTCATATAAATCACAAACAAAAGTTTCTAAACTGTCTGATAAACTTTGGAGAAATTTATTATCTCCTACTGTATCAACTAATGTATTTCTAATCGCATCGTAACCAAATCCTGATAATCCAGATTCTTTTTGTATCATCATAACCATACCTTCAGATAATGCTGCGGCAACTACTTCTGTCAAATCACGACAACTTTTGAAGGCTGTAATAATTTTTTGTGGGTTACGAGTGAAAAAGGAAACTAAAAAATCTTTGAAGAATCCTTTCAATCCTAAACCACTTAAAAGTGAATTTACTAATGGTTCGATTAATGATTGTGCTATACCACTGAACGCATTTCCGAAAATACTTTTCATAATATCAAGAAATTGCTCATTAATCAAATTCATGTTATTTAATCTTGAGACTTCAGTAAAGAAAGCAATTGACAATTTTTCTTTTTCAGATTCAGTCAAATTTTGAATGGTTTTTGTATCACCAGCAGATTCGAATATCATTTTCAATCTATTAGTGACAATAGTATTTTCAACTAACAATCTTTCTTTATTAGTTTTTTGTTCCAATAATTTTTTTCTTACAACTTTATTAACCATGAGTAATATTTTTATTTTAGTCTAAATGGAGAATCCTCGGATGGGCCACCCTGAATTCTACCTGTTAAAACATCTAAATATTTATCTGTTTTATCAAACAATCCTTTGAATTCATGTTGTTTAGCACATTTTTGTACATTGTATTTCATCGTCTGCATTACATTCGGTTCAAATGTTTTACCTTTCTTGAATGCATTATAGAATGTATCTATTTTTGCCTTACATGATTTCTTATCCATGTCTTGTGATTGAGACGCTTTCGTGAACGCGACATCAATCACAGCCTGATTTTGAGAAGCTGGATCTAAATACATTATTAAATCTTCAGAGAAAATACCCTCTGACTTTGGACTTACGATTACAGAGTACCAACTTTTGATTTGTTCTGGGTCTAATTCACTTTTTAATAATGCACCATTATCCTTCCATTTTTTAATAACCGCTTGTTGGTCAGGAGTTAATCCTGCCCCTGTTACTCCACCAGTGAATTTTTTACGATATAAAACCACACCATCCTTTGTAATCCTTTTTTCATACATTTCAGGATTATCAATATTATTTTGGGTATCTTTGATATCCTCCCGTTTCATGAAACCACCCTCCTCTTGAGTTAACTTAACATCTTTGTCAACTTGTTGTTGTTTTTTACTCGCCAAACAAGCTTCTATTTTTGATTTCCATGTTACATTATTAACAACAATATTTCCTTGTGCATCCTTAGCACCCATTTTATCGTTAAAGAAAAAATATCTGAATGTTCCAGGAGTTTTTTGACTCTCCTGTTTAATTGCAAATTTCAAATTAGGGTCTGTAAAAGTTGTTGAGACCAAAGTTCCTCTCGGAATACAACCACCATCTACAATTTTTTGTAATTCGGTTCTTATATCCAAATTTTGTTCATTAATTAAATTTTTTCGGAATTTATCGTGTAATTCCAAAATCCTTTCTTTTTCAGTTTCAGTTATAATATTTTTCATATTTTATTAATTAGAAATCTAAACTAGTAACAACTTCCTCCTCTTTTCCAGTTTCTGGTGTTGGTTTATTTGGTTCTTTTTGTTTACAAATTATCTCAACATCACTATCAGTGAATTGCTGATAAAATGTTTTATCAGGAAACTTATTTTTTAAGGCGGTTTGTGTTTTAGGTCCAAATTTACCGTCTGATACTAATCCTAAACAACCTTGTATTTTTCTGATTGAGTCAGAAATACAACCTAATTTATATGGTGAGGAACAAGTTTTGTAGGATGAGGTTGTTTTTTTTCCTCCTCCTTTCCCTTTACATTTTTCTTGATTCGGATTTTTTGTACAATCTTCCTCAACCTGTTCATCTTTTATTGATAATAACGCATCTTCTACAACATTTCTTATTGGTCTATATATTTGTACCCATTCAGACGATGCATCAAAATCATCATCAAGCCATTCTAATATATCACCCTGACTTCCGTAATCTCTATTAAATCTTGTTACTAATGCACAAAAATCCGAAGCGGACTTCAGTGAATTGAAAACTCCATAAACCTGTTCTTCATTTGTTCCAACACCCTTCATGGCATCGTACAATTTGTCGGATAAATCTCTAATTTCGTTATCTCCTAATCCTCTTTCGATTTTATCAATCTTTGATTTGTCTGTTGTACAATATTGAATAATTTTATGAACCTTTGATTTCTCATTGTCTTTGTCCAAATACCACACAATTAATGGAGTTAATGCTAATGCAGCGCCTCCCGCGACTACCGCAGCACCTAAAGCCGCCGCCGCCGCACCTGACGCTCCTAATGATGCTCCCAAGGTTGCAAGTGGTAACCCCACCCCATGTGCTGCTGCCCCAAGTGTAGTTGCTGCAGTTATATTTGACGCCCCTAATGCCCCTCCAAGTGCCGCCGCAGTACCTGCAGCACTTGCGGTTGCGATTCCAGTTTTTGTTAGGGTATCTTGTTCAAAAATAATTTCTTTGTTTTCATTCAATGTTTTTGACATATCATATTTCATCATCAATTTAACCCTTTCCAAGGCTTCTTGAGGACTATACTTTGGTTGTACCATATTGTTTTATTTTATAAATATATTTATTATGTGAAATCACTCCCACCAGTTTTTCCCATTGATCTATCTGAACTCCATTTATATTTTGGATCATTCATATAAGTTTTTCCAAATTTTCTACCACTCTCCCACTTTGTAACCGCAATTTGATTTGCTTTACCTCGTGCAACACCACTTTCCCATTTTTTTGGGGTTCTTCCACTCCCTCCTCCGGTTGTTCCTCCTCCTGTTGATGGCGCTGATGTGGTAGCCGCTGGAGCGGCCTCATCTTCTTTTAACTCGTTTGATTTTGGTTCAGAGAACTTTTCAAATAAGGTTATTAAATATTCTAAATCTAAAGTCATATAAATAAATATTTCTTGTTTGATAAAAAAAAATAATTACCTTTGTGATATGAGAATTTTAATAACGACAATAACAATTTTTTTGACACTGACAGGATGTCAATATTATGTATTTGATAGTAGTGACCTGACTTTGAGTGGTAAATATGTTGTAAATCGATTAGAGATTACAAATGTTGATCAAGCAACGGGTAGAGATTCTATTTATACATTAGGCACCACATATTTGGCGAAAGGGTATTTGCCTCAACCATTTGATTCTATCCGTATCAATAGATTTTATTTACATTTTGATTATTCATCAATCAGAATGAATTTATTGGGTACAACACCTGATGGTAGGGATGTTTGGGAATATGGAAATTCTCCTTATGAAATTTTTTATAGAATTATTGGTAATTATGCATTCAGTCACGGATACCTCCAATTTACATATATTAATAAATATAAACAAGCCAGTACTATCACATTTCTAATTGAAGAAGATGGTTTCGAAACTTTGCAATTGAGAAGTTCAGGTGCTTGGTTTAACGGTAAGGAGGGTCAAAAACAAGTTATGACATTATATCTAACTAGGGTTGGCCCTTAAAACAATTCTGGTTTTGGTAATTCTTCAGGATTAACCAAATAATATTCATTCAAAAATATTATTAGTTCGTCTTCATCCAATTCGATTTTTTCGGGTTCGAAATCATCATCTTCATCTTCCTCAAAATAATCAAAATTTTCATTTATTAATTCGAACCCATATTCTTCGATGATGGTGAAATCTATTTTATCTACTCTTATCACATCATCAGAGTCATCAATTGTTCTGAATGAAATATCTAATATATCAGTTTCTTCATTCAGGAAATACGACACTATTTCTTTAATCTCCATTTCAAATTATTGATAAAAAATTATTTTATAATTTTCATTCTTTTCATCATCTCATTGATGGTATTTCTTTGATGATTAAAAGATTCTTTAATATCTTCATCGAGTTCTTCCCAATCTTCATCTTCCTCTACGCTCTCATAACTAAATTCTTGGTATGGACCTGCCTTTCCAGGACCTTCACTATCAAAATCATAACCTGGTTTCATATCACCATATACACCTTGTACTCCCGAAATATCAACCTCATCTAACTCATCCCATGCAGATTCCATAAATTCAAGTCCATAATCATCCTCATTTACTGGATATGATAAACCCATACCAGGTCCTTCAGATTCAAAATCATACGCCGGTTCAACATCATCAACATCCATATCGTCAGCATTACCACCTTGTTCTTTCATTCCTTTCTTGTGTTTGAAAACATCAACTCTGTTTGAATCACCTTCTATATAATCAAATCCTTCACCAGGATTTATATCCTCAATATCATAGATATCTTCTTCCATATCTTCATATTCCATAACATCTCCACCTTTCCATCCGCATTCGGAACATTCACCTTCATACATCATTCCACCACATTCATTACACATTCCAGAATCTTCACTCATTTGCATCGCACCACATTCATCACAAACTTCCTTTGATTCAACTTGTTCATTTATTCCAAAGTTGGTGTATGCCTTCATAACACCCTTATTATTCATTACCACACCATCCTTATCTTTTGCAAAATCCTGAACGTATAATGGTTGAGTATTTGATATTTTTGGATACATAGTTTTATATCCATCATAGATATGTTTATGTTGATCCAAAATGTTTGACTTTTCTTCTGGTGAAAGTTGTCCCAATGCCCAAAGTTTCATATTATTGTTTTTATAAAATAAATATTACCATTTTTTTAATATTCTAAATAATAAGTAAAATAAACTATGAACATAACTGATTTAGATTTGGAATTTGCTGATGGAGCGGTTTTATTAGATAATTTAGGAGACGCAATAATTGGTGTCTGTGAAGAATTTTCGGGTAATAGAATAGTATATTCGAGAAAAAAAGTGTTAGAGATTCTTCAAAAAGATATGAGTTATGAGGAAGCCGAAGAATTTTATTATTATAATATTTTAGGTTTATATGCTGGCACTCAAAATCCTGTTTTTTTTATTGATTAATAATTTTTATTTCAAGTTTTAATCCATATATTTGTGAAGTTATTCAATTAAACATCATTACCATGATCAAAATATCACCGGAAACAAATGTGTGGGTCACTTCTGACACTCACTACCACCACAAAAATATCTGTCGTGGAACAACGGAATGGAGAACCCAAAATGGTGAAGTTCCGATCTCTCAAACCAGAGATTTCAAATCTTTGGATTTAATGAACGACACAATTGTCAATAACATCAATAGTTGCGCGATGTCGGATGATGTGTTAATTCACCTTGGAGACTGGTCGTTCGGTGGTTTTGATAGAATTAAAGATTTTTATGACAGGTTGATTTGTAAGAATATTCACTTGATACTGGGCAATCATGATCATCATGTTGCAAATAATCGTGAAGATTGTCGGGATTTGTTTTTGAGCGTGTCTCACTATGAAACCTTGGAGTTCAAGCATTATAAGTTTCAACTTATGCACTATCCAATTAGTTCCTGGGATGGGTTGAATAAAGGTGTTTTCCATTTACACGGGCACTGCCACTTGCCGACACACATGAGGTTCGGTAAAGGTAAAAGAATGGATGTTGGAATGGATGGTCATCCGGA
>Ga0315903_10011824_pt1 | contig 10235 bp, 18 predicted proteins | sample LakEriMetagenome_7_FD_203524 | JGI IMG/M metagenome (GOLD analysis project Ga0315903, IMG submission 203524) | Freshwater fungal communities from buoy surface, Lake Erie, Ohio, United States - Buoy 2 MA119 | ecosystem: Environmental > Aquatic > Freshwater > Lake | place: USA: Lake Erie, Ohio... | reverse complement strand
GCGACATGCAGATCCGCTGGATGATGCCGCCGCGCTTCGGCCCGCCGCCCGTGGGGGGTGCCATCACCGCGGTCTCAGAAACCATTGAGGCGATCGTCGGCCGCGTCATCGAGGTCCAACTCGCCGCGGGGGTGGCCTTCGCCATCGAGCCGGTTCCCGGCCAGGAGGAGCGCTTCGCCGAGATCCCCGGCTGGCGTGCGCGCCCGGTGCCGCAGAAGAAGCCCGCCTCCGTCGACGAGGATACCGACGCATGACCGCTCTCACCGAAGCCGACGCCCGCGAGCGCTGGTGCCCCTTCGCCAGGGTGCCGTCCTACGAGATCTCCGACGGCCAATCCCGGGTCTGGCGCCGGACCCTCGGCGCGGCGCGGCGCGGGTTCTGCGGCCTCGCCGGGGGAGGAGGGGTATGACCACCCTCCCTCTGCCCCGTTCGCCCCTGCGCCCCGTCGAGATGGAGGTGCTCTGCCCATGCTGCCAGCGCCCGCACATCCTGGCATGTGATGACTGGCACGAAGCCCGCAGCGGCGCCTACGTCGCGCTGGCCGAAGCCCGCTTCCCCCTCTGCGAGCACTGCGGCATGCAGTTCGAGGTCGCGCCCATCCGGGTCGTCCCGCAGAAGGGCTGACACATGCCCGCCCTCAGCCCCGAGGAATGGCTCGCCCTCCGGGCCGAGTGGGAGATGGGGACAGTCTCCAACCTCGCTCTCGCCGCCAAGTTCAACGTCTCCGAAAAGGCCATCCGCAAGCGCGCCGTGAGCGAAGGCTGGGCCCGTTCCCCCGCCGCCCTCGCCGCCGCACAGTCAGCCGCCGTCGCCCGCGCCGTCCTCGAACACGACGAGGCCAGCCGCCCAAAGTCCGAGCCCTCGGACCCCTCGGACCGCAGGGAAAAGCTGGCTCCCAAGGAGCGCTCGGACCATTCGTCCGATTTTTCGGACCCCTCGGACCCAGAAGATCAGGAAAATAATCAGCCCACCTCGCTGGTGGCCGAGGCGCGGGAGCTGACGATCGACCGGGTGGCCGAGGTGATGAAGGTGGGGGTGCTGCGCGACCTCCGGCGGATCGACCAGCTGTCCGAGACGTTCGACCAGCTGCACCGGCACGTGACGAAGCTCCTGTTCGTGATGACCGACCACAAGGACCCCGACCTCGAGGTGCTGGAGGTGCTGGCGGATGGGAAGGACGCGATCGCGTCGAAGATCACGGCGCTGACGCGGCTGGCCGAGAGCATCCAGGTGCAGCGGCGCAAGGCGCTGGGGATGGAGGATCGGCCGAAGCGGGTGGAGCTGTCGGGGGTCGATGGGGCGCCGATCGAGCACCAGCACGAGGTGACCCAGACGGAGCGGAAGCTGGTGCTGGACTTCGCGAAGATGCCGACGGCGGAGCTGGAGGCGTACCAGCGCTTGGTGGAGTTCATGGAGGGCGGGACGGAGCGTCCGCCTGTGCCGGCGCCGCCGGAGGATCCGATCGACCCTGCGTGAAAAACACATCTAGATGTATTTTTCCGCTGGACAGGATCACATTGAAATGTCTTTCATTGAGCCGTGTCGGGGCCTGGCTGCGTTTCGCGGGGCTAGGCCGGGCGTGGCACGGCAGGCGAGGCGTGTAGAGGCCTGGTTAGGCGTGGCAGGGCGTGGCGAGGCACCGCAGGCATGGCTAGTCACGGACAGGCGGGGCTCGGCATGGCGCGGCAGGCTTGGCTAGGACTGGAAGGGCGAGGACTGGCGCGGCCGGGCACGGCAGGCAGGGCGTGGACTGGCAAGGCACGGCCGGGCACGGCAGGCGTGGCTAGGCGCGGTCGGGCTTCGCTCGGCTCGGCGAGGCAAGGCCAGGCCGGTCGAGGCCGGCACGAAAACGGGGAGCGGGCCTGGAACCCGCTCCCCGTACCACCCCAGGCGGATTGGCCGCCCGGGGATCTTCTGAACGAAGGATCGACATCATGGATGGGATGACTGCCGGCGCCAAGGCCAAGCGATCGGCCAAGGGGCGCGGCGACGAGCTGGGCGACGGCGCCCAGCCGATCACCATCACCGCGCCCAACATGCGCATGGTGACCTTCCACATCATCGGCACCGCGCCGCTGGTGATCTCGCGGTTCCCCGCGAAGGCCATGCAGGCGATGATGGAGAAGCAGGCCGCCGGGTCCACCGCCCGCGGCAAGAAGAAGCGCGACGCGAAGGACTTCGACGCCGCCTTCAACGAGGCCCGGCACATCTCCACCGATGGCTGGGACGGCGTCCATGCCGGGGCCTTCCGCAGCGGCATGATCTCCGCCTGCCGGCTCGTGAACTTCAAGATGACGCTGGCGAAGATGTCGGTCTTCGTGGAGCCGCACGGCTTCGACCGGATCGACGGCACGCCGCTGGTGCGCATCCTCGGCCCCGAGCCCATCCGCAGCGACCTGCCCACCCGCAACGCGACGGGGGTCATCGACATCCGCACCCGGCCCATGTGGCGCGAGTGGGAGATGGACGTGACGGTCCGCTTCGACGCCGACCAGTTCACCGCCACCGACATCGCGAACCTGATGTCGCGGGTGGGCGAGCAGGTCGGCATCGGCGAGGGCCGGGCGGACAGCAAGAACAGCGCCGGCGTCGGCTGGGGCAGCTTCCGGATCCAGGAGCGGCCGTGAGCAGGATGCTGACCCAGTCGCAGCTCGCCGAGCTCGAGGTCGTCCGCCAGATGAACGGCGGCGTCCTCACCAAGGAGGCTGTGATCGACTTCGCGCGGAGCTCCAACACGGCGCTCCACGCGGCCTTCACCTGGGATGCGGACGACGCGCAGGCGAAGCTGCTGCTGATCGAGGCCGGGCGGGTGATCCGCGCCGCGGTGACGATGCTGCCGCGGCCGGACGATGCGTTGGTGCCCGTCCGCGCCTACGTGACCGTCGCCAGGAACACCTACCGGACCATCACCGCCGTCCTGCAGGACGAGGATGACATGGAGGTGCTCCTGCGGCGGATGCGGCTCGATGTCGATCGCGTCCTCGAGCGGTACCGCCGCTACGCGTCCCTGGCGCCGCACATCGAGGCGGCAATGGGGGCGCTGGTGGAAGGTCCGACGCAGGCGGCGCCGGGCTAGGCGAGGCTAGGCGAGGCGTGCCACCGCATGGCAGGCAAGGCATGGCACGGCACGGTCTGGCGTGGCCGGGCAGGGCAGGCAAGGCAAGGCGTCGCTGGGTCTGGCGTGGCGGGGCAGGGCACCGCAGGCATGGCTAGTCATGGCGGGGCTTGGCGGGGCATGGCAGCGCAGGCAAGGCGAGGCACCGCGGCGCACGGCGTGGCCGGGCATGGCGGGGCACGGCAGGCATGGCCTGGCGGGGCTGGGTCTGGCGTGGCCGGGCAGGGCAGGCAAGGCAAGGCGAGGCGAGGCTGGGCATCGCAAGGCATCGCAGGCAAGGCAGGGCTTCGCAGGGCAAGGCACCGCAACGCCGGCAGGGAGCGGGGTGAGCAGTGATCGATGACCTGTTCGCCCCGCTCCAGCCGCCCAGCGAGGACGTCGAGCGCCCCGTGGGCACCATCCGCGGCGACCTCGAGGGCCTGGGCGCCGGCATCGACGTCTGGTGCGGCCCGGCGCTCGGCTGGCGCACCCTTGGCGACGTCGTCGCCGGCGGCGGCCAGGCGGGCGTCATGCGCTGGCGGCGCCGCGTCCTGGTGACCATCACCTTCGACCTCGGCGAGGCGCCGGGGCCGGGAGAGGAAACGAGCGAGGAGGATCCTGAACATGACCGACGACATGAGGATGGAACTGCTCTGTGACGCTGGGCGGGTCGCGAGCGGTTCCGACGACGTGATCGAGGCCGCCGCCTGGGCGGCGGAGCGGATCACGGCGCTCGGGGTGCTGGTGGCCGATCTTCGGGCCGCGCTGGAGGCGGCCGAAAACGAAGCCCGGCGTTATCGTGGCCAAGCCGATGGCTATCGCCGGGGCATGCAGGACCGCCAGAAGGAAACCGACCGCCTCTTGCAGCTGATCCGCCTGCGGGAGTCCGTCGATATCAACTACCCGGCCGTTCATCGCCGGCTGGGTCAGGTGCTGGCGCTCTTCGACCGCCTCTCGTCGGACCGCGAGGAGGACGTCATCGAGTGGCTGCGCGCGCGAGGCTTCGCGGTGGATAAGCGGGCCCCGGCGACCTATGCGGCGGCGGTGGTGGCATGACCTGGGCGCCGATCGAGTTCCCACTGCCCGGGCGGGCGCAGGACCAGGTGCGCCTGTCCATTGTGAAGAAGGACAAGGGCTTCGGCGTCTCGATCCTGTTCACGGGGATGATCCTCACCACGCTCGGCTGGACCGCCGAAACGCGCGTGGTCGTGGAGGAGGGCATGGGCGAGCAGGAGGGCTGGCTGCGGATCCGCGCCGCCACGGAGATGGATGCGCAGGGGCGCAAGCTGCGCGACGTCCTGCACACCGCGGCGGCGCGGCTCGTCACGCCGCTCTTTCCCTGGATGGAGGTGACGCAGACCAAGGCCGCCGAAGCCGTGGAGACGAAGCTGCAGGGCAAGACCGCGGTGCTGATCAGGCTGCCGGCCTGGGCGCGTCGTCCGGCCTCGCTGGTGACGATCGATCGCGCCGTCGCGTCGTCCAGGGACGGGGTGCTCGCCGCGGCGAAGCAGAGGTTCGGGGTGCGATGAGCGACGACCCGAACGATCCGATTCCCGCCGAGCGCCAAGTGGGCCAGCGTGAGCAGCAGGCGCTGGCCGCCATGCGGGCGTACCGCGAGAAGGTCGGCCACGACCCCGTGGCGATGCGCTGTGCGCTCGGCGACGCCGCCCACCTGATCGACGCCATCCGGGCTGATCTGCAGCCGCTTCGGCCCCTGCGCGGTGAGAACGGCCGCCGGGCCGAGGCCGTGGCGCGTGCGCTGAAGCACGCCGCCGACGCCATCTGGCTCATGCGGGACGAGATCCAGGTCGGCGCCCTGCTGCGCCCGCCTTCTGCCCAGGCCATATCGCGGGTTGGGGGCAACTGCGCGTGCCCGGACGGGTACGAGGTTATCTGCCGGCAGGGCATCTGCCCCCGCCGCGACACGCCGCGCGCCATTCGGGGTGGGCTGGCGAAAAACCTGGGGGTCGTGTCGGTGGATGATGCGGCCGTCGCCGTCACCAAGGCAAAGGAGGGCTGAGCGTGAAGGACCAGCACACCAAGATCACCGGCTACCGGGATCTGACCCAGGCCGAGATCGACGCGCTCTGCCGCCGACTCATGAACGAGGCCAAGGCCTTCGAGGCGAAGGCGGCGGAGCTGCACGGGCGCGTCGAAGCCGCCCTGCGCGCCGTGGGGCATCTCTTCCCGCAGCAGGCCCGCGACCTTGCCATGGCGCGCACCGCCTACGAGGACGCCACCATCCGCCTGGTGCGCGCGATCGCGAACCCGGTCTCGCCGTGGTTCCCGCGGACGGAGGGCTGAGCCATGAGCCCGACCATCCTTGACCCGTCCCGTCCCTCGCCGCCGCCCGAGCGGGGCGACATCCGCGTGGTCGGGGGGCGTGCTGCGTTTAACAGCGCCGTCTTGGTCTGGTGCGGCGAGCCTGCCGGCTGGGTGCCGCTGCGCGGCGTGGTCGCGATCGAGTTCTCGATTGACGCGCGCGGCCGTGGCGAGCCGCGGGCGAAGGTCGTGCTGGAGAACCTCCTCTTCGCGGTGAAAGACTTCGACGCGTTCGTCGAGAAGGACCGCCTGGCGCTGGAGATCTCCGGTGTCACGCCCGCGATGGCGGCCGCGGCCCAGGCGGCCTACGACCTAGCCATGGCGGCAGAGCCCCGGGCACGGAAGAAGCCGGCGGCGAAGAAGAGGGCGCGGCGATGACGCAGCCGCCGCCTCGCCAGTCGGCCGCCGAGCGCGTGGCGGAGACCGCCTTCACCGTGGCCTTCGTCGGCTTCGTCCTGGTGGTGATGCTGCCGGCGGCGATGGTCTATGGGGCGGGGCAGGCGGCGGCGGCAGCTCTGCGTTCGCGGTCCACATCGAAATAGGGCGTTCACATCGTTGTGATGTGACCCCCAGGGTTCGGCCGGGCTACTTGATTGTCCGGCCGCCCCTTCTGCGTCCGGAGCTTCCGACGCGATGCCCAACGCGATCCTTGCCGACATGCTCTGGGAGCTCGCGCTGATCGCCGGGGTGATCTTCCTCAGCGGCTTCGGCCTCGGCGCCCTCGCCCACCACGCCATCTGGGGGCGTACGAAAAACTCCGGATGAACCAGATCGCCGCGATCGTTCCCCCGCGAACGCGCCGTCTGGCTTCCCTCGATAGCCCCGAGCGCATCGCCCTCGAGGCCACCCTCGGCCCGCGCCGCTTCGGCGCCTTCCTGCGCATGGCCTGGCGCTTCATGGACCCGGCCCACCTGCTGTGGAACTGGCACATCGACCTCCTCTGCGAGGAAATGGAGGCCGTCGCCCGCCGGCAGCACCGCGAGGCGGTCTTCTGCATCCCGCCGCGCTCCCTCAAGTCCCAGATCATGTCCGTGGCCTTCCCGGCCTGGGTCTGGACCTGGCACCCCTCCGCCAAGTTCCTCTGCGGCTCCAACGAAATGACCCTGGCCACCAGGGACGCCGTGAAGTGCCGCCGGCTCGTGAAGAGCACCTGGTACCAGAAGCGCTGGGGCGCCGGTTCCGCCTACGTCGCCGCGACCATCCTGTCCGATGGCATGCGCCACCCAGGCGTCACCATCGTCAAGGACCAGGACAACAAGACCTACTACGAGACCACCGCAGGCGGTCACCGCTTCGCCTGCACCCCCGGCAGCAACGTCACCGGCCACGGCGGCGACTACGTCATGGTCGACGACCCCCACCCCGCCCAGAAGGCGGAGAGCGAGGCCGAGCGCAACTCCGTGCTGCTCTGGTGGGGCGAGGCCATTCCATCACGCCTCAACGAGCCCGACCGCGGCGTGAAGATGGTCATCCAGCAGCGCGTCCACGCCGAGGACCTCGCGGGCTGGTGCATGAAGCGGGGCTACCACAAGGTGGTCCTGCCCATGCGGTTCGAGCCGGATCATCCGGACCGCCACGCGAAGGACCCTCGCACCGAGCCGGGCGAGATCCTCCACAAGACCCGCATCAGCGAGGACGCCCTCAAGAGCCTCGAGCGTGCGCTCGGGCAATACGCCGTCGCCGGCCAGCTGCAGCAGCGCCCCGGCCCGCGCGATGGCGGCCTGTTCAAGCGGGGCTGGTTCCAGTTCGTCGATGCCGTCCCGGCCGACGCCATGGGGCGCCTGCGCCGCTGGGACCTCGCCGCCACCGTCCCCGAGCCGGGCAAGGACCCCGACTGGACCGCCGGCGTCCGCGCCTCCAAGGACAAGATCGGCCGCGTCTATATCGAGCACGCGCTGCGCCTGCGCGACACGCCGGCGCAGGTGGATTCAGCCATCAAGGCCACCGCCCAGGCCGACGGCATGGCGGTGCCGATCTGGATCCCGCAGGACCCCGGCCAGGCCGGCGTCGCACAGGCCCAGGCCATGGTGCGCTTCCTCGCCCCCTACACGGTGAAGATCGAGAAGGAGTCCGGCGACAAGGCGACCCGCGCCCGCGGCCTCGCCTCCATGATGCAGGCCGGCCAGGTCTTCCTGGTGCGCGGCTCCTGGAACGAGGAGTTCATCGACGAGCTCTGCGCCTTCCCCAACGGATCGCACGACGACCAGCTCGACGCGGCCGCCGGCGCCTTCAACGCCCTCTACGGCGGCAACCTCGGCTTCTTCGAGTTCATGCAGAGCCAGGTGCAGGCCGCCCTCGGCTGACGGGACCGTGAAAATCCCGTGAAAACTCCAGGATCATCGAACGCTAAAGTAACGATAACTTCATGGACGGCCGCCGTTCACCTAGGTTGACACCTCGCCATCCCCCCACCAGCCGTTGGACCTGGCCGAAATGATCAAGGGCGTGCTTGCGACGACCGTCATCCACAGCCCGGCGGCCGGCGAGCCAGCCGTCGTGCGGTATCGCGGTCGCGTCGAGGCCGACGGTGGGCCGCTCGCCATGATCGATCACCCCATTCACGGCTTCCTCGCCGTCCCCCTCGAAGAGGTCGTATGCCACTCCGCCACCGCCTCGCGCGTGGCGGCGCACCGCGGAGGCGCCGTGGCGCTTTCGTAGCGCCGTCGCCGCTTCACACGCCGCGCGCAGCGGCGACCGAAGCCCCCCCGAACGAAGGCTGCCGTCGCGAGATGGCAGCCTTCGATCGTTTTCCGGCCCCCGTTCGCCGCGCGCTCGCCCATGCGGCCTTCGACGTCCGCGCCGCCGACCTCTACCGCGACATCGCGCACGTCCTGCTCAGCGTGCCGGCCGACGTCCTCGGCGACTTCCTGCTGGCGAACCTCGCCCAGGTCGAAGACCGCACGCTCGCCCGCGCGAACTACGAGTTCTGGGTCCGCCACCACCGCGACCTGCCCCACGTCGCCGCCGGCGCCACCATCCTCCGCTGAAGGACCTCCCCCATGAGCGATGTCTCGAGCATCCGCCTCGCCGCGCGCCGGCGTGCCGACCCTGCCCTGCAAGGGGGCGTGGTGACCGGGAGCGTCGTGGGGCCGGCCGCGGGCTGGTCACCGGATCCCCAGGCCGATCGGATGACGCCGACGGCTCCCGGCGACGGCTCCCGCCTCGACCGCGCCATCTCAGCCATGAAGCACCAGCAGGGTGACCTGGTCGGTCATGTGCTTCGCCTCGAGGAGCTCGTGACCGCCATCGCCGGCCGCATGCTGGACCCGGCGCCGGCCGAGAACCGCGTGCGCCCAGCGACCCTCGCGAAGCTGGCCCAGGTCGAGGACCTGCTCGCCGACAGCGACGAGACGCTCGCCCGACTCAACCGCGTCATCAACGCGCTCAACGAAGCCGTCGGCTGATCCGCGCCGCGAACCAGGAGCACTGCCATGGCCAATGACATCTTCCAGGGCGGCCTGCTGCACCAGTACGCCTACCATCGCGCTGCCACCATCACGCCCAACAGCGCCGAAGACTTCGCCCAGGACACACGCGCCGTCTACGTCGGTACCGGCGGCACCCTGAATGCCACCATGCCCGACGGCGTCGAGCTCCAGTTCACCGGCCTCGTGGCCGGGCAGATCTACCCGCTTCGGCTGCGCCGCGTGCGCGCCGGCGGCTCCGCGTCCGGCCTGATCGCGCTCTGGTAAGACATCCGTGGCCGATCAGCCCTTTCCCAAGCAGGGCGCGAATCCGCATGGCGCCATCCCAGGCGCACGGATGTCGCGGATCGACGACGGGATGATCTCGCGCGCCGCCGGCTTCGTGCGCCGCATGATCGGCTTCGGCGCCGAGGCCGAGCGCATGCGCCAGGCCGAGATGGCGCGGCGCGTCGAGCCGTCGATCGGCGCCGTGGCCCCGCGCGGCCAGGAATCCGAGCGCCCGGTCGGCCCGTCCGAGGTGATCCGCCCGGCCATCACGCCCGGCAACCTGCAGGACGGATGGTTCGGCCCCGGCCAGGCGATGCAGCCCGTCGTGCCGCGCGCCGACGTGGCCGGCCGCCAGTTCGACTTCCCCGCCGGCTACAACCTCAGCACCACGCCGCGGCGCTTCGAGGGGATCTCCTTCGACACGCTGCGCGGACTGGCGTCCTACGACCTCATCCGGCTGGCGATCGAGACCCGCAAGGACCAGCTCGCCCGCGTGAAGTGGACCATCCTGCCCAAGAAGCCGCCGGGGCAGCGCCACAAGACCAAAGCCGACGACAACTGCCGCGACCTTGAGAAGTTCTGGCGCCGGCCGGACGGGGTCCACAACTGGACGGAATGGGTGCGCGCGATCGCCGAGGACGCCCTCGTGCTCGATGCCGTGGCGCTCTACCGCCGCCGTCGCCTCGACCGCAGCCCCTTCGCCATCGAGTACGTCGACCCGGCCACGATCAGCCTCCTGATCGACCAGACGGGCCGCCGGCCGCTGCCGCCGAACCCCGCCTACCAGCAGGTCCTGAAGGGCATGCCGGCGGTCGACTTCACCTGCGAGGAGCTGACCTACTCGGTGCGCAACCCGCGCTCGAACAAGGTCTACGGCCTCAGCCCCGTCGAGCAGTGCATCACCTACGTCAACATCGGCCTGCGTCGCATGGCCGGTCAGCTGAGCCACTACACCGAAGGGAACATCCCCGAGGCGCTGATCTCCACCCCCGAGGGCTGGACGCTCGAGCAGATCTCGATGCTCCAGGAGTACTGGGACCGGATCATGGAGAACCCGGCGCACCGCCGCCGGGCGAAGTTCGTCCCGCCGGGCGTGAGCTACTGGCCGGTGCATGGCGAGGGCGGCG
>Ga0315903_10011822_pt1 | contig 10236 bp, 14 predicted proteins | sample LakEriMetagenome_7_FD_203524 | JGI IMG/M metagenome (GOLD analysis project Ga0315903, IMG submission 203524) | Freshwater fungal communities from buoy surface, Lake Erie, Ohio, United States - Buoy 2 MA119 | ecosystem: Environmental > Aquatic > Freshwater > Lake | place: USA: Lake Erie, Ohio... | reverse complement strand
ATTGATGAAACTCACACGATCTCTGTTGGCCCTGGTGGAATGACTGCAGATCGTGGATTAAAGCCTGACTTTTTAACAATAGGAAAAGCAATCGGTGGCGGAATTCCAACTGGAACATTTGGTATGACGCATGAAATGGCAGAGAAGATCAAGTCAATGGTGGAGTTAGAGATTATCGATACAGGCGGCGTTGGTGGAACTTTGGCAGGAAATGCACTGTCACTTGCTTCGATGCGTGCAACCTTGACTCAAGTGTTAACCCAGAAAAACTTTGATCACATGATCAAACTTGGGTCACGTTGGGCAGATGGAGTCGATGCTGCAATAGCTGAGTTTGATCTGCCATGGAGCTGTAATCGCTTGGGTGCGCGCGCAGAATACATATTTGGCCAAACAGCACCTATTACTGGGGCCGATGCTAATAATGCCGGTGACTTTGAATTAGAACAGTACATACATCTGCGCATGCTTAACGACGGTTTTTTGATAACTCCTTTTCATAACATGGCGCTCATGTGTCCTGATACAACTACGGCAGATGTTGATGCACACACAAGAGCCTTTAATAAGATGTGTGCAGATCTAACTCATCCCTGAGAGTTAACCCTCAAACCACTTAATCTTGTTCTTTATTTTCGCTTAAGACAAGGCTTTTGAAATAAAGAACAGCGGGCGGATGTAGAATCACAGTTCTAACTATGAGTGGAGCTGTCTTAAATGGATTTAATCTCTGGCTTGCCAATACATCCCCTAATCAATCACGCGGTTGCCGTTTTGGTTCCTTTGTCGGCTATCGGGGCGCTATTGGTTATTTTTGTTAAGAGATTTCGCGCAACCTATAGTCCACTTGTCTTAATCGCTGTTATTTCAGGAGCTGTGAGTGCATTTGTGGCAGGACAATCCGGAGAAGCACTTTCTGAGCGCGTAGGCCTACCTAACGCCCACGCAGTTCAAGGTGAGAGGCTTTGGAAGCTGACCTTAGTTTTTGCAGTTCTCTTTACGATTTGGTTTGTCATTAATAATTATCAGGTAGTAGTTGAGAAGTTGGCTAATGTTCTGCAAAAATCTTTTGTTGTTCTCATTCCTATAGTTGCAGTGGCAAGTTTGGGATTGACGTTTGTTGTTGGGCATTCTGGCGCAGAGGCAACGTGGAAAAATCGAATTGCACAAAGTGAAGGAACAGCCTTGCCAGGCACAGGCGCCCAACCAGATGCATCCGGTCAACCTGGAGCCAGCGGACAACCGGGTTCAACAACTGGTGCACTTAATCTCAGTGCCGCAGAGATTGCAAAACACAATTCGCGATCTGACTGCTGGAGCATTGTTAAAGGCAAGGTTTATAACTTAACGAGTTATGTTCAAAGCCACCCTGGTGGGGCATCGGTGATTGCCAATATCTGTGGCAAAGATGGATCAGGGGCTTTTAGTAATCAACATGGAACTGCGTCCAAACCAAATAACACATTGGATGGTTTTCTTTTGGGCGCTGTAGGCAGCTCTATCTCTTCGCAGACAAGCCAAAAGGTAATTACACCGCCCGCATCAACTGGCGCAGGTGAATCTGAAGAGGGTGAGAAGGGCGAAGAAGACAATGACTAAAAAGGAAAATGATTAAGTAAACCCTTAGTTATAGCCCAGCGAACCATAGAGTTTCAAGCCTTTTTCATTATCTGCATCCACATACAAAATCGAATGCTTAAGGCCCTTATTAACAAAGTAATTAATAGATGCAATCGATAGCGCGCGTGCTATTCCTTTACCTGAATAATCTGGATGGGTTCCAACAACATATAGCTCCCCAACAGGATCTTGGTTTGTTAGATCTTTATGGATCTTTGTCCAGACAAAGCCATTAATCATTCCGTTGAATGTGGCCAGAAAAAAACCCTGCGGATCAAACCAAGGTTCACTCATTCTATTTTCCAAATCCTCCATCGCCCAGTTTCCTTGATCTGGGTGATGAGAAAAGATTAAATTGTTTAGGTCTAACCATTCCTGTTTGTGGCGGTCGACGTTAAATGTTTCAATCTTAAATTCATACATGGGATGAGGCAGAGTGTGCACATCTAAATCACGATGTAGCTTTAATATATGCCGCATTGTTACACGTGTTCTTGTGAATTAACTTCTTTACCTGAAACTGTAAATCGATAGCCAACATTACGAACTGTTCCAATAATTGCTTCAAACTCTGGACCGAGCTTTGATCGAAGTCGTCGCACGTGAACATCGACGGTGCGGGTTCCACCAAAGTAGTCATAACCCCAAATCTCTTGAAGTAATTGCGCTCGGGTAAAGACTCGACCTGGATGCTGTGCTAGATATTTAAGTAGTTCAAACTCTTTAAACGTTAAATCTAAAGCATCTCCTCTGAGGCGGGCTGTGTAGGTGGCCTCATCAATAGAGATCTCACCAGCACGAATTTCACCACTATGTGGATCTGATGCAACTAGTTCGATTGCATGTTTACCAAGAACCATACGAATACGTGTATCAACTTCTGCTGGCCCTGCAGTATCTAAGATGACATCATCGATACCCCAGTCAGCGTTAATTGCAGTTAAGCCACCTTCTGTTGTAATTGCAACGATTGGGCAACCAACACCGGTAGTTGTTAAAAGCTTTGTTAATGATTTAGCAGCCGGTAATTCACGGCGAGCATCGATGAATAAAACATCAAAATCTGGAACATCAATTAACACACTTGCTTCGGCAGGCAAGATTCGCACTTGGTGTTGCAACAAGCCCAGTGCTGGAAGCACTTCTGCGCTAGCCCCAAGTGTGTTCGTAAGTAGCAGAACCTTCGCCATTGGTACAGACTACTCCCGTGAATTCATTGCTTCCAATCGCACTGGTGCTAATTGCCAGTACTGCCTACGGCATTTGGTATCAACGCACGCGTGGACGCCTTGTTGTTAAGGGCGGAAAGAAAAAGGCCAGTCTGATCACTGCCCAGATGATTGGCGCAGATCTTGGCCCTCGCGTAACAGTGGTTCAGTTCTCTTCAGCCTTTTGTACGCCATGTCGTGCAACCAGAGCATTGATTAGTGATGTCACAGCCGGCATGGATGATGTGAGATATGTAGAGATCGATGCCGAAGACCAATTAGAACTAGTGCGCACGTTAGATATTCGAAGCACCCCCACTACATTGTTTGTTGACAGAAAAGGCAACGAAGTTGGCCGGGCAATGGGCGCTCCTAAGCGTGCGCAGGTGCTTTCTGCCATCGATGCAATCCGATAGTTGCGAATTATTTGCAACTCGCAATTAACTCGCCCTGCATTTACCATTAAGCCATGTTGTTAGCAGCTACCAAGCGCCGCGTGATTGATTACGGTCGCCTTGCTGCATCTTTGTGTCTTGCTTAATTGTTTCTTCATTTAACAATTAACCCAACGAGCAAAGGAATACAAATGGTTCAAGATACAAATGCTTTAAGCCAAAAGTTAAATACAAAGCAGAGCCCAACAATTATTGATGCACGTGGTCCACGCTTTGGCGCAGTCATCACAAGCATTGTTTTGGCAACAGCTCTTGCAACCAACAATGTTTGGGTAATTGTTGCACAAGCTGTTGTCTTTGCAATTGGTGCGATCAAGGGACCTCAGTTCACACCATATGCATTTATATTTAAGAATCTTGTAAAGCCTCGATTGAAAAAAGCTGGCGCCACAGAAGATGTGCGTCCACCACAGTTTGCACAAACTGTCGGATTACTCTTTGCATTAACAGCAGCAGCAGGATCATTTGCCGGCCTTGATGCAGTCTTTACGATCGCTGTGGCCTTTGCATTAGCGGCCGCATTTTTAAACGCTGCCTTTAATTTCTGCCTTGGCTGTGAAATCTACCTCCTCTTACTTCGAGCTCGTTCAAAGTAAGAGGGTAGAGTTCTCGTATGGCCGACAAGCATGAACTGCACGAAAAAGGGTTACGTCTTACACCTCAGCGCGAGCTAGTTCTGTCTGCTGTTCGCTCCCTCGGTCATGCAACTCCAGAAGAGGTTGCAGAAAAAGTTCGCTCAACTCATCCTGGAATTAATCTTTCAACGGTGTATCGAAATCTAGAAACATTAGAAAACGTAGGTCTGGTTCAGCACACTCATTTAGGCCATGGCGGTGCTACCTATCACGCGGCAGAAGAGTTGACGCATTTGCATCTTGTCTGCGGAACATGTGGATCTGTAGGTGACGCACCCATTGATACAGCGGCTAATTTTGTAAATACATTAGCCGATGACTTTGGCTTTAAGACAGATGTGACTCACTTTGCAATTTATGGCACCTGTGCTGCGTGCGTAAAACCTGTTTCAAAATAAACACCCACATTCACGCACAGTTGAACCCGCAAAAATCTACGCTCACTTCAACCTTTGTGTGCCTAGGCGGTAGATTAGGATCATGAGCGCTGTTCTTGTTGAAGATGGTCCCGATAAAGGTGCCGTGTGGCATTTCGGTGAACCTGTAAAAGAACAACGCGCGCTTGAATCTGGAACTGCGTGGGCAGATCTTTCTCATTACAACATCGTTGCTGTATCTGGTTCAGATCGCTTGCAATGGTTGCATGATTTAACAACTCAGTTCGTCAGCGATTTAGCACCGGGCGACTGGAAATCAGGTCTGATTCTGGACGCCCGCGGGCATATTGAGTTTCAATTTAACTTAGTCGATGATGGTGAGACAACATTTCTTGTTTTAGATCCTGGTTACATCGATCAATTGATTGAGTATTTAACCAAGATGAAATTTATGTTACGCGTAGATGTGCGTGATGCAAGCAGTGAGTACGCAGTTCTTCGCGCACCTGGAATGCCAAATGAAATCGGCGGGCCATTTGCATTAGTACCGCGGGCAGAAGTAGAAGAGATGAAAAAAACTTTTGGTGGTGTGGCAACACAAGTTGGCACGTGGGCACTTGATGCAGAGCGCGTAGCAGCAGGGCGACCACGCATTGGATTTGAGACAGACCACAAGTCGATTCCAAATGAGATCGGTGTTTTACACGGTGCTGTACACATGAAAAAGGGCTGCTATCGCGGTCAAGAAACTGTTGCCAAGATTTACAACCTCGGCAATCCACCACGTCGTATTGTCATGTTGCACTTAGATGGAAGTGATGTCGGTTTTCCAGCCACAGGCACAGCGATTGAAAATGATGGTATAAAAGTTGGATTTATTGGAACGGTCGCCCGTCACCACGAACTTGGCACAATAGCTTTGGCAATTGTTAAACGAAATACGCCAACAGATGCAACGCTAACAATCGATGGCATCCCTGCCTCACAACAGGTGATTGTTTAACCGCTATCCTTAAACCATGGAGTTGTTTACATCTGTGGTCCTTGGCTTAACAGCTATTGCACTGGGTGTAGCACTCATTATCTTTGCACTTACCGGTCGCCAATCTAAAGCGCGACGTAGAAGTAACTGGAGGGAAAATCCATAATGGTTTTTCAAATACCTGAAGGTTTACACCAAGAGCTAAATCCACTGGCCTGGATGGTTGGTACATGGCGAGGCAAAGGTCGCGGTGAGTATCCAAACATTGCTCCATTTGAGTTTGCACAAGAAGTTGTCTTCAACCATGACGGACGCAATTTTCTCAACTATTTTTCACGTTCTTGGATTATCGATGCAGATGGTGAAATCGTAAGGCCAGCTGCATCAGAGGTGGGTTTTTGGCGGGTACAACCAAATAACATTTTAGAAGTTGTTATCGCGCATAACACAGGAATTAGTGAAGGCTGGGTCGGAACATATGACGGGCCAAAGATTCAATTGGTTCTAGACCGCGGATATGCGGCGCCATCTGCAAAAATTGTTTCAGAGGGAATTCGTTTATACGGTTTAGTTGCCGGCGAACTTTTCTTTGCATACGACATGGCGGCCGAAGGTAGCGAACTACAAGCACACATTTGGTCTTCACTTGAACGCCAGAGCGACTAACTAATGCTGGGAGAAGTTCTAGCAGAGGTAACTCGAAGTGGTGTTGTCGAATCTGTTCACGCAGGCCATGTAGTTGTTCTCAACGCCGATGGTTCTATTGAGTATACAAAAGGTGATCCCACGTTAAATGTTTATTCACGCTCATCCTTAAAATCAATTCAAGCATCTGCAATGGTTCGGGCAGGTTTAGATCTTGAACCGCGCTTATTAGCACTTGTCTGCGCTTCACATGCTGGAACACCAATGCACCAAAACGGTGCGTTAGAGATTTTAGCTAAGGCAGGTCTTGATCAAGGCGCGCTGCAGTGCATGATTGATCGCCCACTAGATGAAGAGCTTCGAAGAACGCAGGATGCAACACGTCTTGCAATGAACTGCAGCGGCAAGCATTCAGGGATGCTTCTAACTTGCGTGATTAATGATTGGCCAATACAAAATTATTTGGATCCAACACATCCGCTTCAGCAGTTGATCAAAAAAGAAGTAGAAACAATGAGTGGTGAACCAGTTGCGCTAACAAGTGTTGATGGATGCGGTGCTCCACTCTTTCTATTCTCATTATTTGGTCTTGCAAGAGCGATACAAAACCTAACGCTTAGCTCTGATCCCATTCATCAAAGAGTTATTAACGCCTGTCGAAACAATCCAGAAATGGTCTCCGGTCCAGGTCGACTTGCTACCTACATGATGCAAAACGTTGAAGGTTTGTTTATGAAAGATGGAGCAGAGGCAGTCAATATTGCATCGTTATCTGATGGCCGTAGTTTTGCAATCAAGATCAGCGATGGAAGTATGCGAGCAATGCCAGCCATCTCTGCGGCATTGATAAAGCGCTGGGGCTTTGATGCCAAGGAAAAAGTTGAAAATATCTATGGTGGAGGCGTTGAAATCGGCATTATTCGCGCATCGCTGTAAGTACGCGTACCCTTAATTCCATGAATGGCCGTATTGCAACGTTAATGGTGCACACATCGCCTCTGGATCAACCAGGTATTGGCGATGCAGGAGGCATGAACATTTATGTTGTTGAATCTGCACAACGAATGGCTGCGATGGGTGTGAGTGTAGATATTTTTACTCGCAGAACCGACGCAAACGCACCAGAGATCGTTGAAATCTCACCAGGTGTACGTGTACGACATTTTGATTGTGGCCATGGTCAGTTAACTAAAGAACAGTTGCCCGCACACATCGCAGGTCTTTCTAGAGCGTTCCTGCAGATCATGAAAAAAGAGAATTACGATGTTATTCATTCTCATTACTGGCTCTCTGGAAAAGTTGCGATGGCTGCAGCAAAAGAGTTATCAATTCCTTTAGTGCACACTATGCACACAACGGCGCGCGTTAAAAACTTGAACTTAGCCGAAGGTGAATCACCAGAGCCAATGATCCGCGTGCAAGGTGAAACACAGGTAGTGCAGGTCGCCGATGCATTAATTGCAAATACCGATGCAGAAGCTGCAAGCCTTGTGACTTTATACGATGCATGTCCTGACATTGTTCATGTGGTTACCCCGGGTGTTAACCTTCAAGTTTTCACACCGGGTGTGGGAAGAAGCGCTGCACGTTTAGAAGTGGGCCTGCCACAAGATGCATTAGTTGTTTCTTTTGTTGGGCGCATTCAGCCCCATAAAGGACCTGAGGTTTTAATCCGTGCAACAAAGGAAATGGTTAAACACTCTCCTGCACTGCGCCCTAAGTTGATCGTTAACATTATGGGCGGTGCATCAGGTGCTAATACTGAAGAGGTAGATCGATTAAAAGAGCTTGCAACGTGGTTAGAACTAGATGATGTCGTTAGATTCGCACCGCCTGTTGCGCGCGAAAATTTGGCACAGTGGTATCGCGCCGCAGATTTAGTCTGCGTTCCAAGTTATAGCGAAAGTTTTGGATTAGTTGCACTAGAGGCACAGGCCTGCGGAACTCCAGTGGTTGCTACCGCAGTTGGAGGATTACGAACTGCAGTTGCAGATGGTTTTTCTGGCGTACTAGTTGATGGCCACGATCCAAAAGCCTGGTCATCTGTCATCACTCGTTTACTGCAAGAGCCGCAGCGCCGTGTTCTACTTTCTATGGGTGCCATCGAACATGCTTCACACTTTGGTTGGGACAGCACAGCCCGTGGAACATTAGATATTTACGATCAGGTAATTGGAACTGCGCAAAAGTCTTTGGAAGCATAAATGGCCGGTATTGACCCACGAGCAGTGATCGAAGAATTTTTAGACTCTCATGATCTGGAATATGAACGAAAAGACGCCAATACTTTTTTGCTGACTTTGCCAGGGGAAAAGAAGTTGCAGACACATTGCGCACTTATTGTTGGCGATCATTCACTGAGCATTAACGCATTTGTAATTAGAAAACCCGATGATAACGAGGCAGCTGTTCATTCCTGGTGCATGACCAGAAATGCATCCATGTATGGCATTGCCTTTGCAATCAACGAGTTAGGCGATATTTTCTTAGTAGGCCGCCTGCCATTGTTTGCCGTGACAGATCGAGAGCTGGATAGATTGATTGGATCTGTTTTGCAGTACAGCGACAACTCATTTAATCCATTATTAGAACTTGGATTTGCCAATGCCATTCGACGCGAATGGGCTTGGCGAGTTTCTAGAGGCGAATCGCTATCAAATCTCGATGCATTTAAGCATTTAGTTTAGAATCACAACATGTCAAACTTCGAACTCATTCTTTTGCGCCACGGGGAATCCGAATGGAATGCTAAGAATCTATTTACCGGTTGGGTTGATGTTGCACTCTCGCCAAAGGGTGAAGATGAAGCACACCGTGGTGGCACACTGCTGGCACAGCGCGATTTGTTGCCAGATTTAGTTCACACATCATTGTTGCGCCGTGCAATTCATACTTCGCAGTTAGCGTTAGATGCCTGCGATCGTCATTGGATACCTGTTAAACGTTCATGGCGACTCAACGAGCGCCACTATGGAGCGTTGCAGGGCAAAGATAAGGCTGCGACCTTGGCTCAGTACGGTGAAGAACAGTTCGCACTGTGGCGCCGCAGCTTTGATGTGCCACCACCTGCAATCGATGACAACGACGAATTTAGCCAGGCAAAAGATGTTCGCTACGCCGATCTTGGCGCACTAGCACCAAAGACAGAGTGCTTAAAGGATGTCATCGAGCGCATGCTTCCGTATTGGCAGGAGTCGATCGTTCCAGATTTAACTTCCGGAAAACGTGTACTTGTCACTGCTCATGGCAACTCATTGCGTGCTTTGGCGAAACACCTTGATGGTATCTCAGATGCTGACATTGCTGGGTTAAATATTCCTACAGGAATTCCTTTGTATTACCAGTTAGATTCTAATTTGAAGCCAGTTGTTAAAGGCGGAGAGTATCTAGATCCAATTGCGGCAAAGGCTGCAATAACAGCAGTTGCTAATCAAGGTAAAAAATAAGGGCTCTAACGCTTTTGTAGGGTTTTGCGCCCAAAGATAAAGGTATGAGATTGCCCAGTTAGGGCTAGGTACTAATTACTCAGATTCGGTTGTTGTTACAGCTGCAGGCGCACTTACTACAGCACCTGAAGTCACGTTTGCGTAGATATCTGCAGCTTCACGGACAAGTGCCTCAACGGTAACTTCTCCGGCACGAGCAAAAAATAATGTAACCGAGGTTTGAACTCCTGCAGGAACAGTAAATCCTGAAGTTACTGCTTTTGCATTAGCGATGTCTCCTTCAAAGATTACAGGTGCATTCTTTATCAACGTAGTTTTACCAGTTAAAGTAGCAACGGTTCCGTTGATTGCAATACCTAGAAGAGTATCCGGTTCATCTTTAGCGTTGACGATCGTTCCAACTAAAACTGCACTTTGATCAGCAGTGGCAACTACAAGCAGGTTAACAACTCTGATGTTGTTCTGTTCATTAATTACATAGGCTTCAACACCATCTGTTACCTGCGTTATTTGTCTAGTTGATGCGTTTAATCCTGCGCCGCACCCTGTTAAAGAAATAGAAACTGCAAATATTGCAAAAATGGAAAGTGCGCGTTTGTGAGCCGACATATTCCAATTGTCTCACATCAAATAAGCAGTATTTCACGCTACTTATTCTGGGTTTTCTGATGCTGGGAATACTGGTAGAATTGACCCTCTAGCGAAGGGCATCACATGACATTTAAGGTCGGCGAAACCGTTGTTTACCCACATCACGGAGCAGCATTAATCGAAGCTATCGAAACTCGTGTGATTAAGGGTGAGGAAAAGACCTACCTAGTGTTAAAGGTTGCTCAAGGAGATCTAACGGTTCGGGTTCCTGCAGAAA
>Ga0315903_10011821_pt1 | contig 10237 bp, 27 predicted proteins | sample LakEriMetagenome_7_FD_203524 | JGI IMG/M metagenome (GOLD analysis project Ga0315903, IMG submission 203524) | Freshwater fungal communities from buoy surface, Lake Erie, Ohio, United States - Buoy 2 MA119 | ecosystem: Environmental > Aquatic > Freshwater > Lake | place: USA: Lake Erie, Ohio... | reverse complement strand
GGACAAGATCGTCGGGATAGTGCTCGCGGTAATAAGCGAGAATCCGCCTGCCTTGTTCCAGCCAGCCATAGCGGCGACCGATCAGCCATTCGGCCTCGCGCGGGGTCAGAAGGTCATCAGGGCTCATGCTTCAATCTCCGGTCTGGACTTCGCAAACGGTCGGCCCTTAAGCGGGCGGCGGCTACGGGGAAAAATTCCGAGGTGTTTCGCCCGGATGCGGTCGGCTTTCGCGCGGACGCCGGCCTCGGCTGCGGTCTTCTCCCGGTGGGCGTCTGACAGCGCCGGGGCAAGGTTCGTTTCCCTGTTCTCCCCGCCCATGCTCAACGGCTTGACGTGTTCCAGTTCCCACACGTCGCCAGGCCGGATCGGTCGGCCCGATATGTGGCAACGTCCACCGTGAGCCAGGAACACGCGGGCGCGGACGCTGGCGGGGGGCGTGCTGTTTGAGTTCTTTCCGATCCATTCGGCCACTGAGCGGCTCATGCGACAAACTCCAGCAACATGGGTTCGGGCGCCGGTTCCCATCGCGCCGGGCATTGCGCCGCATCCCAACGGGCGGCCATAGCCTCGGGGGTGTTTTGAGGCCGGTTGTGATTGCGGGCCACGTCGGTCGAGTCCACCGACGCAAACGGCCACCGAGACCGGACTAGCTGCATCCCCCGGAACATATGGACGACCGGCGTCCGGCGATGATGCCGCGCCAGCTCGTTCCAGAGCGCATCCATCGCGCGCTCAAACGCAGCCCCGTTGATCGGGTGCGTTGACGGCGGGTGCGCCCATCCAATGCAGACGCGCGGCCACTCTTGGGTAAGCCTCACCAGCCGAGACAGCGGCTGCATGAAGTCTTCGGTCAGATGGTAGACGGGCGCTCCCCGGTCGCCGTGCGGCCATAGCCGGATGAGGCGGTCTTGCTCCTGGGTTCCCGAGGCGATGGCGTCAGGGATGACGGCCCACGTCGTCGGGCGGTCCAGCAGCGGGTCGCACCAATCGAAATAGCCGGACCAGTAGGCATCGCTAAGATCAACGCCCGCCTGCCATGCCGAGAACGCGCCGTTATCGAGCATGAGGCTGGACGCGATGCCTTCGATCAGCGGAAGGCTGGTCTTTGTCCGGTTGAAATACGAAACGCAGAAGTGTCGCCCGGCGAGCTTCAACAGCGCGCTTTGCGGCGTGATCGGCGTTCCGTGATAGCAAATCGTCATCACCGCCAAGACCCAGGGTCTTGGAGCGGAAATACCTCCACACTCCCGTCTTCATCGGCTAAATCCCACAGTGCTTCCCACGAAGCCTGAATCACGGATTGAGCATCGGCTTCGGAGTCGTAAGGACCAAAAAGTTCGGTGTCCGTGTGTCGGTTGGTGACGGCGATGACGTACTTCACAGCCAGACCTCACACCGCAGGCGCTCCGAAGGGCGGGCGATGTCCACGCGGACGCATCCGTCGATCAGTGACCCGATGGCGCGGGCGAGGTTCTCAGCGCGCGACAATTCGTCGGGCAGCGTCACATGGTCGAAGCCCTTCAACACGTCGCGCAAGGTCCATTGCAGGACCATCGCATCGCGCGGCGGTTCCGAGGGCCAGTAGGCGGTGACCTCGTAAGAGTGGCCGTGCAACTCCTGGCGGATCGGGTCGCGGTGAGACGCGGAGAAGTACCAGCCCGCCCCGGTGAGCGATTGGGTCACGCGGCCACTCGGGAGGGGCTGTTAACCCCTCCCGGCTCCTGGGCCGCTGGTGAAAACTCATCGAAGTGGCGGATCGTCAGGCCCTCCCTCGCCGTCCAGGCCAGGATCAGCGTAATCAGGTCCGCCATCTCACCCTTCGTCAGGGCGCTAGACCGATGGCCGAGCGGGAAGAACCCGTCGCCGTCCAGCGTCGGCATCATGACCATCTCGGACCCGAGGGCCTGCAAGAACACCGCCTTCCATAGCTCCGGCGTCATGCGGGCGCCGTTGTGCGTGGGACGTTGCTTGGCAATCTGGCCTAGCAGTGACCACATGGCGGAGTTCTGAGGGTCCGACCGCTTGGCCTCCCGGACCTCGCAGACGTAGCCCTCGGGGGCCTTGTCTATGGCCCGGCGAGCAACCGCCCGTTGATGGGGCGTGTTCAAGGCGGTCAGGAAGCGGCTCACGCGGCCCGCCCGATGGCGCCGGCAAACCCGTCGTCCATCTCCCGCTCGGCGTCGGCAACGGCTTCCGCGCCGTCCAGATCGGCTAGGCGGTCATGCATCATGTCCCGCACGCTATCGAGCCAAGAGAACGGGACGTGTGCGGTGTAGGCGTCGAAGTTCTCGTGCCAATCCCGCAAGCCCGCCCGATCCGCCTCGGCAATCGATGCCTTGATCTTGACGTCATCACCGTCGCGCTTGGCTTGGGCGGCTGACTTGCGGCCATCGGTCGGAACAATCTCCGCCCGCTTCGGTGCGGCCTTGGCAGCGGCGTTCCCGTCGTCATCCTCGGGCGACACCCCGACGAAAGCCGCCAGCGCATAGCGGCGGGCGTAGGTCACGGCGGACCCGTAAGCCTGGGCGTCCACTTTGCCGAGCGGGATGGTGAGCGCGCCCCTGATCCACTCGCCGGACGAATGAACCAGCATCGTGGTCATCTCCAACCGCCCCTCGGCAATCGGGCCGGGAGATTGGATCACGGCGAGACCGTTGGTGGTGAGGGCTTCCCGGCAGGCTTCCCACACGGCGGAAAGGTCGGCGTACTTCGACTTGAAGTGCGGGTTCTCTTTCCCCTTCACGGCGCCCTCGATCTGGCCTTGGGCCTTGGCGAGTGAAGCGGACAGTGCGGCGATGTTTTCGGATTGAGCGAACATGCGGCCTCCTAAGCCACGGCGCGGAGCTTCGCGGGCTCCGGCCAGACGGTTGTTTCAGTGGTGCGGGTTTCGACCCTGCGGACGGACATTCCGGGGACAACGTGCAAGCGGGCCTCGGTCCACTCGATTGCGTGCGAAAGCTCCTCAAAGGTGCACACGATCACGTTGGCCGGGGTGACGGCGTGGTAGGATGTGCGGGTCATTGGCCGTTCGCCTTCGCAAGCGCCGTCCGCGCGGCGCCACACGCAAGGATGAGGCGTTCCTCTTTGTCGTCGGGGTGAACCTCGGAAGCGGGGTCAGCGAGGACGCAGGCCAGCAGCCAATCAAGCGCCTCGTGCAGATCGGGCGCGGCGGCGATCAGGCGGGCGTTGGCCTTGTCTTCGTCATCGTCTGACAGGCCGGGAGTGCAAGCGACCTCGTAGTACCATTGGCCCTGCTTGTGCTCGCCCGACTTCTTGGCTTTGATTTGACGACAGCCGTGGTTGTCGGCAGCGCGCCAAGGCCCCGGCGTAAACGGTGGTTTGCTCATCAGCCTATCCATTCAATCAACAGCCAGACGCATCCGGCCAAGGAAGCGAGGGTGATGACCTCGCGGAGATACCATTGGAAATCACGCACGGGGGGCCTCCGGGCTTTGCGGCAGTGTCACGTCATCCAGACACCCGAGCGCATGAAGCGACATCAGGGCCGAAGCCACGCGGCTTGCGTTTGTGAGGGTGCGGAACACCCGGTAGCGTTTGCCCCGGATCAGGACGGCGAACCCGTCAAAGGCGCCGGTGATGTCCACGGTTGGCCGCTCGCAGGGGAGCGGTTCGACGCCGTAGTCATTGGCAAGCGGGGAGGCTTCGGGAAACGCCACCATGGCGGCGCGGGGGAGGGTGATAACGTCGCCCATTACGCGGCCTCCAACTGAGCGGCGGCGAAGCGCAAGCGGTAAGCCCGACCATGCGAGCGGAACAGGTGAACCGAGCCTTCCGGGTGGTGGCCGGGGATGTTGCCGAGCCAGTCGTCATCGCCATAGAGCGGGCGGGGATTGGTCAGCCGGGTGAACGGCGCGGACATCGACCGATTGTGCGGACACCAGCCGAAGCAGTGCTCAGCATCGGCGTCCACGACGGGCCGCTCGCCAAGGGGGGTCATGATGCGGTCGGACATCACGCGCTCACCAGATTGGTTTCGTGAACGCAGAGGCATCCGCCGTCCGCGAACTGCACGAGCCAGAAGCCCATCGAGCGCAGGTCGCGCTTGCGAGCTAGGACCGTGACGGCCTCGCCCGAGGTGCGGATGGTGGCGCGTTGTTTGTGTGTGAAGGCCATCGGTCCTCTCCGTTTGATGTCCACACATTGTGCGCGGCGCGCGACGGACGCAAGCACTATTTTCGCACGGCGCGCACTTTTTTCGTTTGCACGGCGCGCACAAATCGGCCAAACATCGGGCATGACATTAGCTCAATGGATGGCCGCCAACGGCTACCGCGACGAACGCCTAGCCGAAATGGTGGGCGTGTCGCGGTCTCACCTGACCCACATCCGCCTAGGCCGGCGCCCGCCATCGTTGAAGGTGGCCGCCAAGCTCGTGCGGATCACTGGACTGCCGGTTGAGACCTTCTGCCGTCTGGAAGCCGCATGAAACCCGCGCAAGGCGAGCCCATTGCCAGCGCGACAGGGGCGCGGTGTCCCTCTCCCCACCGCGCCCCGAACCTATACGCGCGCATCGTCCGCGCTGTTCAAAACGCCATCACCCGCAAAGCCATCCGCGCTGAACGCGCCAAGGCCCTGGCCGAGCTTCAAGCCGCCATCCGTGGGGGCGACACCCGAAAGCAGCACGCGACCTTCAAGGCCGCTCGTGAGGCCACGAACCGAGCGCTGGGGGCGGGGGCATGATCACCCTGCCTTGGCCCTCGCACGACCTGTCCAGTAACGCCCGCGTGCACTGGTCACGCAAGGCGAGGGCGACGAAAGCCGCACGGACGGAAGCGTGGGCGGCGACCCGCGTTGCAAAGCTGACGGCGCCCGACGATGGCCCCATTCCGCTAACGGTGACGTTCTACCCACCGCATCGGCGCGGTGACCCTGCCAACTGGCCCGCGCTGGTCAAGGCGCACCTTGACGGCCTCGCGGACGGTCTCGGCTGCAATGACCGCCGCTTCCAACCCCGTTTCATTTACGCCGACCCTCAGCCGCCGGGCCGGGTCGAGATTGCGTTGGAGGCCTTATGAACTTTTGGACCCCAGAGCGCACCCAGGAAATATCCGACCTTTGGAAAGCGGGCCAATCGGCCTCGGAGATAGCGGCCAAGTTCCCACCTCTAAGCCGAAGCGCCGTGATCGGCAAGATTGCTCGCATGGGCCTTCAGCGGTCACCGGGCGCGCGTGCCGAGTCGCTGAAGCGCCGAACGCCCTGGGTGGCGGACACTATCGCCACGCTCGAAAGCATGGTGGCGGGCGGATACACGACGCGGCAAATCGCCGTGGTTCTGAACCTGTCGCTTGCGTCCGTTAGCAAGCGAATGAAGCGCCAGGGACTCCAGAGCAAGAGCCCCTACGCCGAGCAGAACGCCCCCCGCGCCAAACGCAAGGCCACATGGATGGTTCCCCGTCCGCATGGTCCGCGCGCCGAGCCCATGCCGATTTTCGAGGACACCCCGCCTCCGCCTGGCGCGAAGCCTTGGACCGAGCGCGCCTTCGGTGAGTGCGCCCGTCCTGTCTCGGGTTTCGGGGCTGACACCTACTCCTGCGCTCAGCCCACGGGCGGCGCGACCTACTGCCCCGGATGCCGGCTGATCATGTTCGCCGGCATCACGCGGGAAGACCTCCAACGCCTGGACAGAGCCGCATGAGCCACGCCCACAAAACCTATCCCGAGAACCGGGCGCACCTCCTGTCCCTCTGGCGCGGCCTTGTCGTGCCGGAAGTCACCCCGACCTATCTGTCGCTCTGGCGCGGGTCGATCCTCATAACCGACCGCACGGAAAGCAAGAAGGCCATCGTGCAGACCGTGGCCGACCGCCACGGCTTCACCGCGTCCGACATGAGGGGACCGTCACGCAGGCGCGCGCTGGTCATGGCTCGCGCCGAAGCGGCCTGGGTGATGCACCAGACCGGGCGCTACTCCTACTCGCAGATTGCCGCCGCTCTAGGCCGCAAGGATCACACCACGGCGATCTACCTGATCCAGAAGTGGCAGTCCCATCTGGACGGCAAACTGACCCCTCGGCTGGAGAAGCACGCGGCGCGGCTGGCGGAGTACCACGTCATGCGCAAGGCCCGAGAGGCGGCCTCCGCATGATTAGCCTTGAGGACCACCTAGCCCAAGCCATCTGCAACGCCTTCTGGGAGACGGCGGAAGACCGGCGTACCTGGGCCACATCAACGCCCATGCAGCGCGAGGTTTTCCGCCTTTGCGCCGAGGCCGCTATCAAGGCTGGGCGGGAATATCGGGAGATGCAGGGGAGGGCGGCGGCGTGAGCAACGTGGTCGCCTTTCGCGTGCCCATGCAGCGCTCATCGACTGAGGCGTTCGCGGATGCGTGGAAGGCGTACCCGGCCCAAGGCCGTTTGAGGTCATCGCAGAAGCAAGCGGCCAAGGCGTGGGCGTTAGCCTGTCGAGACGTGGGCGCCGAAGCTTTGCTCGCCGCCGTTCGGCGCTATGTGGCCGAGGACAAGGAACACAAGCGCGAGTGCGGGCCGCCTGGCTTCCACCGCTGGCTCGCATGGGGGCGATACGAACACTGGCTTGAGCCTGCCGTTGAGGAAGTGTCAGATCGGCCCCGCTTCGCAGACGAGTTGATCCGCCGGCAAGTGGTCCTCGCCACCTCGGAAGCCTTCGCCGTTTCGTATCTGGATCGATGCACGGTGGAAGGCTCCACACTGATAGCCGCGACGCAGACCGCCGTTGATAAGATGCTGGAGAAGCGGGCGGTTTTTCGGTCGCTTGGCTTTACGGGGATTCGGAAGGCCAAAGGCTGAGCCTATCAACCTCGCCGTTTCGATAGGAAAAACCTTGCTTGCGACGCGCGACAACATGAAGCACAAATGGTTAGGGCCGGGTCTCTGGCGAGAGTCCCCGGCCCCTGAAAGGCGTTCGCGGCGCCGTCCATCAGCAAGGGTTATGTTATAACCCATGGACAGTAGCCCTGCAACGCCTTTTGGTGATGTCTCGCCCCAGGCTGTCGGTCCCCTTACCCAAGACCGTCCAGGACTACCGGGCGAACTTTGCTCGCAATCAAATGCGGGACTTCCGAGCCCCCGACTGGACCTGTATCCTGAGGGACAACCTAACCATCGACCCCCTACGCGGCTTGGGCGTTATCAAGCGGGACGGACTTGGCCTCTTCCGGTGAAATTGAGGCAGTTAGGTTATACGGTAGTGGCAGAACAGGCTCCCAACCGCGTCCTGGCAGTAGCTAGGGGAGGTCGCGGAAAGCGGACTATTGCCCAACGAGAGGAACCAGCATGACCGAACCCTACCGCAACGCAGACACCCGCATCCGTGATGCCTTCGCCGCACTGAGAGCGGAGATCGAGGGGGTGTTCGGGGAGCAGCCTCAGCTGACGTTGGAAAACAGCGCGGAGGAATGGGATGCCGCGCCCATACCCGCTGCCATTTTAGGGTCGCTTCCGGCTTTGGAAAACTGGCTTCACCACTACGCCAAACAACCAGCCAGCGAGGGGTGAGTGATGGCCCGAACCGCCAAGAGCCGCGCGTTTGCCTCCGTCGCCAAGGCACACCACGCCCGCACACGCGCAAACCTCGTCCGCCAAGCCGAACGGGAGCGCGCCAAGGCCGAGGCTCTGGAGGTGTCAACCGGCGTTGACGAAACCGTCGCGCTTGCTGAGGGCAGGGGGGAGGCGTTCGAACGTCCGAAGCAACGACCAGGGGAGCGCGCCAAGCCCGTTCGCCGGTTGAACGGCCTGGCCTACCTCGTCAGCCGCAAGGTGCTGTCCACCGAGCTTGCCCAGATCGGCGAGACATGGGGAGACCTCTACCGTCAAGCCTACGGAGACCCCCCGCTTCGATCCTGTATCAACGACAGCATCGGCGGAGGCGGTGACCCTACAGGATCGGCCCTGGTCGCCGCACAGGCCCGCGTGGTGGCGCAACGCAGACTCCGGGCTATGTCGGGCCACATCGAAGCCGTGCCGGCCCTGTACGGCGCTCTAGCGGCGATTGCGGGCATCGGCCTTACCCCGAGGCAGTACGGACTGACGGACAAGGGCGCCCTCGTCGTGCAGACAAACCTGATCGCCGCGCTCGAATTGATGCGGGCGGGTGTGAGGCGCGCGGCCTAGGCGCTGACCTCGTCTAGCTCGGCAAACGCGCGCAGGTCTTTCAGCAGCGCGTCGAGTTCGTTGCTCGACCGGCGCCAGCAAAGCTGATCGAAGGCGTAGCGGATGACGTGATCCAGCATGTCGGTCGGCTGGCTGATCTGAAGCGAGAGTAGCGCAATCTCGCGGCCGGGGTCCGTTGACTGCGCCATCACGCGCTCACCAGCCAGGATGTGATCCGCTTGGCGGCCCAGCCTTCATGGTCGGGCTCGTCGTGCGACATGCCGCAGTCGATGCAGCGATCCAGCAGGACGTTGGTCGCGCGGATCATGGCGCGGAAGGTGTCGAGGCTTGCGCCTTCAACGGCGGAGGCGGCTGTCCGAAGCGCCGTCTGGTGCGCGTCGTTCAGCAGTTCCATCTGGTGTTCGGTCATGACGCAATCTCCGGTTTGCGTGGGCTAGACGGCCAGTTCCCTGGCCGCCTGCAACGCCTCCCAGGCCGCCGCCTTGCGGTCTTCGGCGGCCCACTCAGGCCCCATGTTATCAAGGCGGCGGGCGCGGACGGCGACCAGATCGGCGCAGGCTTGGAAATAAGCCTTTTCTGCGCTGCGGATCGTGGCGGATGCGGTTTGGTTGGTCATGTCTGTCTCCAGTGGGGCGCTGCCCCGTTGATGAAACGAATATGCGGATAGAACCCGCATGTGTCAACGGGGGGTGGCGAAAAATAATTACAGCCTGAGCCGATAAAAAACTCGCCTTCCGTACCGATACCGCTTGACGTATGCGGATGGAGCCCGCATATAGAGAGGGCGAGGGGATGCTCCCCACCGAAAGGACCGAGACGATGGTTAGCACCGCATTTGCACCGCGCCTTGAAGACCGCGAAATGGACCCCGACAAGGCACAGGTTGAAGGTTGGCTTGAGCACGAAAGTCGTTGGTGGGTGATGCCCTACAACTTCCCGACCAGTGCCGATGCTTACGACTTCATGCAGGAACTCGCGCGGCGCAATCCCGGTCGCAAGTTCCGCCTGTCCTCCCCCCTCTAACGGAGACTGAGACGATGACGAGGAAGATCAGTCCGTTTGAAGAGGACTGCCCGGAACACACGATTGACGGCATGGACGCTATCTGCCGCCTCGTCACCGCCTACGCGGAAAAGCTGCACGGCCCGATGTCGCAATACACGGCGGGCAGTTATGCTTGCGACACCGGGAAATACCATTGGCGAGACGACGGGGCAGAGCGGCAAGACATTTGCGATAGAAAGCGGCACTATGGAGGCGCGCTGGCCCGTTTTTTTGAGTCTCACTGGCGCATCCGCAACGACCTTAGCCGGTGGCACGAGTTTTCGCTCCATCAGGTTCCGTTTCTGTGGACCCGATACGGCTGGGCGCTTTGCGAACTGCACATGGAAATCCCGGAACTAAACGTCGTGGACCCGATGGACCTTGAGTTCGAAGTCGAGGGCGAAGACGCATGAAGCCCGAAGAACTCTATCGAGCCCGCCACACCCTAGGACACCTTTGGGGCAAGGGCCGCCCGTTAATGGCCAGTGAGCTCGGAAGGGCTCTGAGGCTAGGCGGCAAGAGGCCCGGCGACAGCATCCGCGACTACGAGCGCGGCAAGACCCCGATCAGCGGACCTATCACTGTGGCGGTTTCCATGTTCCTGGCCGGATGCCTGCCGCCGGATGGGGTGCCGGAATGAGGCTTGACAACACCGCTTGACTTTGCACGCGAACAACCCGACAAAAAGTTAGAGCGGCGCTTTACGCGCACGCCATCGGTCAGGGGGTTCCCATGACCTTCGCCGGCAAGCCTATCCACACATTGACCCCGAGCGAGCTAGACGACGCAGAGGCGTTCTGCATTGAACACGCCCGCATCGCATCGGAAGTCTACAGCGCAAATATGCGCGCCCTGGCCGAGATAGCTTCCGCACGCGAGCGGAACGGGGCGACGGTTAACTGACCGCCTACGATTTAGGCAGCGTCTAATTTAGAGGCAAACAGATGGCAGCCGGACGCAAAACCGGCGGGCGACAGAAGGGCTCGCTAAACAAGGCGACGGTCGATGTGAAGCTCGCCGCGCAAGCCTTCACCACTGAGGCGGTCGAGACCCTGGCCAACATCATGCGAACAGCGGAGTCCGAAG
>Ga0315903_10011817_pt1 | contig 10239 bp, 19 predicted proteins | sample LakEriMetagenome_7_FD_203524 | JGI IMG/M metagenome (GOLD analysis project Ga0315903, IMG submission 203524) | Freshwater fungal communities from buoy surface, Lake Erie, Ohio, United States - Buoy 2 MA119 | ecosystem: Environmental > Aquatic > Freshwater > Lake | place: USA: Lake Erie, Ohio... | reverse complement strand
GCGTTAGTGGCATTACTGGTGCTGCTGGTAATGGTGGCGCAGGAACAACAAATTCAATTACTGGTTTAACTTATGCTGGCGGTGGCGGTGGTTCTAGTTACAATTCTGCATTTGTTACTGTCGGTACAGGTGGTGCAGGTGGTGGCGGTAATGGAGTTTCTGCATCATCTGTTGGAATTGGAAATAATGGAACTGTAAATACTGGTGGTGGTGCTGGTGGCGGTGGATTTGGCAGAGGCGCATCAGGCGGTTCAGGAATTGTGATTGTGAGGTATGCGATCTAATGGCTCAAAATATGACATTAATTGAGGCTAAAACAGTTGGTGCTGGTGGTGTTACTAGTCTTTCTTTTACTACAATTCCACAAATTTATACTGATTTAAAAGTTGTTATGTCTGTCCGAGATAGTGGTGCATCACTTGAAAGAAATATAAGAATGACTTTCAATAATGTTGCTGGTACATCATATTCACAAAGACTTTTGTATGGAAATGGAAGTGCTGCTCAATCATATAGTGCTAGTTCTGCTGCTTTTATAAATCCTTTTTACGCTACGGCAGCAAATGCAACCGCTAATATATTTGCTAGTAATGAAATATATATTCCAAACTACACTAGTTCAAATTTCAAATCAGTTAGCATTGATTCAACTATTGAAAATAATGCAACTACAACAAGTATGGGATTATCTGTTGGATTATTTAGTAATACAGGTGCAATCACTTCAATTAAATTTGAACCTGATAATCCTGGAGATACTTATGTTCAAGGTTCAACTTTTTATTTATACGGTATAGCAAATGCTACAATTTTTCCAAATGCTAAAGCAACTGGTGGAGCAATTTACCAAGATGATACATATTTTTATCATGTGTTTGCATCATCAGGAGTATTCACGCCAACACAATCATTGTCTTGCGATACTTTAGTAATTGCAGGTGGCGGTGGTGGAGCAAGAACTGGTGGCGGTGGTGGAGCAGGTGGTTTAAGAGGATTAACTTCTCAATCAATGACCGCTCAGGCATACACAATAACAATTGGTGCTGGTGGTGCTGGCAGTAATACTGATTTTGGGCAAGCAGGTGACGGAACTACATCTTCAATAGCAGGTAGTGGATTTTCAACAATTAACACAACTGGTGGTGGTGGTGCGGCATCTTATGGCGCAACAACAGGTCGCTCAGGTGGTTCAGGCGGAGGCGGTAGTGCTGGAATTCCAAATTCAACTGGTGGTGCGGGAAATGCTGGCGGTTATTCTCCAGTAGAAGGTTATGCTGGCGGAACTGGAACAATAGATAATGAAAGAGGTGGCGGTGGTGGCGGTGGTGGCGCTGGCGCAGTTGGTCAATCTACCACTACTGGTGTCACAAGAATTGGTGGTAATGGTGGTAATGGTTTATCAACATTTTCATCTTGGGGTGTTGCTACTGGTACTGGTCAAAATGTAAACGGAACTTATTGGTACGCTGGTGGTGGTGGTGCGGCTTCTGACACAGCCTCATTAAGAGGTTTAGGTGGCTTAGGCGGTGGTGGAGATGCAGGAACTAATAATACAAATCCATCAAACTCTGTTCCTGGCATGGCTAATACTGGCGGTGGCGGTGGTGGAAATAGCGGTAATTATCCAGCAGGCGCTAATGGCGGTTCAGGTTTAGTAATATTAAGATATGCGAAATAAGGAGAAACATGGCGCACTTTGCAGAAATAGATGAAAACGGAACTGTACTTAGAGTTCTAGTAGTAGGAGATGACCAAGAACATAGAGGTCATGATTTTCTTGCTGATGATTTAGGACTTGGTGGTACATGGGTTCAAACCTCATACAACAATCGCATACGCAAACAATTTGCTGGCGTTGGGTTTAAGTATGATGCTAATGCTGATGTATTTATTGCACCAAAACCTTTTGACTCATGGACATTAGATGATAACCATGATTGGCAAGCACCAGTAGCCAAGCCTGATGATGAAAAACTTTACACATGGAACGAAACTAAAAAGAAATGGGAGATCGTAAATGTCGCTGAATAAAATGATTGTAGATTGTTCTACTGGTAAAACAACTATTGTGCCTTTGACTGCGCAAGAAATTGCTGAAAGAGATCAAGCAGCAGCCAAATATGTAGAAGAACAAACAAAGCGTGAAGCCGATGCTAAAAAACTGCAAGCATTGAAAGATTCTGCTAAGGCAAAACTAATTGCTGGCGAAGCATTAACCGACGAAGAAGCCTCCGCAATAGTAATCTAATGTGCAAAGATTGTGGTGCTTGTTCTAAAGAACATAGTCGCACGATTGATGATGCCGTAGATGTGGTATTAGATTCACCAATATAAGGAGAGTAGATGGCAACCAATTATAGGTATCTATTCGCCGACTTAGTAACAAACGATATTCTTGCTGAAATACCTTTAACGAATGTTAGTTTTACGCAGTCATTAAATACTCCCGGTAGTTTTAGTGGTTCTATTCTTGGCTCAGATGCACAAGAACAAGGCTACGATATTGTAGGCAGCACAATACCTTCACGCACAGCAATTTATGTTGACCGTGATGGCGTGCTTATTTGGGGCGGAATTATTTGGCTACGCACATGGGATACAGATTCTCAGCATTTCACATTTAGTGCTAGAGAGTTTGGTTCATATTTTGAACGCCGAAGAATTACTGGCGATTTTATGTCTAACGCTCAGGCTTTAGTTTATGACACCGAAGATCAATTATTTATTGCGCAAGACTTATTAGATTTAGCCCAACAAGTATCAGGTGGCGATATAGGTATTGTAATTCCCAACAATACTTCGGGCGTAGATGTAACTCGTGTTTATTACAGTTATGAATTCAAAGATGTATGGGGTGCTATCAAAGACCTTAGCAATCAACAAGATGGATTTGATTTCAATATAGATGTTGCTTACGACGCAAATTTAGAGCCACGCAAATATGCGCAAACAGCATATCCACAGCGAGGTACTCCTTATGTATCTACAAGTCCTAGTGCTTTAGTATTTGAATTTCCCGGCAATATAGTTATGTATGAGTGGCCAGATGATGGCTCAGTTGTTGCAAACACTATGTACGGAATTGGTCCTCAATCTAACGAAGCCAAGATTCGTGCTACTGCTGTTTCGCCAATAAATCAAATTGCCGCAGGTTATCCGTTATTAGAAGACACAGTTTCTTATACAGATCAATACGACCCTAATATCTTGGCTGAACAAACTCTAGGCGAAGTGACAGCCAAACAAGTTCCGATAGTAACACCTAAAGTTGTAATTCCTGCTTATGCTTCTCCAGTCCTCGGTTCATACAAAACTGGTGATGAATGCTTATTAAGAATTACAGATGATAGGTTTCCTAATAATGGTAGTGGCTTCGGATTATCACAAGTGTTTAGAATAGTAGCCATAAGTGTTCAGCCCGGAGAAGACGGTCCTGAGCGAGTAACATTAACCCTAACCGACCCAACTTAGGAACTTATGCCATATATTAACTTGCCACCAGTTGCTTCTGAATTGTTTTGGGATTTAGATAGAAGAATTCGTGCGCTAGAAACTGCATTTAGATTCAATATGCCTAATGTTAATTTCAATACTAACATACCAACTAATCCTCGTACTGGTGATCTTTACTACGATACATACGCACAGCAAGTTACTTATTGGAATGGAACTGAGTGGGTTGTAATTGGCGACGATAATCTTGGTGTTCCAGTTACAACTTACACACCTACTTGGTCAGGCACAGGATTAGCATTTACAGGCACTCCTGCTGTTGGTAGATATTCGCGAGTCGGCAAAATGATTACTTACAACATTCAAGTTAATTGTGCTACCGTAACAAATTTCGGCACAGGTCAATATTCAATTACATTACCAGCAAGTTTGCCATCGGCTTATAGCAATCAACATGTTGGCGGATTGCATAAGAATACGGACCATTACACATTGTTAGCAGATTTAGGTGCTGCTTCAAGCACAATAGTTTTATATCACCCTGCCGCAAATGGCTCACAAGATATTTTTTCACATAACAAACCAACTACATTAACAACTGCCAGTACATGGTACATCTCTGGCACTTACTTCATAGCATAAGGAAATTACAATGTCTATACCTGATTGGGCTACTACTGCTTCGGCGATGATAGCCATACTAGCATCGTTTTGGGCGATACATAGATTTATTACTAAAGCATTGATTCGTGACTACCTCAGCGAACTTAAACCTAATGGTGGGTCTAGCGTAAAAGACAAAGTCAATGATATTGACAATAAGATTAAAATACTTGAAAGCCGACTAGATCAGATATACTTGCTGTTAATCAATAAGAAGTAGGTGATGTATGAACGATGTACTCAATCGTGCTAAGTTTGAAACAGGCTATACAGAAAAAAACGATAACGAAACTAAATATGGCGCATGGTATGGCGTTAATAAACAACCTTGGTGTGCAATATTTGTGTCTTGGTGCTACGACAAAGCAGGACTAGTAGATAAAGTTGCTGCGCAAAGCAAGAAAGGTTTCGCTTCTTGCGACGCAGGATTGAAATGGTTTGCGAAGAAAGGCAAGATTGTACCAGTAGGCGAAGCCAAAGAAGGCGACATTGTATTCTTTCAATTTGATACTGATGCGCAACCTGATCATGTAGGAATCGTAGAAAAGAATATGAAAAGACTGAAGGCGTTGAAGACTATTGAAGGAAATACATCTCCTAACAATAAAGGTTCACAGTCAAATGGCGGTGGCGTATATCAAAAGAAAAGATCGTATGCTACTGTTATGGCTGTTGTTCGCCCCTAACGGAAGGAAGAAAAGATGAACTCAAAAATGAAATCAGCACTCGCTTCGTATGCTCGCTCTTTTGCTGTAGCAGTTTTAACTGCTTATAGCATGGGTCAAACAGAAGTTGAAGACCTAGCAGTAGCAGGACTTATTGCTATTCTTGGTCCAGCAATTCGTGCCTTGAATCCTAATGATTCAGCATTCGGCATAACCGATAATACAGTTTCAGTTGATTTGGATAAGTTAGCCAAAGCAACTAAGAAAAAAACTAAAAAGAAGTAATCATGGGATTGCTGGAAGACCTCGGCGACGAGAGCAAATTCCCTGATGTACGCAGAGCGTGGTGTTCTGTTTGCACTTTGTTAAATGAACTACCACCCAAAGAATCAGAAGCATTGAAATTGCGTATGTCTAACACGAGAATAACCCACATGTCTATTTCTAATGTGCTTAAAGATAATGGTTATTCAATAAGCGACAGTACTATCGGGCGACACAGGCGGAACAGGTGCACTGGTGTCGCTCGATAAAGATTTAGAAAAATTAGATAAAGAAGCCGACCCTGAAATTGCGGAACTGCGTAAAGCATTACAGCGAACGCAAAAACAATTACAACAGGCTAAACAAAGAACTGATGAATTAGTTGAAGCAACTATTCAGGCTTCTTATGATGCGGTGTTGGCGGTAGGCAAATTACCTGAAATCAAAACACCTGATAGCGATAAACGCAAATCAAAACCTGAAGTTGCGTTGTGGCATTTGACAGATTGGCAAGGCGCAAAAAGAACGCAGACCTACAACAGCGAGGTGATGCGTGAAAGAGTAATTAGTTTTACGCAGAAGGCTGTACGCATTACAGATATACAGCGAGCCGATCACCCAGTTAGAGAATTAACTATTATGTTCGGTGGCGATATGGTTGAAGGTTTATTCAACTTTCCCGGACAGGTATTTGAGATTGATTCAACCCTGTTTGAGCAGTATGTAAATGTGTCTAGGTTGTTAGTTGAAGTAGTCCAATACGCTTTATCCAATTACGAGAAAGTGCATGTCGTTCCCGAATGGGGCAATCATGGTCGTATAGGGTCTAAGCGTGATAATGTTCCAAGATCAGATAACTTTGACCGAATGTGCTACGAACTTGCCCGACAATTATTATCGGGAGAAAAACGACTCACATGGCAGGAGTGTCCAGACGATATCCAAAGAGTACAAATCGGAAACTATAAAGCACTCCTTATTCATGGAGACGAAGTTGGCAGGAATGGATTTGCGAGTCCGTCGTCAATTGTCCAACACGCAAACCGATGGCGGTCGGGGGCATACGATTGGGATTTCAGAGATGTCTATATTGGCCACTACCATACCCACGCAGAATGGCCAATGGCTAACGGACAAGGAAGTGTCTATCAAACTGGAAGCACAGAGTCGGACAATCGCTATGCTGGTGTTATGTTGGCAGCAAGCGCAACACCTTCACAAAGATTGCATTTCATTGACCCAGTCAAAGGCAGAGTAACAGCAGCCTATAAGGTATGGTTAGACTAATGGACATAAATGATTTACTAGCAGAAGCAAGTTGTTTATTGACTGATGCTCGTCAAGAAACTTATGGTTCGTTTTGGGATAATCATAGAAGAATTGGTGTTATGTGGGCAGAGTTATTACATCTTGAAGAACCCATAACTCCCGAACTAGTAGCCGTAATGATGGCTATGGTCAAAATATCTAGAATTGCTAATGATTCAACACATACGGATAACTACATCGACGCTATTGCTTATATCGCTGGTGCTGGAGAGTTGGCAACCAATTTAGAATAGAAACAAAAAAGCCCCTACTACGGTAGGGGTTTATTTTTTTTGCCTATTCTTCGTCTTCTTCTTCGTCGTCGCCGTAATCTACCCAAGTACTAGCCATGATGTTTAGATCGCTTGCCTGCGCTTGTGCTAATGCAGTACCAAACAAAACAGCAGCACGATTACATAAGTCTGTAACCATATCGGGATATGCAGATTCTTGTTCTAACTTAATATTCAATCCGCCTAGATTGATTACAACTCGGGCTAGTGGCATGGCTGGACAATACCCCAAAAAAACCCGCCACGCCCAAAGGCGCATAAAAGCCTCATTATTAAGCCGACCTGCTCGGCGAGCCTCGCCTCTTGTCTTACAGGCTCAGACTGCTATACTGAAGGGACTGGCACGGCTGAGTTTTTAGAAACCTCTAGGGGCAAAACTCAAAAGTGAAAAATCAGTGGTCAGGGATAAAACTCTGGTGAAGTTAAGAAGTCAGTAAATCCCGAGGGAACTTCTTAACCTGACAGAAAAGGTTATTACCTGATAATTACATAGCGAAGCCAAGAAGTTGTTAAGTTAGATTCTAGAATCGGCAAAGACCTATTACGGTGCGACGCCCGAGGATAACCTGATTGACATGTTACGCGATGACTACTTATTAGCAGATATGTATAGCGATTACTGACCTCTATCAATTACGCAACGCATCGAGTTCTAGATACAACGACAAATGGCGATATATCCAATAGTGCTGTCGCTCAAATTATTAAGGCGAAACACACAAGTAATTATGAGTTGCTTGTGTGTCTTGTGTTATACGACACAACTGACGAGCCTCGTCAGCGACATGAAGGGTAACAAATGAATACAACAATCGATATCCGTGACATCAAGTACAACCAAGTAATAACAGTTGAACTAAAAAATGGCCAATTCATTACCGGTCATTTTCGTGGAGTCAGTAAAGTAGTTAATAATGAATTAGAAATTACTGACCGCAAGATTGTTAATCTTGCACCGACAACTGTTGATTCAAAGCAACCAGAAGCATCAATTCTTAGTAATCTTGCTGTGAACTGTTCACAAGTTGTTAGATATTCAGTGAACGAAGAATATGCTGACAAAGTTATGAAGGCTATGTGGCAACGATCATTAGATCAAGTTGCTGATTCATTGAACAAGATTGACTGGTCAAAGTTTGACGAGTCATTGACTATGAAAGAGGTGGAGGCATAATGAACGACTACGCAATAACTTATGAAGTGACTGTTTATACAACTGCTGACAACAAGAAACAAGCAGAATTAACTGCTGACACATTGATAAATCGTGCAGATAGTGGTTGGGCAGACACCTCTATCTCTATCAACAAAATGATCAAAACAGAAAGGGTGGAAATGTAATGACTACTATCAACATCAACGACATTGACTGGGTGATTATCAAGAATGATTATCATGTTTCAGTCAGAGCCAGTCTTGGCGATTTATCTCTTGGTCAAAAAATCTACAAGTTTGAAACCAAGGAAAATGCTAAGAAGTTAGCAATTCAACGCATCAAACAATACGGTTCACTCAATTAACTTATGGCGAAACCCTGCTCCGTCAGCAGGGTCTATCGGTAATTGCCGATACTGACGAGCCATCGTTAGACAAACAGTAAGGGTAAACCATGACAACAGAAACACAATACGACGAACCAACAGTAGAAGCAGTTGCTGAAGAATTCGTCAAAGACCATAACTCAACTGAAATAGTTCAGGAGTTAGTTAAGTACAGCAATTCAGTTGATTCATTACGAAGCAACTTAGAATATGAAAGAAATCGCAACACAGCCTTGGCTAATAAATTAGATATAGTCAAGAACTTCATCACCGAGCATGTCAAAGATGATGACTCCGCTTCGGTTGATGAACTGAAAACATTAGCAGCCGAACTTGACTTCACACTAACTAAACGAGTCACTGTTGAATTCACAGTCACATACAATTTGGTTATTGAATGTGACTTAGATGAAGAAGTTGATAGTGATGACTTCCGTGTCAATATGGATTACAACGGAGTTGGCGAAGTGTACGATCAAAACGAAGACTGGTCTGAAGTCATGATTGAAGACGAAGATTAATTATGAGTCCTGTATTCGTATTCAATAAAGACTGGTTAATTTGTTATTGTGGCAACGAGCCACACATGTCAGGCTTCTATGCCTGTGACAAAGACGGAAATAAACAACATGATGAATTGGGTAGCCCGACTGATGTTTGGTCGGGTACTCATTATTACTGCGCTGATTGTGCGTTAGTAATCAATATAAAAAAGAAAACAACTAGAAGGGTAAACGCATGAAAACAATCAAACATACTCTAAAACTGGAAACAGTATTAGATGAAAAGAGTGCTGTCGGTAGTCAATTACTGGCAATGCCTGTATCAAAAAGAAATAAAATAATAAATGAAATGGTCAATGACCTGCTACTTCCACGACTACAACCAGTTCTTGATGAGTTAAACGAGAATGGTTCTTACGCAATACTGAAGGTGAGGCAATAATGTTAAATACAGAAACAGATAGTTATGTAGTTCTATCTCCTGGTGGTCATTATCACGATTGGGCTATTAAATGTGAAATGATCAGATCAAATCAATATGCTGTTATGCGATTTTCTGCATATACCAAATGGTACAACACAGCAAGATGGGCTAAATCTAATAAAGAAATAGCACTCGCACTACCAACACCAGCATTCGTGGGCGACACTTACGCAATTGCGCAAGATGTGGCTGACGAATTAAACCAACAACTGAAAGGGTAAATAAATGGCACATAACATAGAAGAATTTGCAGACGGAAGTTCTGCGTTCTTTTCAGCAAGGGAAGTTGCTTGGCACAAACTAGGCACAATAACTCCTGACGCATTAACAGCAAATGATGCGTTGAAAACTGCACAATTAGATTGGGTAGTCAAAGTGACTGAACAATCTATATTCAGCAAAGTTGATGACAAGACGATTCAACTTAATGACAAGTATCTAACATATCGAGATCACCCCAAGAAAGGTTTATCCGCATTGGGTGTTGTTGGCAACCGATATACACCTATTCAAAACTCTGACGCATTTGAATTCTTGAATCATATTGCTGATGAGTCGGGTGCGGTATTTGAAACTGCTGGTTCGCTAGGAAATGGCGAGCGAGTATTCATGACTATGAAGTTTCCTGACTCTATGAAGTTAGCGAGCGGAGCAGATGTAATTGATAACTATATTATGGCTGTTAATAGCCATGATGGTTCATCTTCTTTCACAGTAGCCGTAACACCTATTCGTGCTGTATGTACTAACACAGTTCGCATGGCGTTAGATGCTGCTGCATCAAAAGTATCATTGAAACATACTGCTGGTGCTGCTGCTAAAGTTCAACAGGCTCGTGAAACTCTTGGCATTGTTTTCAAATATCAAGAGGAATTTGAGAAGGAAGTTGAGAAGTTATTGTCTGAGAAATTTACAGACACGCAATACAAGAAGTTCGTTGAGGCACTTATTCCAGAGCCAAAAGACGATTCATCTATCCGCAAAGAAAATTCAGTCGAGAAGGTTCGCTCTGAATTGATGGGATTGTGGAAAGCACCTACACAAGCCATCGTAGCCAACACTAAG
>Ga0315903_10011802_pt1 | contig 10246 bp, 7 predicted proteins | sample LakEriMetagenome_7_FD_203524 | JGI IMG/M metagenome (GOLD analysis project Ga0315903, IMG submission 203524) | Freshwater fungal communities from buoy surface, Lake Erie, Ohio, United States - Buoy 2 MA119 | ecosystem: Environmental > Aquatic > Freshwater > Lake | place: USA: Lake Erie, Ohio... | reverse complement strand
TTTAATGTTGATGAAATAATTGTTTTAGATTTATTGACCTATGCAGGTGATGAAGAAAACCTCGCACCAATTGCAACAGATAAGAGATACAAATTTGTTAAGGGTGATATCAGAGATCTTGAATTAGCAAAAAGATTAATGAATCAAACTGATTACATTGTTCATTTTGCTGCTGAATCTCACGTTGATCGATCTATAGAAGGTGGTTCCGAATTTGTGAGCACCAATGTTATGGGAACCCAAGTACTACTTGATGTCGCCAGAAATTCAAATCTAAAAAGATTCCTTCATGTTTCAACTGATGAAGTTTATGGAAGTATTTCAGAGGGTTCATGGCCAGAAGATCATCCACTTTTACCGAATAGCCCATATTCAGCTAGCAAAGCTGGTTCAGATCTTTTAGTTCGTGCATATAACAGAACACACAAACTAGATACCGTAATTACTCGTTGTAGTAACAATTACGGTCAATACCAATTCCCTGAAAAAGTAATGCCATTGTTTATTACCAACATCATTGAAGGCAAAAAAGTTCCTCTTTATGGAAATGGTTTGAATGTGCGCGACTGGTTACACGTTGATGATCACTGTCGTGGAATTGCTTTAGCTTTAACTAAAGGTAAATCTGGTGAGGTTTACAACATCGGTGGGGGAACCGAGTTAACAAATGTTGAGTTAACTCACAAAATACTTGCAGCAATGGGGGTTGGTGAAGAATTTATCCAACCAGTTGAAGATAGAAAAGGTCATGATCTTAGGTATTCAGTTGATATCACAAAAATAAACACCGAACTTGGTTATTCACCGCAAGTAAATTTTGAAGAAGGATTAGAAAAAACTATAAATTGGTATAAAAATAATGAGGCTTGGTGGAGAAAACATAAACAACAAGCTCCAGCAATCAAATGACTTGGTTAGTTCTAGGGGCCAAGGGGCAGTTAGGTTCAGAACTAATTTATCTGCTTCGCAGTTTAAATATTGAAGCAATTGGAACGGATAGATCAGAAATTGATTTTGAAAAACCAGACGAAATATTTGCCAAACTAAATGAGATAAATCCAACCCACATAGTTAACTGTGGGGCATACACCCAAGTCGATAAAGCTGAAGAAGAAAGAGATTTAGCAAACGTAATCAATGCGGATTCCCCAGGAATAATCGCAAAATTTGCGTTAGAAAGATATCTTCCCTTTGTTCACATCTCCACAGATTATGTTTTTGATGGAACCTCTGTTGTGCCATACAAGGAAGAAGATCCAGTAAACCCACAATCAATTTATGGAAAATCCAAATGGCTAGGTGAAAAAGAAGTCCTGACCAGAAACCCAACTACCTATATTTTACGAACTGCTTGGGTATACGGCGCTCACGGCAATAACTTTCCTAAAGTAATTGCAAAAAAATTAAGAAATAACGAAACCTTAAATGTAGTTAATGATCAAACAGGTTCTCCAACATGGACTTTTGATTTAGCAAAAGCAATAGTTGAAGTTATGGATAAAAGACCAAAAGCGGGAATTTATCACGTCACAAATGATGACAGTTGCTCTTGGTTCGAATTTGCCCAAACTATTGCGAAATCATTAGATGTTAATCCAAATCTAGTTAAACCTACTGATTCAAAATCTTTTGTAAGACCAGCTGTTAGACCAAAGTTTTCTGTTTTATCAAATAAGAAATGGAAAAATGCAGGATTAACTCCGCTTCGTTCTTGGAAAGATGCTTGGCAAGAAGCAGCAAAGAGTGTCTTAATTACTGATTAAGGAGTTGGAGTTGGTGTGGTGCTCGGAGTTGGTGAAACTGTTACCGTCACAGTTGGCGTTGGTGTTGGCGTAGGTATAGGTGGTGGAACAACAATTGCTGTGCCGGGTGGAACACCAACTGTAATCGTTATTAGTGCACCTTCACTTGATTTTGTTCCTGGCTTAGGAGCTTGCGCTAACACACTACCAATTTGTTCATTAACTACCTGTTGCAAGATTTGTACTTGAAAACCAAGGTTTGCTAAATCAGTTCGTGCTTGGGCTTCACTCAATCCAACAACTTGAGGAACAATTTTTAGTCCACTAGAAATTGATAACGAAACTTCAGTTCCAGCACTAACAGCACTTCCAGCAGCAGGATCTGAGCTAATTACTACACCTTTGTCACTATCACTTTCAACTTCTGTAATTGGACCAAGTTTTAATCCTTTATCGCTCAGAATTCTTCTGGCATCTTCGACAGTTTGAACTCCAATTAATTTTGGAACCACAACTTTAGATTTACCGGCACTAATCACAACATCAACTGAATTTCCTGCTGTGATTGAAGTTCCCGCTTGAGGGATTTGGCTAATAATTGTGTCAATTGGTCTTTCAGAATTTTCAGGGGACACTTCACCTAAAACTAATCCTTCTTCAATAAGTAACACTGTTGCTTTCTCAAGAGTCAACCCATCTAAAGAAGGAACAGTAATTCGATCTCCTGTGCTTAAACCAAATATTTGAGTAGCTAACCAAACTGTCAAACCACCAACAAAAATTCCAGCAATAGCCAACATAACTAAAACAGAGTTACCTCTTGGTTTAGTTCTAGTGAACTTTGTGTTTGGACTCATTTTTCTTGGTTTCGGTGCCACACTTGCAGCAGTTGGTATTCCTTGTAAAACTCTTTCAACATCTGATTGAAAATACTCTGCTGTTTGGTATCTGTCATCAGGTGATTTAGCAAGTGCATGTAATACAACTGTATCTATCTCATTTGGAATTTGTGAATCCAGACTTGATGGTGGTGCTGCATACTCAGAAACATGTTGATAAGCAACTGAAACTGGTGAATCCCCACTAAATGGTGGTTCACCAGTTAGTAATTCATAAAGTAAGACTCCTGCGGAATAAAGATCACTTCGAGCATCAACACTTTCTCCCCTTGCTTGTTCAGGGGATAAATAATGTGCGGTTCCTAAAACAGTGCTGCCACCTGTTATTGTTGCTTTGGTATCAGCTAATGCTCGAGCAATTCCAAAATCCATAACTTTAACATCACCGTTTTTAGTGATCATTACGTTGGCAGGTTTGATATCTCTGTGAATTATTCCGTGTGCATGTGAATAGCCAAGTGCATCTAAGACACCAATAGAAATTCTTAAGGCACGTTCTGTTTGTAATTTTCTTCCACTTTTAACAATGTCTCTTAAAGTTGTTCCGTTTACATATTCCATAACAATGTAGGGAACATTGGTGGCATTTCTACCTTCGCCTTCAATTTCTTCTCCAGTGTCATAAACAGCAACAATTGTGGGGTGATTTAGAGCAGCGGCAGCTTGGGCTTCTCGTCTAAAACGTGCAATAAAAGCAGGATCTCTTGCTAAATCATCACGAAGAATCTTTATAGCAACGGTTCTGTTTAGTCTTGTATCAACGGCTTCAAAAACTTCTGCCATACCGCCTCGACCGATTAGATCACCCAATTCATATCTATTGGCAAGTTTTCTTTTATCGTTCAAGTTAATTTCTCCACCACATCAGTTTAGTCAGATTATTCATTTATTGCGGCCTAATTGAACTTACAACGTCAGAACAAAATGAATAAGAATAATCTTTTGAACAAAGGGCTCTTTGGTCAAGTCGTCTTACTATAAATCTTGCCTCTGTCACTGAATCAGCATTTATTCCTTTAAGTAGTACCTCTTGGTCATCTTTGGTAAGTACTCCAACTTCTAAGTTAAAACTTTGTACAGGTCTTGAAAATGAGATCGGCCCAACAGAAGAATTTACTCCTTGAAATATGGCTAAATTGTCCCCAAGATTACTTACATAAAACTGCTTGGAGATCCAGTTTGTTGCACCCCAAGAAACAATTACTGCTATTAAAGCAAAAGAAGAAACATAAGCAAATTTTCGTAACCAGGTGACTGATTTAAGTGCTGGAAACTCACTTGTAATAAATGGGTGAATATCTGTGGGAAATTCTAAACCTGGAAGTTTTATTCTATTTCTTGGTTCTGCAGCTGCTCCTAGAACAATAATTTTGTTTTCATATTTTTCTTTTTGTAAATCGGCGACTATGACCGTGATGTTATCTGGTCCACCGTTTTCTAAAGCTTTTTCAATTAAGGCCGATACTGCTCCAACATAATCAAACTGATTTACAATTTCTAAGATTTCTTCATCTGTGACAACATTTGTTAACCCATCACTACATAAAACAATCTTGTCATTTTCCAGAATTTCTATACTTGTTATTACTGGTATTGATTCAGTAATTCCATCTATTGCTTGAAGTAGCAACGATCTTTGTGGATGATTTTTAGCTTCAGATTCTGTGATTTCGTTATTGTCTATAAGCGATTGAATATATGTTTGATCTTTAGTGATTCGTGAGATCTGTTTATTTCTAACTAAATATGCTCTCGAATCTCCCACATGAGCAACTTTCAGAAAATTATCTTGAATAACAGCTGCGGTGAGAGTGGTCCCCATACCTGCTCTTGAAGAATCTTTATTAATGGCATTCTTTAACTCTTTGGTAATTACCTTAGGAATTTCAATTAATTTGGATTCAAGATCTTCAAGTTTCTCTTTGTTGGTATCAACTTGAGCAACGATTGCAACTGTTGTGGAACTTGCTAATTCACCTGCGGCATGACCACCCATACCATCAGCGACTAATAAAAAATGTTTTCCAATAAATCCGGAATCTTCGTTGTTATTCCGCACTAGTCCAACATCAGATCTACCTGCAGCTCTAAAACTTAAACTTTCGATCATCTAGTTTCGCTGACAATTTTAATTTCTGTGACACCAACTCGAAAGGTTATTGTATCTTCAACAATTAGTTCTTGTACCCGATCGGTTCCCAAAAATGTTCCATTAGTTGAATTCAGATCTTTGACAACTACTATTTCATCAACTGTGATTGATAAATGTTTTCGAGAAATTCCTGGATCATGAATTTGAATATCAACTTCTGTTCCTCGTCCCAGAGTGTATGTTCCAGGTGCTAAATCTTTTTTAAGACCGTTTATATCAAGAGTATAAGTCTTAGTTTGAGTAATAACTTCAGTGTGTTCTTCTGTAAAAATCTCAAGTGGTGATTCAAAAGAAATTAGTGGAACACTTTTTGCTACACCTTGCTCAAGTGATGAATCTTTAATGATCTCAATTTTAGTTTTTGCTATGGAATCAATTCTTTTGAGCTCTCCTGATTTTTTGACTAAATCCTCCAACCCATCTTTTAAAAGTGTCTCGAACTTAGCAAGTCTTTTGTAGTCATGGGAAGAAAGTGAGATTGAAATCTTTTCAACTTTTTCAGACGGACTGAGCTCATTTTGAATTCTCGATATTTCTTGGTTCACAATGCCAGCAAGTTCAACAGGCTGTAATTCAGATAGCTCACCATCAACGATTTCACCGTTGGAGAGTTCGTTGAACTGGACTTCAAATTGGTCTAGCAGGCTCACATGAATTCCTAACAGTTATATAAAATAACTTTAGAGGCTCTACTATCTCTATGCTGTATTGACACGAGAAGCCAAAGAAAAAACTATATGAGGGGTGCCATATTCCTGAAATTTTAGTTTTTGTTCCAACATATAACTCCGAAAAATATTTGAGGCAATGTTTAGATTCTGTGGTCAATCAAACATTTAAAGACTGGCAATGTGTTATATCTGATGATGCGTCAAACGATAAAAGTGTAGAAATTGCAAATGAATATCAGGCTAAAGACACTCGATTTAAAGTTATAACCCATTCGACAAATGTAGGAGCTGCAAATAATTGGAATAGAGCAAAAGAAGATAACGAAAGTTTTGCTACCAAAATTTTGTGTGCAGATGATTATCTCTATCCTGAGGCTCTCTCAAAACAATTAAATATTTTAAAAGAAATGGATTCAGCAATAGTTTTTAGTGAAAGAGAAATAGTTTTCCCAAGTGGAAAGAAACTGCACCCCAAACTTCCAATTTATTCAAACAAAATTCCCTTTACGGAAGCATTTAAACAATACATAAAAGCAGGAAGAAATATATTTGGTGAACCCGTTTCTGCTCTGTTTAGCACAGATAAGTTTAAAAAATCAGAAGGATTTCATCCAAAATTTGAGTACACACTAGATACTTCTGGATATATGGCCATAAGTAGAGGCAATCATGTAACCTTTGACAAAAATGTGGTTGGCGCATTTAGAATCTCAAAAGACCAATGGTCGCACAGGTTGAGAAGTAAACAGTTTTCCCACATTTTCCAATTCATTGATCATTTAGTTGCAGTTGAAGGCGTGCGTGTGTCAAGGTTCGAAGTATTGGTGGGTAAAATAAAGGTAATGGGAGCAAATCTAATTCGAGTTTTAATCTACAAATTTTTGAGAGAAAAATAAAATGTCAGGAAAAATTAGCCAAAGAGGACCTTCTGTAACCCTTGTTCCAGCTGGAAGATCATCAGGTGTTTTTAAAGATATTAAAGATTTATTGGGAACGCGAGAATTGCTTTTTGCTCTTCTAGGCAGAGAACTTGCGGGGAAGTACAAGGGAAGTTTTCTTGGAATCGGTTGGACTCTAGTTAGACCTTTAATTATGTTATTTATTTACGCCGTGGTAATCGGAGAATTTTTAGGTGCTTCGAGAAGTATTAGTAACTTTGCAATATTTGTTTTAGTCAGCTTGTTATTTTGGAATTTGATTTCTGATTCAATAAGTATGGGATCAGTATCAATGACAGCCAATAGCACTTTGTTAAAAAAAGTTTGGTTTCCAAGGGAGGTCCTTCCCCTAACTAGTTTTGCAGTTGCATCCGTTCACTTTCTAGTTCAAGTGATTGTTTTACTATTTGCCTATTTGGTCTTTACCGCTTGGCCGCCAGTTGGAAATCTTCTTTATTTAGTCCCCTCAATTCTTATTGCATTTCCCGTTGCTTTTGGTTTAAGCCTAATTTTTTCAGTTTTGAATGTAAGGTTTAGAGATACTCAGTACATAGTTGAAGTTGGACTTGTTTTAAGTTTTTGGCTAAGCCCTGTTGTTTATCCATGGACTGCTGCGCATCAGTTTTTATCTACACTTCCTTTTGGGAATTTTTTTCAAGAGCTATATATGGCAAATCCATTTGGCTTAGTGGTTATGAGTGCCCAACAAGCGTTGTGGCCGCCAATTAATACTCCTCAAGGACAAGCACTGCAATTTTTTGATTCCCCATTTGCTACTCGATTATGGTTGTCAGTTTTAGCTAGTTGGATATTTTTATATATTGCGCAAAGAATTTTTGCCCGCATGGCTGGAACGGTTGTGGTTGATTTATGAGCACGATTGTAAATGTTGAAAATGTAAGTCGAGAATTCAGAAAATATTATCAACGCACGTTCAAAGAGTTTTTAACTGATCGTCATGCAAAAAATTTCAATAAGGTATTTATGGCCTTACAAAATATTTCTTTTGAAGTTAAAGATGGCTCAACTTTAGGACTTTTAGGAAGAAACGGTTCTGGTAAAAGCACATTACTAAAAATTATTAGCGGAGTTCTTACTCCCAGCGCAGGCCAAGTTACAAGACCAGTTTCTACCGCAGCACTATTAGAACTTGGTGCCGGTTTTCAACCAGACATGACAGGTCGAGAAAATATTTATCTGAACTCATCAATTTTAGGAAGATCAAAAAAAGATACAGAACTAGTTATTGATGACATTACTGATTTTTCTGGAATCTCAGAATTCATTGACACACCCGTTAAGTTTTATTCAAGTGGAATGTATGCCAGGCTAGGTTTTGCCATTGCAATTCACACAGATCCCGAATTACTTCTAGTTGATGAAATATTGGCTGTGGGGGATGCTCCGTTTCAAAAGAAATGTTTAGATCGAATTAAACAAATGCAAAATGAAGGAAGAAGCATCATTTTGGTAACACATGATACAGGTACTGTGGAGAAATTTTGCGATGCAGCAGTTGTATTAGATCACGGAAAATTACTAGCGCAAGGTGACACTAAATCAGTAGTTGCTGCCTACCAAGCACTACCTTAATTAAGCTCTACCGATTAGTTTCTTTACAACTTTCTTAGCAAACGCCTTTAAACCTTTATCTTTAAGTAGTTCTGTTGCTGAGATCAAATTGGAACGGGTAAGTCTTGGAAAACTTGCCAAGTAAGGATTAGCAAACCTATTTTCACCTAATAGGTCAGGCATTAGTAATCTATCTGCTGCAGGGGTGGCTGTTTTAATGAATTTATAAAGTGGCTGAAGTACTTTGTTCCAAGTGTAATTTTGGCTTAGTTTTAGTGAATTCTCTTTGAAAGTATTTCTTAGTTTGTCATCTGTAATCATTTTGTTTAATGCATTAACCCATGCATCAACATCTTCAATTGGCACAGTTAAACCGGCGTTATTTGCTTGAATCACTTCAGCTAAGGCATCTCCTGATGTTGAAATTGTTGGTAATCCTGACCAGAAATGGTCAAGTAATCTTGTTCTGAAACTAAATTGGGTTTCAATGTGTTCTTTATGTGCACTTACACCAAAGTCTGCGTTTAATAAGAATTGTGATCGATTTTCGTAATTGACCCAATCTTCAACAAAGAAAATTGAAGAATTTGTCAATGATAATTCATCACTTAGATCTCTTAATTCTTGCACCGCATTCATAGCCGGGATTTCGCTATTTGGATGCTTTAAGCCCATGAACACCAGCTTTAGTTTTGGATTATTCAGTTTCTTTACAGCTTTTACAATTACTTGTGGATCTAGCCAGTCATAAACTCCACCAGCCCAAAGTGCGATGACATCATCAGTTTTAATTTGTGGAAATAGTTTTCTTATTGGATCAGATTTTTTCTCAGGACCTTTAGCTGAAACTCCAAATGGAACCACATCAATTAATCTTCTTAAATCAGCGGATGCGTCATAGGTGTAAGGGTTTACTCTTCCCTCTGCTGCAAGTTGACCCAACCACAAACTTCTTTGTCGCTCAGATGCACAAATAAAGTAATCAGCTCGTCTTAACTGCCTGTTAAGAGCATCAGTTGTGTCTCTGCTGCCACGAAGTCGGTTGTTGATGCCTTGTTGTTTTCTTTGCTCAAGAATTTCTAGATGAAATGGATCATAAACGTCTGCGATGAGTATTTTTTCAGTATCAGCTAGCCAAGGGTTTTCTGAAATTAATAATCCTTGGAAAACAACAATGTCTGCCCACTCAACTAGTAATTGTAGTTTTCTGTGTCTAGTACTAATTGTGGAAACTGTTTCGTGTTTCAAAGTATTGCCTTTAGTTGTAGCAAGTAACACATCAAAGTCTTGAATAAGAAATTTTGATATTTCTAAAGCTCTAATGGCAGGACCAGCAAGATTTTCAGAAAGAGGCTCACCTGTTACAACTAAAACTCTTTTTCGTTCACGTCCAAATGAAGATTCGATATTAAAAACATCCATTAGTTTTTGGTATCCCTCAAGATATCGTGGCCACGGATAAGCAGGCTCTAATGCTTGCCTAAATAAGGCAACCATTTCACCATCTGATCTTTTTCTCGATGCTTGAATCTTGTTTCTAGATTCAGTTAAAGAAGGTAAATGTTCTATCAAAGAGTCAATTGCTAATAAACCAGTTAGCGCATCTTTCTTGATGGTTACATCATCTGTATCTGATTGCTTTGAATTCTTAATATCTAACAAATCAGGGTTTAGCTCTCCTCTGGTGATACTTCTTCTTACTGTTAAAGCCATTGCAGCAGGTAGCACTCGATCAAGAGAAGCTGCTTCATAGTTTTTGTAAACCGACATTAATGCATTTCGTTCTAATAAAAAGTTTTCGTGATATTTGCCGAACTTATCAATTGAGGCATGATGTTTGTGGTAAGCAATTGATTTTGGTTCATAAATTACTTTGTAACCAAGAAGGTTTAAACGCCAACCTAGATCAACGTCTTCATAAAACATAAAGAACCTGTCATCAAAGCCACCAACTTGTTCAAAAATATCTTTTTTGAAAAATAAGGCTGAACCAGTTCCAAAAAGAACTTCTCGTTTAAAATCAATTACTTCATCAGTTGGCTTTAAAGCTTCACGTTTATAACCCATGCCATACCAAGTTAAGGACCCATCAACAAAATCCACTGCACTTCCATCCCAAGTAAGAACTTTGGAAGCAACAGAGGCAACGTCTTTATCATTTAAGAAAGTTTCCACAGCTGTATTAATCCAATTAACATCACATTTAGCATCGTTATTCAATAACCCAATTATTTCACCAGATGATTTTTTCACTCCAAGATTTACGCCCCCA
>Ga0315903_10011801_pt1 | contig 10247 bp, 12 predicted proteins | sample LakEriMetagenome_7_FD_203524 | JGI IMG/M metagenome (GOLD analysis project Ga0315903, IMG submission 203524) | Freshwater fungal communities from buoy surface, Lake Erie, Ohio, United States - Buoy 2 MA119 | ecosystem: Environmental > Aquatic > Freshwater > Lake | place: USA: Lake Erie, Ohio... | reverse complement strand
CTTCTTGTGTGGATACGTATTTCATGATACTTTTTAATGTTTGAATTGCATATTGCATTTTTGTATTGGCGTGTTTCACACAATCTCCCATGGAACCTGTCGTGTCAACCGTAAACAATATGAATATAGGGCGATTCGTGATTTTTACAGGATTTAACTCCAGAACCATGATACCAAACGTCTCGTCATCGTCGGAGCACGGATTTACCGGAAGAACTGGGTAATTATTTAACTGGATATACGTATTTTTAATGGGCATTTCTGTTATTAAGGCTTTTGTGTCTAATTTACAATTGGTTTATGGCGTAAACTTTTATCAATTTTACGACAGAAATTTATGCATTGGTGAATCAATGCATGTTACAGAGAAATTAAAGATTTAATTTGAGACAAAATAATCTAAAAACAAAAGTTTATATTATTTTGTATATAATGACACTATCTCAATTTAAAACCCAAGTAAGTTTAAAAACACATTTTCGTGAAATAATCGATAGAATAGGAGTGTGTGATAGTGTAAAAACAGAGCACTTGCCCGAATTTTTAGAATTTTGTGAAGTATTTACACGACATCCTGATTATCCTAACAAGTTTATTGGGTTCAATGACATTAAGATTGATTATAATCCTGAATTTAATAACCAGTTAGTTGTTTATATTATAAAAACAAATGGTGATATAGACAATGTGTCCGTATTGAAATCTTGCATAACCGGAAAACCAAAAGATAACTTGAAAATAGCAATGCGTGTTTCGATTCAACCACAAATAGATGAATTTAAAAATAGTCAAACCAGATATTTTTGCGAATTATGTAATGATACCGAAAGAATTGAAATAGACCATCATAGTGAAAAAATGCCCTTTGCTAAAATGTATATTGATTTTATGGAAATTAATAACTTACCATTACCTACATCATTTAATGATACAAAGGGTCATATTAAATGTTTCAATGAAACAGATAACGATTTTAAAAACAAATGGACCATATATCATAAAGAAAATGCTATTTTACGGATGTTATGTAGGTCTTGTAATGGTTCTCAGCCAAGATATAAACAATAATTGTCCCATGTTACACCTTTTAACAATTCAAACGCTCAATAATAAGATGTAAAATTGAAACATATATTTTATTGTATTATTGCAATATAATAAAATGAGCGGATGGATATATTGCATAACAAATTCGTTATATAAAATGGATGATATCTACAAATTAGGTTATACCGCAAACAAACAATCGCATGAATTAGTAAAACAACATTTGATTCAAAGGTATGGAACATATTATCCGGATGTTGAATGTATAGATTTATTCGAAGTTAAACAGCCAGTTCAAGCAGAAAAACAATTGTTTGAATTATTGAAAGATTATAAATATAATAATGAAATGTATAAAGCGGATTACGAAAATACTATAAAACCTCAGTTAGAGTTTATTAAAACACAATATTGTTGTAATAATGAGCGAATTATTACAGATGAGGAAAAACAAAAATATAAAACAAAATTAGCTAAAAAAATAAATAATTTTACCAAACATTTGGTTCAAATCCAACACTACATATTAATAAACATGCATAAATTTAATAAACACAACTCACAATTAATGAGTAATACACACAATAGTTTATCTTATTACAATGGACAATGTTTTCCTGTTCAAGATAAGAAAATGATGAAGTTTTATAAAGAACGTTTACTTTCCGATTTATCTTTTCATATCCAACAATTTGATTATAATGATTTGGAAATATTATCTTTGGTGAAATATGTTGTAAATTTGGTATAAATCAGCAAATACATATAACCATGAACCCGCTGCACCGCGATTGTAAAAAATTGACGACATCATTGCCCAATAAATGAAAGTATTCAACCAATCAAATAGCTCAAATAATCGATACAAATGTCGTTAAATATTTATATTCCGCGCATGTTAGGCACGGTAACTAAAAAAACAATACAAGACTCGTTCAATGCACTCGGTATTGGACGAGTGGATGAGATAGACATGGTTTACAAAGTCAATGAAAACCACAATGCCTATTATTTCGCTTTCATAAAAATATCTCCCTACAATACTCCTCAATCTGCTGCATTGCAAACGAATCTCAATAAAAATAAATACATTCGATTCACATATGACGAAGAAGCTGGCCAATACTGGGAAATCAAAAAATATATTCCGCGAGACCAACGTGGTCTACACAGTGACGCATCATCAAACACAAATCGTGTACGCAGCGATAGTCCGCGATCAATTACGTCATTCGATGCAGTGAACGGAACTGAGAACAAACCCGTGAACCCGAGCAATGTGTGGAAGAAAACTATGCAAGAGCCAATACTGGGTTTGTTTGGAATAACATCTACCATTTGGACACCACTCATGCCAATCATCGATAGCATCACAAATGCTTTCACTTCCAAACCAAGCGCATTCACATCACAAGACAAATTAGATTTAGTGGAAGAATACGAGGACCTAGAGAAACAAATACGCATAGAAATATTCTCTATTTAGTAGACGTACGTAACGTCCCAGATTTTACAAATTGTATTGTTGTATTTTTTATTAGTAATAATTTATATCTGTATTTTATAAATGTCAAACGATTATATATTTCAAAACGAAAAACTAAAAAATAGTTTCAAAAATATCATATCCATAATACGTGAGATTGGCAATATGAAAAACAGTGTCGCGTCGAAGCTGGGGGAATTGAAACGATTGCACGGCGAGATGATTCGTGACAATAACAAACAAATCTTCCTTTTCTGTTTAGATTCCTTCTATTATCAATACAAAATCTTTTCGATGGAATTTGAACATATAAAGAAGCTGCGGGCATTATTAAACAACCGAATGTATTGTGATTATTACAAATTGCACAATATGATTGTCAAATTCTGTAAAGAACGATTGCACGAAGATTCATTATCCATACGCTCATTCCCTGTGTATAAAGACCTAGAACCGTTTCAGGAGTACTGCATTGAAGATATTACAGCATTACATGAAAGTATATTAAATCTGCTCAACACACTATATTTAGAAACTGTCAACAAAGAGAACTCAATATTGCATTACAACGACAATCATAAGGTGGGGTTCTCCATTTCCAACTTTTTAAACACACTAACACATGAAAATCGAATATTGCAAGACCAAATCACATTGTATGTTAACTATATTTCTTTTTTCCATATATCACAACAGAAACAATTGAAACGGTGTCATCATCGTATTTCCGACTTTTATAAAGAAGTGGACGAGAACATCAATATGAATTATACGTTCTCGATTGAAGACATTAAAGACGACCATCATATGGATACATTAGACGATATTGTTGACCCGGCCGACGAATTACCAGCCGCACCTGCTCCGTCTGCTGACCAAAGCCCTGCACAAAACACCGAATCTGCGCCTATGCCCGCGTCAAATACTCTCATCGCCAATCCAAATGAAGAAAATGCGTTAGTTCCTGTAGCCGTCGAATCTTTACCCAAATTTAAGTCATTGTCGATGATGATTCCGCCGTAAAATCTTACATTATCATTTAGCCAGTTATGCGGGGACATGACGGTTTTTTTATAATTATATTATATTAGTACCAAAATATAATATAAATATGCCTTCTGAAAAACCTACAGATATTATTCCGCCCCCATCGCCGATGACTACGGATGAAGTGGAAACTTTTCGAACTGATACGAATACAACCAAAGATGCAAGTAACCCAGCGGACCAATCCAAATCAAAAAAAGTGGAGTGGTCACCAGAAAATGAAGTCATTATGGTAGAATGGTGCGACATTGCACAGTGTTATAAATGGCTCAACACTCGTGCTCATGCAAAATATTCATATTTCCATGCCTGGTTTACGATACCTGCTATTATTTTCTCGACACTCAGTGGAACTGCATCGTTTGCGCAAGATAGTTTGCCAGATTCTATGCGTGTATACGCTCCGGCAGTAATCGGTAGTATTAACATTCTGATCGGTATTTTAACCACTATTCAGCAGTATTTGAAGATATCTGAGTTGAATGAAGCACATCGTGTAGCATCCATTTCATGGGATAAATTCGCGCGCAATATCCGCATTGAACTTGCAAAGAAGCCGATCGAACGAGGTGACGCCGGTACATTTATTAAACACTGCAGAGGTGAGTTTGACCGGCTTATGGAAACCAGTCCTAGTATACAGGAAACGGTTATTGCCGACTTTAGAAATAAATTTTCAGGAAGAGAAGGTACCGAAGCCCGACGTAGATATGAGCAGTTGAAGAAACCCGATATTTGCGATACAATTATTAGTGCAAATGAGACTCGTCATAAATGGTACTTAGAATTAGATAAAGATGTGGATGAAATGAACAACGACTTAACCGACGTGGCAATGCAACAAAAGAATAATGTGATTATGGAACAACGTCGATTGTTGGCAGAACGCGAAACAGAATTAATCGAAAAGGCTGAGTTTGAAAAGAAATCAGTGCGCCTGCAAATCGAAAACATGAAATCGCGGCAAGACAAACAGGCGGAACGTGATAAGTATATCAATGAGCGTATAAATCACATCCACCTTTATGTTAAAAATTTCATTAATGTTTATGAACGAAAGCCGCTGCGAGATGAAATCATCGATAATTTAAATACCGAGGTTGAGAAAGATGTATTCGATATATTCTTTGCAACTTACAGTAGTCTCGATAATGTATAAATTAGTGTCAATATGTGAATTGATGTGTGTGATTGTGTAAATGTCTATGTGTATGTGTGTGAATAATACATAATGTTTGTGAAGTAGCCATTATGTATTGATTATAATTCTGTAAAAGTTTCTAGCGAATATGTTCCATAGTAGGTTTGTTCGTTTTCTTTAAACGTAAACACTGCGTTTTCTTCCAATTCTAGTTCTAATGCGCTACTTTCATCGCTCGAACTTGACCCGGATTCACTTGATACCGAACCAGATTCACTCGATTCTCCATCGTTTGACTCCTCCAACGATTCTTCTTCACCCGATTCGATTGACTCTTCTTCACCTGATTCTACTGACTCTTTCTCCAACGATTCCTGACCTGACTCTACTGATTCTTCTTCACCCGATTCGATTGATTCTTCTTCACCTGATTCTACTGATTCTTCTTCACCTGATTCGATTGATTCTTCTTCACTTGATTCTACTGACTCTTCGTCGTCTTCTTCATTATCCATGTTCTCGACATCATCCTCGGTTTTATCATAAAACAGTGCAAATCGCTTAATATTATTATATTCACCGGTTAAAGGACTCTTCGAAAACATATATATGTCATCGAATTTCGCATGGGCAACAACTGGCACAATTAGTGATATATTGTCGTATCCATTTTCAGCACTATAATATTCATTCGCGTATGTTTCATCCTCATTTTTCGTACACAAATAAGAAATCACAGGACACGGAACCGGTTCTCCACCAACACTATTAATTATTTTTGTAAATGGGTTATTATTAAATATTTGCAACACGTCACTGTTAATTTCTACGTTATTAATTCGACCCGTGTTTAATTCGTCTACAATGGCCATGATATATTCACCAGTTTGAAACTTATCACTATGTGTTTCGATATTCAGTCCAGTGCAATCAAAGAATACATACAACCGATTCTCATTTTGGTCGTCTTCCAAGAATCCACGATAAAGTGAATGTAAGTCCATTTCGGGAATTGACACCGTCTTCTTCAACAAATCGCCGCATTGAGATAGAAATTCGGCATCTACACCGCTCGATTCATCGTATTCGTCATCATCGTCGCTCTCAATTGAGCCATCTGTGTCCAGTTTCGGTTGAATGGCTTCAGTGGAAGTAGACTTTTGGATCGCGGTCATATCTAATTCGGCACTGGGAAGTTGATAAAAATAATCGGTTTTACTAAACATAAATTGTAGAAATGGAGTATGCAAATCCGTATTAATGGAAAAAAGACACAAATGAATTGTATACGTTTCTGCCAAATTTCGGGGAAATAACACCAAATTATTTGACAAGATGACATCGTCTAAATATTTGTACGCCCCCACAACCGGATTGTTACTATTTGATCGAGTCATATCATGCATTGACGGGGGTTTAGCAGGTAAAAACAGATCCGCAGCGGACGGTTCGGGTCTTATATTATTTACAGGCGTTTCTGTTAAAAAGTTTTTATCTATGAAGGCGCGTAGTTCAGCGGATGTTAACGCCATTTGTTATATATACAAACGACTCTAAAAAAGTGGCCGGTGTATATCGCATTACACAATTCTTTATGTGAAGTAACATAAAGAGATGCACATAGGTATACGTAAGACAAATACACGTTTGTTTATTAGCCTCTTTTAGCTATCGCTAGTTATTACTAAACATGAACCAAGATGACGAGCAATCTTACCAACCTTCCGGAGAAAATTACGGCGAGTACGATGAGCAATCGTACGTATATCACGAAACGGGTGATGTCGACGAAAGTACTATTTTCACAGACGTGAAATCGAAGCGTAAGGATAATTATCTCATGACTGACCCCGGACATAAGGTTATCGGCACTAAGAAGGATCGGCTCGAATATTATGCTGGCAGTGTCGTTACCGGAGCATCGATTCGCAATGCAGTGACTGGAATTCGCGAGTATAATATGAAGGTTGGAAATTGGAACGCAGAATCCCAGTTTTTCAAGGTGCGATATTTGGGCGAAGATAGTACCAATAATCCCGACGTCTTGTATTACGATTCTCCGGAACAGTTTGAGCGCCACATGCATTGCAAAGTCAAGCAACAAACAAAGCAAAAATGGCAGCGTCAGTATGTGCAAGCAACGCAGCCAAGTGCCGATGTATAATAACACATATATTTTTACACAAATAAAAATCCCACAAAAAAATGTCATGGTATTATAACTTTAGTATGAAAACTGACCACATACCAATATTATCGTATGTCTTCATTGGAGTAACTTCGTTGGTTTTAACATATGCAACTATTGCGGATACTACAAATGAAATTATATTGCCGCCAACATTGGTCGATTCCGGATTGAGTGTTGCACCCGAATCGCAATCCTCATCGATGTTACCGTCCATACCCGAAATCGAACTTCCATCGCTTTCTGGTACCATCGAGAAACTAAAAACCCTTAACCCATTTTCAAATGCACAGGCGGCTTCCGGCCAGGAAGCAATTCCGGTTGCAGTAGCAGAACCTTCCGCACCTTCTGCACCGACAGCGCCGACCGCACCTTCCGTACCTTCCGTACCGATTGCAGTTGCAGCACCAATAAATAAATTCCCGTCATCTGGCGGTAAAAAAAGTAAAAAAAACCGAAAAAGAAAACAAAAAAAAACTCGCAGGTCCAGTAAATGAAAAATTGATCGAATCACATGTTATAATATAATTCACATGTGATTTACAAATGTTGTTTGATACAAATTCAAATTCTTTTTCCGCGACGTTGACCGCAATATTTGCGCAAAAAAAGAAATACAAATACGTATATGTGTCGATTGGGTCAAAATACAATCAACAAGATGTATACTTTTACTCGTCAAAGTTACCACTCGCCAAACGGGTTGATACAAATGCTTTAGAACAAATGGTGCCGGTGTTTCTGCGCATAAAACCGACTGATCGAAATATTTTGGTCATTGTGATTGATGCGTTTAACGCAGATAAAGACATTCAAATGAATCGACGACTCATACAATCCGTATTAGCCGAAAATATGGATTGTATTCTAGTAAATATGTATTGCATGAATGACAATTTGCACGAGTTGTGCAGTAAGTTATTTGCAAAAGTATTGTTGGAAAATATACACGAGTCAAATTGCATGATATGCAATTATGTAAAATATTTGAATATGCCGAATGAATATGAACGGGAAGCAGAAGCCGCCATACCCGCAACAATACAGTCGGTATTGAGTCGGCCCGATTTCAATAAATATAAAGAATGTTACTATGAATGGTATGGGTATAAATACAGCCTATATAATTGTATTTATAATGTTTCATATGCAAAAGGCAACCTATATTTTCATAAACGAGCGCACGATTTAGAAATGAAAATGGAACAGCTGGTCAATCTACACCGACGCCCCATACAAGTGATTCACGACAAAAACATTGCCGGATTAATGACTCATTCGTATGATATTACATCGCCATATGATGTAGATAGTGATACCGGGTTTTCACTGTCGCTGCACCAAATACATAGTCCATTAAGCTAATGATGCTAGGCATCGCTTAAAAAAGTCGCGAACTTCGAGTTTATTGGACCCGACAATAATATCATCCGGTACATAATGCGTGTTATTTTTGCGATAACATAAAATGGTTGGAATTCCCTTCACTATTTTTTTTGTTTTCATAAATGCATACAAATCAAATGTCTTATCTACATCAATAATGGCACATTGGACCGTGTCTGGCATGGATTCAAAATGGCGAATCACATCTGCTTCTATTAATTTGCAAGGCCCACACCAATCGGCCCCAAATTTCACAATAATTAGTCCGGGGTTGTTGTTTAGGGAATCGAAAAATGCGTTTCTATTTTCATAATGCGTAATAATTGGTAATCCCATCTTGTATACTATATATAGTATTTATGTTTTATGTAATTTACGACAGAAAATACATAAATAGTATCGAAATAGTATAATAAATACCAAATCTTTACACTGCAAATGTCACAAAAACAATACAATCTGGATATTCACATGTATAGTTTGCAGGATTTACTGGGATTGTTTGATTTGAATTATTCTATTACATTGGAAGATATGAAACGCGCTAAGAAAAAGGTTCTCATGACACACCCCGATAAATCGAAGTTGTCGCCGGAGTATTTCTTATTTTACAAAAAGGCATTCGATATTGTTGTCAAATTTTACGAGAACCAAACAAAGCAGAATCTACCAGTTACCACCGAAAAACGTGTATATGATACCGGACACCCATCTGCCGATAAAGCAACGGTGAATGCGGTCAGCAAAAACATTCAATCTATGGATAAACGCCAGTTTAACACTACATTTAATGAATTATTTGACAAAAACATGGTTACAAAGGCCAATCCAGAGAAAAATCAGTGGTTTACGAACGAGGCGGCGACATATGAAACCCCGGAAAAGGTCAGTACGCAAAACATGGGTCAAGTATTTGACAAAATAAAAGATACGCAACGGGGGATGGTAAAATATAGAGGTGTTGAGAACCTGTATATGAATAGTGACTTTGGAAATTCAATATATGACGACGAAAATGACGACATTTATGTAAGTAGTGACCCGTTTAGTAAATTAAAATTCGAGGATTTGCGAAAAGTACACAAAGACCAGACGGTATTTGGTGTAAGCGAAAAAGATATACACAATGTGCAACAATATTCGTCTGTTGACCATATGATGCGAGAACGCGGCAAACAAATGTTGACGCCTCTCGAAAAACAAGAAGCGGAACGTGTATTGGCACAACAAAATCAACAATATCGAGAACAAATGATGCACAAAGAATATGCCGATAAGCTAAAAACAATGCAATACGAAGAAAAAAACAAGAATGTGCTGGCGACGTTTCTGCGCATAAAAAATGATAAATAATGGCACAGACCGCCTCAAAAATTGATTGGTAATACGTGCAATATATTCTTATAAATTTGTGTGAAAATATATAAGAATGACGACCCCCCTAGACAATACAAATTATGTCATTGTCAGGGAAGCAATGGATATTATTAGTGAATTAAATCTGGTCGATTTTGTGAAGAATTTCAACGAAAAATGCGGGTTTACCAGTTCGCCTGATAACCGTGTCAACCTCATTGGGTTCGCATTAGCACATCAAAGTCATAGTGGTGCGTCGTTTGCATGTGTCATGCGAAATTGCCAATATTATTTCAATCACATTGACGAGTGGAGACAACTCAAAATAATGTATGAATTTGAACCGGAGCCAGACCCAGAAATAGAAAATACAGAAAACGATTTATTTTTCGAAAATTAAAGTTAACACCAAATATTCATAAACATGTATTATTTATGTAAATGACATATTTTTCATTTGTATTTGGCGCCCCATCCATGGTTTATCCAAATCTAATATAACACTACTGTAAGCCGTATCTTTGTTTTCAATGTCACTGTAATTATCATATTGGGTAACCGTTAATGGTGTAATAATATACCAATAGTCTTGCATC
>Ga0315903_10011798_pt1 | contig 10248 bp, 16 predicted proteins | sample LakEriMetagenome_7_FD_203524 | JGI IMG/M metagenome (GOLD analysis project Ga0315903, IMG submission 203524) | Freshwater fungal communities from buoy surface, Lake Erie, Ohio, United States - Buoy 2 MA119 | ecosystem: Environmental > Aquatic > Freshwater > Lake | place: USA: Lake Erie, Ohio... | reverse complement strand
TCTTGGCGATGCCGCCGACGCGGTCAACACCATCAATAAGACTGTTGGTAAGACCGTTCAGGACATCGCTACCGGCATCATCTATGTTGCCACCGGCACCTCCGCGACCTCGGCTTGGAAGGGCTCCGACGCATCCACCGTTACCCCGTCTTAATAGGAGGCCGACATGGCCATGCAATACGACGTTAAGGCTGCGTATACGGCTTCTGACGCGGCGATGGTTGCTTACCCGGTGCGCGTGAAGGGGGCTTATGTCTCCGTCACCACCGGCGGCGCTAACCCTGTTGTCTTGTACGACAACGCTTCTGCTGCGTCTGGAAATGTGCTGTTGCGTATTGGCGTGACGGCTGCTGGGTGCCACACGGTGGTGATCCCCGGCGAAGGCATCCGTGCAGCTAACGGGGTGTTCTGCGACACGGGTGATGCCGCCGCAGTCACGATCTTTTATGGCTAAGTCGCCCGCATGGACTCGCAAAGAAGGCAAGAACCCCAAAGGTGGCTTGAACGCCAAGGGTCGCGCCTCTGCGAAGGCCCAAGGGATGAACTTAAAACCTCCGCAACCAGAGGGCGGGTCAAGGCGCGACTCCTTTTGTGCAAGGATGAGTGGAATGAAGAAGAAGCTCACCTCAGCGAAGACCGCGAACGACCCAAACTCCCGGATTAACAAATCTTTGCGTGCTTGGAAGTGCTGACATGGGCCAACATACCGACACAGTGAAGAACACGCTGGACATCGTTTCGGTGTTCGCGGCGATCGGTTCTTTTCTTGAATTGCTGACCCCCGTGTTCGGCTTGATCGGTGCTGTGTGGACGCTCATGCGTATTACAGAGATGATCACCGGCAAGCCGTTTGCTGAGATTATTCGTCGAAAGAAGGTTGATGATGCCGAGCAAAAATAAGGCGCAGCACAATCTGATGGCGATGGTTGCCAATGATCCTGCCGCCGCAAAGCGCGTGGGTATTCCGCAATCTGTTGGCGCGGAGTTCATGAAAGCCGACAAGGGTATGAAGTTTGGCAAAGGCAGTGGCACCCGTGCTGATTCACAGGTGATCAACAGGCCCAAAACCAATCAAGGCAAACAAGAACTTTTTGCAAAAGGTGGCGATATGAAAGAATCTAAAAAGATGGTTGGTCAAGAATTGGCCTTCATGAAAAAGAAGGGCGCTCCCAAGTCCATGATCAAACATGAGATGAAGGAAGCCAAGATGGCCAACGGCGGCATTACCAAGGCCAAGATGGGCGCAGTCAAGACCGCAGCCCCCAGCCGTGACGGCGTTGCCGCCAAAGGCAAGACCAAGGGCACCATGGTCAAGATGTCCGGCTCTAAGCCGCTGGGCATGAAAAAGGGCGGCTACTGCTAATTTAGGAGGCCGTTATGGCTCGACGTAATCGTAATTTGGCGGGCCTAGCCGCACTTGGTGCGTTGGGTCTTTACATGGCCCGTGGGGATAAACAGGAGGGCAGCAATGTCCCTGTTACGGATTATTCCACCGACGCACGTACTGGCAATAGGATTACCGCAGCCAATACCGGACTCGCATCCGTGGGGTTGGCCCCACGTCCTGACCTTATGGCAGGGGAAAATGCGGAAGTTGACCCGTATCTGGCTCGTGAAATGGCCCGTGCTGGTCGCGGACCTATTGCGTCTCTTGAAGGCCGTCGCCCTGCGGCTCCGGCAAGCGCCTCTTCCCGTCCCGCCGCCAACCGATCAATGGCAGCTAAGGCAAGTCAAGAGCCTTACAAAAATCCTCAACGTGGCCCAAGCTTTGAGGAAATCTCCGCTTATAACCGCTCTCGTCAGACGGCTGGCGTTCCCACAAAGCCTCGTGAAGGCATGGTTCAGGCGTCCACTCGCAGCATGACGCCTGCCCGGCCTCAAACCCGGGAAGAGGCGATTGCGCAAATCCCCACGAGTACCGGCAGCCGTTACTCTTCTGTTGCGTCTGACACTGATCCGAGCCTGCGGGAGACTGGCAGTGAGTTTGGGCGTAATGTGGGCAACACCCTCGCCGCGCTAACGCCTCTTGGCGGCGGTTTTGGTAAGGTTGGGGCGGAACTTGCAACGGCTAAAGGCGCGGCAGAACGCGCCGCAGCAGCAAAAAGGAGCAGTGAATTGGCTGAAGAAGCAATTCGCGCTCAAAAGCCCACCAAATTTACCAGCACCAAATCCACGGCACCCAAAAGAACTTCTGAGGCCACCAAATCCCGCGTCAAGAAATTCAACGAGGAAGAGGCTGGAGTTGAGTTTAAACGCGGCGGATCGGCTAAAGTCAAGAAGATGGCTTCTGGCGGTTTCACTTCCTCCGCCTCCTCCCGCGCAGACGGTATTGCCTCTCGCGGCAAGACCAAGTGCAAGATGTATTAAAGGGGTTTGACATGGACATGGAAATGCTGGAAAAGAAAAAACCCGCCGTTAAAGACGGTGTCTACGATCCAGACTCGGGCACTCCCCCTCCGCAAGACATCGACGGTGGCTCGGTCAGGACTCCTCCCAAGGCCCCTAAGCCAAAGAGAATGGCCTCTGGCGGCTCCGCTTCGGCCCGTGCCGATGGCTGCGCCCAGCGTGGCAAGACTCGCGGGAAGATGGTGTAAACATGATGGCCAGCCGTGGCATGGGGGCCATGAACCCCAGCAAGATGCCCAAGGGCGTTCGCAAAGCCCGGCGGGACGATACCGACTTCACGCAATACGCTGAAGGCGGGAAGGTGAACGCGGCTGGCAATTACACCAAACCGAGTCTGCGCAAGCGGATCGTGTCGCAGGTAAAGGCCGCCGCCACCCATGGCACCGGTGCAGGTCAATGGTCAGCCCGCAAGGCGCAGCTTGTTGCCAAGAAGTACAAGGCGGCAGGCGGGGGTTACCGAGATTGAAAGCGCCCCAGCAGTCATTGAAGGCTTGGGGCGACCAGAAATGGAGAACCAAAAGTGGTAAACCGTCTAGTAAAACTGGTGAGCGATACCTTCCAGAAGCTGCGATCAAAAGTCTCAGCCCTTCTGAGTACGCTGCGACAACGCGTGCGAAACGTGCGGGGAAAGCCGCCGGAAAACAATTCGTAGCCCAGCCCAAAGGCATAGCTAAGAAAACAGCGAGGTTTCGATAATGGCAACCACCTCCGGCGCTTCCGCGTTTAACCTTGACCTGTCTGAATTGGTCGAGGAGGCTTTTGAGCGGGCCGGTTCGGAGATGCGCACGGGCTACGACTTGCGCACGGCTCGTCGCAGTTTAAACATCATGTTTGCCGACTGGGCAAACCGTGGGATCAACCTGTGGACGATCGAGCAGGGCACCATTGATCTGGTCCCGGGCCAGAATACCTACGCCTTGCCCACCGACACGGTCGACCTGATTGAGCAAGTTATTCGTACCGGCGCAAACGTAGCCGCAACGCAGGCCGACCTGACCATTACCCGGATCAGCGTGTCGACGTATGCGACGTTGCCCAACAAGCTGCAACAAGCCCGCCCGATTCAGGTCTGGGTTCAGCGCTACAACGGCCAGCAAAGCCCGACGGGCCTGACGCTAAACGGCACCATCAACTCGTCGGCGACCCAGATCACCCTGAATTCCGTGGTTGGCTTGCCCGCTGCCGGGTTCGTGAAGATTGACTCTGAGATCATCAACTACGGGTACATCGACGGGAACACGCTGTACAACTGTTTCCGTGGGCAATCCAACACGACGGCTGCGTCGCATACCACCGGCGCCTCGGTTTACTGGCAGCAGCTTCCGGCGGTCACGGTGTGGCCCACCCCGGACAACGCCCAAAGCTACCAGTTTGTGTACTGGCGACTTCGTCGCACGCAAGATGCGGGCGGCGGTGTAAACGTCATGGATGTCCCGTTCCGGTTCATCCCTTGCATGGCAGCGGGTCTGGCCTACTATATTGCTACTAAAGTAACAGGCGGCATGGATCGTCTGCCTGTCCTGAAGGCTCAATACGATGAGGCTTGGGAGCTTGCGGCGCAGGAAGACCACGAGAAGGCTCCGATCCGGTTCGTGCCCCGCCAGCAGTTCATTGGGAGCACGTATTAATGGGCAATAGGTTTGCCAGCGGCAAGTATGCAATTGCCCAGTGCGACCGTTGCGACCAGCGGTTTAAACTGTCGTTGTTGCGCCGCGAGGTGATCAAGACCAAGAACTACGAGTTGCTCGTGTGCCCGGAGTGCTGGGACCCCGATCAGCCGCAGTTGCAGTTGGGCATGTACCCGGTGGACGACCCACAGGGTTTGAGGGACCCTCGCCCTGACCGCAGCTACAGGTTGTCTGGCACGAGCGGATTGCAGATTTCGGCTGGCGACGGGCCAAATGGTACCGGGACGGTCGAACAGGGTAGCCGGATTTTCCAGTGGGGCTGGGCTCCGGTAGGTGGCAGTAAGTTTTTTGATGCCGCTTTGACCCCTAACAACTTGGTTTTATCTGTGCAATTGGGTACAGTATCGGTATCCACGACGTAAGGAGTGAACATGGACGCGAAAACCGCTGTGCGCAAGCACGAAAAGAATATGCACCCCGGCAAAAAGCCGACCCCGATGAAGGCTGGCGGCAAGACCAACGCCGACATGCTCAAGTACGGTCGCAACATGGCCAAGGTCATGAACCAGCGCAGCCCCGGTCGCAAGGGAGGCTGACATGCATAGCCAAGACGAATTCAAATATTTCCCGGCGGATACTAAAGACCCCATCGGGAAATACATTCAGCCCAAGGTGTATCCGTCGGTTGTAGTGGGTGAAGAGCCCGCCAAAGAGACGATGCGCAAGGCCAACGTGTCTGTGGCAAATACCCGCAGCAACGACTACCCTCCGACCAAAACCAGCGGCACGCAAATGCGTGGTGGTGGCGCGGCCACGAAGGGTAAGATGTCTCGCGGCCCGATGGCGTAATATGAACTACACCGAGTTGACCGCTGCAATCTGCGATTACACGCAGAACTTTGAATCGGACTTTGTTGCGAACATCCCGGTGTTCGTGACGCAGGCCGAGCAGCGCATCTACAACACGGTGCAGTTCCCGTCCCTTCGCAAGAACGTCACGGGTTCCGCGTCGACCAACAACAAATACCTGTCGTGCCCGACGGACTTCCTGTCTGTTTATTCGATGGCGGTTATCACGGGTGTTACTGGTGGAGACGTAAATACCGGCACGTATGAGTACCTGTTGAACAAGGATGTGAACTTCATCCGGCAGGCGTACCCATCTCCGAATGACACGGGGACTCCTAAGTATTATGCGCTGTTTGGCCCGACGGTGGCAGGTGCAACAATCTCTGACGAACTGAGCTTCATCCTTGGCCCCACGCCGGATGCAGCGTACAACGTAGAACTTCATTATTATTATTACCCTGAGTCGATTTCCGTTGCTGCGGATGGTCGCACTTGGCTGGGTGATAACTTTGAGACGGTGCTGTTGTACGGCTCTTTGATTGAGGCGTACACATTCATGAAGGGCGAGGCGGACATGCTGGCCCTGTACGACGGCAAATACAAAGAGGCGTTGGCTCTGGCCTCTCGTCTGGGCAACGGTCTGGAGCGCAGCGATGCATATCGTAGTGGTCAGGCTCGTTTGATGCCCTTGCCGCAAAATAGCGGGGTCCAGTGATGGCGTTTACGGGTAACTATTCCTGCAACACGCTGCGATCGGGCCTTGCCAACGGCACGATCAACTTCGCCACGGACACGTTTTATCTGGCTTTGTACACCAATGCTGCCACGCTTGACCAAACTACCACTGCTTACACCACGACGGGTGAGGCATCGGGCGGCAATTATGTTGCTGCTGGTCAGATTGTCACGGCTACGATTTCATCGGAAACGACCACGACGGGCAGCATCACGTATGTGAACTTCTCGTCCCCTGCGTGGACCGGCGTGATCACGGCGCGTGGCGCGTTGATCTATACACCCGGAGCTAACGGTGCTGTGTGCGTGCTGGACTTCGGCTCGGACAAGACCTCAACCACTTCTTTCACTGTGCAGATGCCCGCTAATACCAGCACCTCTGCTCTTATTCGCCTTGTTTAAGGAGCAATCATGCAAAAAGAGTTTTCCAACTTCGGCGACCACGCACAGGTGACGATGCAGTCCAATGTCGCTGGCTCTGAGACCGTCGGTATCGAGGGCAGCTACCATGTGGTCTGCCGTGACGCTGATGGCAACATCAAGTGGGAAGAGGGCTTCCCCAACTTGGTTAACGCCGTGGGCAAAGAGCTGATGCTGGACACCCTGTTGTCTGGTAGCGCGTACACCACCGTGGGTCCGTTCCTTGGTCTGATCTCTGGCGCAAGCCCGACGTTCGCTGCTGCGGACACGATGGCTTCGCATGGTGGCTGGACTGAGTTCATCAACTACACCGTTGGCGGCTCGGCTGTGCGGGGCACGGCATCGTTTAGCGCTGCAACTTCTTCTGGCACGACCCCGACCAACGTGACGACCAAGACCGCTACTGCGATCACCTACACCATTACGGGTGGCGGTGGCACGGTGGGTGGTTGCTTCTTGGTGACCGGCTCGGGCGCATCTTCGACGCAGAACAACACCTCGGGCACGCTGTACAGCGCAGGGGCGTTCTCGACCGCAAAGATCACGACCGCAGGCGACACCGTTAGCGTTACCTACAGCACGACTGCAACCTCCTGATAAGGAGTCTTAAATGGCTCTGGTTCTTGCAAACCGTGTCCAAGAATCGGCCACGGCGAATACGACTGTAAGCTTCACGCTGACTGGCGCGGTTGCGGGCTTTCAGACGTTTGCCGTTATCGGCGACACCAACACCACCTACTACTCGGCCACCGATACGTCGGGTAACTGGGAGGTGGGTCTTGGCACGTACTCCACGAGCGGCCCCACGCTGACCAGAACGACCATCTACGCCTCCAGCAACTCTGGCAGCGCGGAGACCTTTGTCGATCCAGTCAGCGTCTTCGTCACCTACCCGTCGGGCAAGTCGGTCAATCTGGATGGCAGCGGCAACGTTTCTGCGCTGGGGACTGTGGCTTCCGGTACGTGGCAGGGTTCGACCATTGGTGTGGCATATGGCGGCACTGGGGTCACGGCATCGTCTGGTGCCAACTCTGTGGTGCTGCGTGATGCAGACCAGAACATCACGGCCAACCGGGTTAACCAATCAAACACAAACACCACGGCTGCCGGTGGCACCACGGTGTTGACCACGGCGTCGAGCTACATACAGTCGCTTGTTGGAACTGGCGGACAGACCTACGCGCTGCCTGATGCAACCACCCTGACCACCGGGGTTGCGTTCATCTTCAACAACCTTGCCACAGGCACGCTGACCATAACGGACTACGCCACCGCAACGATTGGGACAATCCCCTCGGGTGGTGCTGGCGCGGTCTTTTTAACGAACAACGCGACGGTTGGCGGCATTTGGGACTTGCACGGCTACCTTCCAGAAGGTGTGACGTTCGGCACCAACGCCCTGAATCTTGGCTCTACGGTCATCTCCGGCGGTACGTGGCAGGGCGGCACCATCCAGCCAGCCTACGGCGGCACGGGCCTGACGACGTTTGTCGGGGCCAACAACGCTCTGTACTCCACGGGAGCCACGACGCTGACCGCCGGGACTTTGCCGATTGTGGCGGGTGGTACGGGCCAGACCACAGCCAACGCTGCATTTAATGCACTTGCACCCAGCCAAGGAAGCAACTCCGGCAAGTACCTGACCACAAACGGCACGGACACCTCGTGGGCAATCGCCGGGGCGGCAATCTCCAACGACACCACCACGGCCACCAACGTCTACCCGCTGTTTGCTGATGCAACGACGGGCACCCCGACGACGATCTACACCAGCAACGCCAAGCTGCTGTACAAGCCCAGTACGGGTGAGTTCAGCGCCACGGTGCCCCGCGCCAGCAACGGCATCTTCGTGAACACGCAAGCGATTGCGGCTGATTACACAATTGCCGCCACGGACAATGGGATGAGCGCGGGGCCGGTTTCTGTTAATAGCGGCATCACGGTGACGGTTTCTTCTGGCTCAACATGGACGGTGGTTTGATATGGCTGTAACAATTAACGGAAGCACCGGCATCGCAGGCGTGGATGGAAGCGCCGGTACGCCTGCCATTCAAGGCAACGATACCAACACTGGCATCTTCTTCCCCGCCGCTGACACGGTGGCTATTGCTACTGGTGGCACGGAAGCGATGCGGGTGAATAGCTCGCAGAACGTGGGCATCGGGACGAGTTCGCCAGATGGACGACTTCATGTAATGACCGCTTCTGCTGGTTCTGTAACAGCAGATGCCGATGCTGATGATTTAACTGTCGAGGGATCGGCTAACCCCGGCATTAGTATTCTTGGTACAGGCGACGATGTTTGCTCTGTCTATTTTGGTAATCCCGGATCAAACGGACAAAAAGATGGAGGCATACGCTACTTTCAAGAATCGTTTGCAACAGTAGCCGACCGAAGGTCGATGACTTTTATAACGGGCACTCTTGAACGCGCCCGCATCGACAGCAGCGGGAATCTGCTGGTGGGGACGACGAGTGCGCTAGGAACTGCTGCACGGATTGCTGCACTCTTTGATGAACAAGCCGCAATCGGAATTACGCTAAAGAGTTCAAACGCGACTACTGGCGGGTCGTATATGTATTTCTTGAACTCTGCGGGCAGTTTGGCGGGGCAGATTCAACACACAGGATCAACGACTGTTGCGTACGGCACTTCTTCTGATTACCGCCTCAAAGAAAATGTTCAGCCGATGCAGAACGCGCTGGACAAGGTATCGGCATTGCGCCCCGTCACCTACACATGGAAAGCAGACGGCTTGCCCGGGCAAGGATTTATTGCCCATGAACTGGCTGAGGTATGCCCCGACGCTGTGTTGGGAGAAAAGGACGCCATAGACGCCGAAGGCAACCCCGTCTATCAAGGCATCGACACCAGCTTCCTCGTTGCCACGCTGACCGCCGCGATTCAGGAACAACAAGCCCTCATCGAATCGCTGACGGCCCGCATCGCCGCACTGGAGGCAGCATGAGCAGCATAAAACTAAGCCCCAACGCCAGCGGCACGGGCGAATTCACTATTGCCGCACCCAACAGCAACACAAACCGCACGCTGACGCTGCCGGATCAAACTGGCACAGTGCTCACCAACGCAGGGCCGTTCACGGCTAACGCATCGGCATCTGCTGGCGCGGTGACGATTGATGCGTCGAACAACGTGGGCATCGGGACGAGTTCGCCGCAACGCAAGTTGGATGTCACGGTCAACGACACGACCACTGCACAGCTTTACTTACGAAACAACAATGCGTCGTACGCGTCCGGCTTCATTGTCTACAACGCGGGTGGCGAGGCGTCGATCTTCCGGCACAACGGCGGCTCGGACACTTCGTACGGGGGCGCGAACAGTGTCAATATCGGGTCGGTCACCAACAACGTAGTTGCGTTCATCCAGAACAACGGCGAGGCCGCACGCATTGACGGTAGCCGAAACTTTGTTATCAGCGGCTCCAACACTTTCTACACAAACACCGCATCGTTTTCAAACACTAGCGGCACTGGCAAGTGGCAAAACAACCGCATTGAGTTGTCTGCTGCCACGACAGTTGGTCAAGATTTGATGTACTTCCGCAATGCCAACGGAATTGTCGGCGCAGTTGGTACGGTTGGTTCTTCTACTTACTACAACACATCGTCCGACTACCGTTTGAAGCACGACATTCAGCCCATGACGGGTGCGCTTGCGCGGGTCGCTGCGCTCAAACCAGTCAAATATAAGTGGAATTCCGACGACAGCAATGGCGAAGGTTTCATCGCGCACGAGTTGCAAGCTGTGGTGCCGCAGTGCGTGACGGGCGAGAAAGACGCAGTGGACGAGAACGGCGATCCAAAGTACCAAGGCATCGACACCAGCTTCCTCGTCGCCACCCTCACGGCTGCAATCCAAGAGCTAAACGCCAAAGTCGAAGCGCAGGCCGCTGAGATTGCTGCGCTGAAAGGAGCCCAATAATGTCCACCGTAAAGGCCAACAACTACTACGACGCCTCTGGCGGCAGCAACGCGCAGCTATACGGCGTGGCCTCGCCGCCTAATAGCATGGGGTTCCGGAACCGCCTGCTGAATTCAGATATGCGGATTGACCAGCGCAATGCTGGGGCGAGTGTTACTCCAGCAAACGGAAATTACACGCTAGACAGGTGGCAATATGAGGCAAGTCAAGCGTCTAAATTTACAGTCCAACGAAATGCTGGTTCTGTAACGCCGCCAGCAGGAT
>Ga0315903_10011795_pt1 | contig 10251 bp, 10 predicted proteins | sample LakEriMetagenome_7_FD_203524 | JGI IMG/M metagenome (GOLD analysis project Ga0315903, IMG submission 203524) | Freshwater fungal communities from buoy surface, Lake Erie, Ohio, United States - Buoy 2 MA119 | ecosystem: Environmental > Aquatic > Freshwater > Lake | place: USA: Lake Erie, Ohio... | reverse complement strand
CATGTCACAGTACGAGAGCCAGTACCATCTTGCTTTTGTATCAATGTCAAACTCTTACCAGCAGCGGGTGTTGGGAAGGTGTAAGTACAGTTGCCTGTGAGTGTGAGATATTGAACTGAGCCGTTAGCAAGGCTGATTGTGTATGCTGTAGATGTACTAGCAGATACCAGTTCTTCTGTGTAGCCGTTAGTGAATGTACCAGCTTCAACAGTTTTGTTGGTTAAAGTCTCTGTCCCTGTCAAAGTGGTTAGACCAGCAGCAGCAAAGGTAGCCGCACCAGTACCGCCAGCAGCAATGGCTGTAACGTCACCAGATAGACCTGCTTGCCAATCCTTTAACTGCGACATTAACTCTCTAATAGCATCGTTAATGCCAGATGGCGCACAGCCCTCTGCAATGTTAATTCCATCAATGTCTGTGTTATTAGCAGGGGTAGTGCTAAATTCACTAATTTTTGTCTTTGGCATATAAGTCCTTAGTCTGGGATAGCTAGACCACGCAGGTCAATTTTAGTTGGTTGTTGAGCTTGATACAACAAGTTAAACATTGTTGGATAGTCTATGTCTGGCATCCTGTTTTGCACATCAAGCAAACCTTTAGCGACACGACCTGCACCATAAGCAGCTTCACCCATCAATCGAGGAGATGAAGTAGCCAATGATGCCCCTGCAAGTGGTAAACCACCAACACCTTGCGCTAAAAACGCAGTAGGAATTGAAGTTGCTCGTTGCAGTCCTCTTGGTGTCCACTCAGAAAGGGCTTGACCTGCCAATGCTGGCATCATTTGTCTGCCACCAGCTTGCTCAAGTTCTCTAGCAAGATTTAAGCGTTGACCATAGTTTGTATTAACATTGTTACGCATCAAAGACTGCAACTTACGCATTGCTGTATCTGCTGATGCTTTATTGTTAAGAGACAAAGCCTTTTCAATTTCACGAATCGTATCTGTTGCATCAGAATACGATTTCATTGTTTTTGAATAAGTTGGTGCTTGTTTAACAATCTCAGACTTAATTCCGTTATAGACTTCATTGACTGAATTTAAAGCAGTCTTTTGCTCGTAAGGAATCTTCTCAAGAATATCGCCAATCTGCTGTTTCAAAGCATCTAAGCCTTCTGGCGTATGAAACTGAGCAGGGTCTAGCTTTCTCCAAGCATCTACTTTAGCTTGTGCTTCTGACAATCTTTCAAAAGCAACTTCATTTTTAACTTGACCTTTAAAAGTAATCTTGTTTAAGGCTTGCTTGACAGCGTTATCCACACCAGTAAGCGAAAGAATAGTTTTATCGCCCTTAATGTTCTTCATGCCTTCACGATAAATGCGCTGTCTTTCAATAGCCATTTCAGCTAGGTTTTGTTTGGCAGCATCAAGAACTTCTAATTGTGGAACTTCACCACGCAAGTTAGCCTTAAACAATTCAGACATTTCACCGCCAGTTTTACCAGCTTGGTAAGCCTGACCAATAGCCTCTGAGCCTACGCCAGTTTGCAATCCAAGACCAGCCTTAGTAGCACCACCTAAAACATCAAGTGTTTTTCCAGTAGTACGAGCAGCTAACATTAAAGGGTCAACAGCACGAGCAGCAGTAGCCAATGCAGGTGCTGCCCTAGTAGGCAACATAGCACCGCCTGTAAGGACAGTAGAAAGGTCTGCCATAACTCCAGCAGGGTCAGTAGCCAAGGCACGTTTAGCACCTTCTACGCTACCATAACGCTCTACATAGTGCTGACCAACTTTAGAAGCTAAGTCACGACTTGCTTTGTCTTCGCCAACTGCTTGCACAAATCGCTCTGGCAATGCGTTTTGCAAGATGCCAGCACCAAGGTCTAAAACAGCCTTAGTTGTTTGAACAGGGCTAGATACCGCTTGATATATATCACCAAGCATTGAGCCGACAGAACTAGGAAAGTTCTTTACAGCACTAACTGCCACATCAGCAGCAGACATTTGTGGTTGAGAAGAAGCCATAGGTTTTTCGGTAGGCTTTTGACCTGCACGAATTCTCTCAACCATTGCCTTTAATTCTGGTGCATCTGGCGCAACATCATCAGGAATATCTGGAATCGTAATTCCGTCTTTTGTAGTTATGGAATATGGCATATTAGTAGTTCACATTAACATTTCTACCTGTATCACCAAATAAAGGTGCTACACCCTGAGACTTTCTGCGCTGTTCAATAAGTTTGACTGTATTTTCCTGTGCAGTAGCAATTGAGTCATTAAATTTCTTCAATGCGTCCAATGTTGCTTTAGTGTCGTTTTTACCAGATGCAGCAATCAAAGCATCAGCAAATCGCAACACATCTTTGTCAGTCTGTACGCCTTTTTCTGCGCTAACCTTTAAGTTAACTGCATTTTTTACTGCTGATTGCAAATCTGCGTAAGCACGACTTTCTTCTGTTGAGTCGCCAGTTAAGTTGGCTGCTTGATAACGCAGATTTTGAACAGGGCCAAGAATTAACTTTGGCTTCTTAGTAACAGGGTCTGGAGTCAATGCGTTAATTGGTGCAAACAACTCTTTCTGTGTAGCTTTGTAGCTATTGATAGCTTGCAAATCCTCATCTTCAGATTTTTGCAAACTTGCTGGCAATGGTTTATTCTTAGTAGCATCAAGTTTTTGTTCTGCAAGCATACGAGCAATTTGTTGATTACCAAGTGCAATGCTTGCTGTCAATGCTTTAGCTTCAGCACTTTGTGTAAGACCTTGCTCTTTGTAAGCATTAAGTTGTTTATCTTGAGCCTCAATTCGTGCTTGCACTTGTTTAAAGTCAGAGTCTTTTTGCAACATCTGACCAATTTGTGCAACACGAGTATCAACAACAGCAGGGTCTAAATTCTGCCAAGTTTTTGAATACTGTTGAACAATTGGTTTTAGATTTTTAGGCAAATTAGGGTCTGCCAAGTAAATAGCAAACGGATTATCTTCTTGTTGACTAGCACCAAGGAATCCTGCTTTACGCAAGTCAGGAACAAGTTTAGCCATTTGCGACAATGACGCTATTGGGTCATTTGACAACATAGCCAAGGCTTGTAGCTTGTTAGGGTCAATAGTGCGTGTAGTCTGAGCAGGTCTTACACCTTCTCCAACTTGCTGACCCATAATATCCTCACCATACATCTCTTTTGCAGGAGTTGTTGTAGTGCTAAAGATTTGTGGTGCAAGTGTACGCATCTGTTCTTCTTGCTTACGCTTACGCAACATCTCAGATAACTGATAGTTCTGCAATTGTGTTTGCATAGCCTCGTTCATACCGCCTTTGTAGGCTTTCTGACCTAGTTGCAAGCCTTCAGCAATAGACTGTCCTGTGTTTCCACCTGCAAACAATCTGCCAGCTAATGCGTAGAGTGCTTGTGCCTGTGCGTCATCACGATTGCTTTGAATATCAGCAGGTGACATACCCAAAAGCCCCATCGTGCTTGAGCCGCCAGTACCAAAAATATCTAATAGTCCAGCCATGTTATTCCTTAAGGCCCCATGAACAGGTTAGGGTCAGGGTTTGTATAACCAAATGAGGGTTGTGAATTAAATGAACCACCAAGGAAACTTGAACTAAATGGGTTTATGTAACTTAAATTAGGTGAGCCAAGATTCTTATACACACCTGCACCAACAGCAGCAGTACCTAGCAACTTCTGGAACGCAGAAGTATCAGCAGCACCACTAGCGGTAGTCTGTCCAACTCGTCCTAATGGGTTGCCATATACCAATGACATATAGTTTTGCAAGTTCTGTTGTGGTTGGTTTTGCAAGAAGTTAAAACGCTGAATATCAGCACCTAACTGTTGACCTGTGTAACCTTCACGCAACTGACCAGCTTGCAACAACTGGTTAATGTCTTGGTAATCAGCTTGAGCCAACTGAGGCGCAGCACCAATAGCTTGTTGTTGTCTTGCTCTCTCTTGCTCATAGTTCTGGTAAGCAAGTTGACCTGCTGTGTTAGTCAATGCTTGTGCATATTGACCTGTAGCACGATTCTGTAGGTTACCCATAGCACCAGAGCCATAACGCCCTGCTAGGCTTGCTTTAGATGCAATGTCGCCCATTGTGTTCTGGAATTGAGTCTGAGCAGCTTGAGCAGCAGGGGCAAATGCACCTTGAAAGAAAGGATTACCACCCAGATAAGCACCGCCCAAAGTACCCTGTAATTGTTGTTGAGCAAGTCCAGTTAAAGGGCTACCTGCCAATGCACGAGTCTCTAAGGCTTGAACGCCAGCTTGTGTAGTTTGCGAGGGTGCTACAAAGGTTTCGCCTGTGTAGTATTGAGGCCCACCGCCCTGATAAAGGTTAGATGCTTGTTGCAAACCATACGTCAGGTATGGTGCTATTTCTGGTGCGACAGTAGATGTGGTAGTAGTTGCCATCTTTACTCCTAAAAGTTCGGATTCCGAGATGGGTCATCCACGGAAACCATTATACATAAATAATTAAAATCAACCAATAATTGCATACCGATATTTCTTGTTTGCAGTTGAATTGGCAAAGTGGGTAATCGTAGCCGTACCCTGTCCTTGGGAACTAGCGTAGATATTCGTCAATGCTGATGGAGAAATGTAGTTAATGGTAGTAATCAAAGATGCTGTAGAGGGGTAATTTGTACCAGCAGCGTAGGCTTGAAGACTTACTAATGCGTTATCCGCTTCCCACCAAAGTTCAATGTAATCATTTGCATTTAGACTTAAATAGTAGTTCCATCCAATCAAACCATGACCATCAACTGAGCCATGCTTGCTAGGAATAGCAAAGAATCCTGTTGAGCCAGTAAGGTTAGTTCCATTAACTTTTATCCAAACCCTAACGTCATGGTCTTGCGAATCGGTATTCTCAAACTGACCAGACCATTGAAAGTTATAAATTCCTGTGTTTTTGACATTTATCCTAGAACTATTGGATAAAGTTACACCATTAGAAAAATCCGTAGTGTCCATTGTCATTGCATAGGCAGTATTTGCCGTAGCAATAGTTTGGTCAACAAGGCTCTGAAAAGCCCCATAAGGCATATAGTCGGTATTAGCAGCAGTAGAGGCAGGGGCAAATAAGATAACGCTATCTGGGCCTATCCTTCGGTCTGTCAAAGTGGTAGTAGTAGCACCACCAGTTGCCAGAGTCAAAGTTCCTGTGTTATTGGTCTTTCCATCCATAATGCCACGGACAACCTCTGCCACAGCCCTCTGGTCACCACCAAAAGCGGGTAGGCTTCTGAACATCAGCGAACCCCTTGTGGAGTTACATCCACATCTACAGCAACGGCAGTTTTCCAGTTAGCACCAGTAGGAGTTAGCTTTAGTCTGTGATACCTGCCTGCGCTTCTCAAGGAAACCCTGTTCTCAGAGTCGGCAGCAGTAGAAGTCCCATAGGTGACACTTTGGTTTAATAATGTGCGTGAAGCCACGGATAACGAGCCAGAGCCATTGTCAACAATAGGTCTAGCCAAAGTCACCACGGAATTAGCCCCTACATCTATGTCGCCAGTTGCAATGCTTCCTGTCAAACTAGCACCAGTAAACGAGTAAACCCTAGTTCCGTAAGTTCCACCTAAGAAATACTTACCACCGACATATAGCAAAGAATCTAAACTTGTAGTCAAGGCATCAATAGAACCAGAGATGCTATCTAATTCCTCTAGCGTTGAAGCACCAGATGAGGCTTCACCCAAGTAATCAGTATTGGCATCCCCATAAGTCCACTTCTTTGTGGCAAAGTTGTAAATCAACAGTTTACGAGTGGCATCTACAGATTTGTAGTTCCAGATTACAAGTTTGCGAACAGGGTCAATAGCCGCAGACATTGAGTTATATTCTGATTCACTAGCGTCTGACAAGAAGAATCTATCTACCTTCTCAGCACCGATAGGAACAACCTGTTGCCCATCGCACATATAAAAGCCATCGTCTGACAAAAAGAAAGTTATACCTTGGTATTGTGCAACTGAGCCTGACACCATACATCCCTTGTTACGAGAGATATTGTCAAACTGGAATATAAACGGAGTACCAACATAGGTCATCCTGTGGATAGAACGCTCTAGCAGAACTAGACCAAACTCACCACCACGGATTCCCATAATCTGACCGCCATCAGGAATGTCCTGATAATCAGACTGAGTGTTTACGTTCTCTACCCAATCAGTCTCATCATTGATAGCTGACCAACGAACCCGATACTGTTGTTGTGTCGTTTCAAAAGTATTAGCACAAACCACAAAGTCACGAACAACTGTAATGAATTTAGCAATAGGCGCACTAGCAGACACTTCAGCAAATGTCGTAGAAGTACCAAGTACCCAAGACTTTAGCTTGTTAGAGTTATTACAGATAATGACACTCTTGCCAAACTGAGTAAACCTTACTCTATCGTTATTTCCTGTAGTCAATCCTGTGTTTACTTGCGTAAGTGTTCCAGAACCGCTAACTGTGTAAATCTTAGACAGACCAGCAGCAAAGAAATAGGTATTGCTATCAGGTGCTTTGGCAGCATACAAAGAAGTTAGATTCTCTGCTGCTGCGCTAGAAAATGATACTGGCGTAGGAAATGGGCCGTACCCAATAGCCTGAGACACCACGTTCTTGGCATCCGTCAACGAGCCAGAAATACCTGATTGGTCAGGCATCCACTCACCAAATGTTACCCTTGTCGTAGCCATGTATTACTTCCTTGAGTCTGTGTCGTCCATGTATTGTCATTGGCAGATACTGGAGTCCATGTGTTTGTGTCACTAGAAACAAGTGTCCAAGTGTTTGAATCAGCACTAACTGGTGTCCAAGTATTAGTGTCACCTGCTACTGGAGTCCAGTTATCACCAAGTCTTGTACCAATAGCAGTTACTGTCGCTAGACCTGATACCGAGGCTGCCCCTGCGTATATCGCAGACGCACTAGCAACAACATCCGCATTGGCTTCTACGCTTGCCGTTCCTTCTGCAATCAATCCACCATTAGCAGTAAATGTTGCATCACCAGTAATAGACGCAACGCCTAACTGGATTCTCTCTGCGTTAGCTTCACAGACACCATTAGCAGTAATGCTGGCACTACCACTAATCACAAGTTGACCAGATGCGCTTACATCAGCATTTCCAGTAATACTTGCACTAGCAAAGTTAACCTTAGTGCCAATAGCAGTTACATCAGCGTTACCAGTAATACTAGCAACGCCATTTGCTATTCTCTGTCCATCAGCAGTTACGCTTGCTGTAGCCTGTATGTCACCACTACCAAACTGAACACGCTGACCAGATGCCGTAACATCTGCGTTTCCTGTGATAGAGGCATCGCCATAGTAAACAATGGAAGCATCAGCAGTTACTGTAGCCGTACAAGTTACAGAAGCTATGCCGCCAAATATCTTTTCAGCATTTGCAACAACAGTAGCGTTAGCAGTTATATCTGCGACACCATCCCACAAATATGCGGTAGCCCATAGTTCTGAATCTAGGCTAATTGCTAGGCTATCAATGCTAGAACTGAAAGCGTCTAAGCCCTCTAGCACCCAAGGGCCTGTCACATTCTTCTGTGTAGTCGAGTTCCAATCAGACGAGTCTAAACTTAGCGTGAGGCTATCCAATGACCCAAATTGGTCAAGTTGCTCAAGCGTAAGATTGACTGTCGTACCAGCCATGTTATGCCAATGTTACAGACAAAGAACCTGTAGCAATACGGAACACATCGCCAGTTGCAATCGTCTTAGAAGCATCTAGTGCTGTGTGATACAAAAGGTTTCCAGCCGTAGAAGCATCACGCAATCCAATGTGTGTGATTGTTCCCCATGAGCCACCAGCTTGAGGAAATTCCACAGCAGCAGAGTTTGTAGATGCACCATTGCTAGGCGCACCAAATGTCACAGACTGACGAGCATAGCTAGTACCAGAACACTCAGTTCCAGTATCAGCATCAGTTGGGTCAGTTGTGTACAAAGCCACATAAACAGTTGTTGGTGCTGTGTAAGCAGTTGCTCTCAACGTCACATTGATAAGAGCATTTTCCAAGTAGTTAGACATTTCAGCCATGATTTCACCTTGCAGTTAATTTGATTGACAGGGGTACACCAGAATACTGAGTGTTTTCATCAGACCTAGTGAGAGAAGAAATTGCTCTGTCATACATAGAACCCCATGTATTGATACGAGCATCATTCATTAAGTAAGGCTCTGCTTCAACCAATGCACCATATAGCAAGCCATCAGGTGCAACATTCAAGAAGACATTAGATGCGTTACTGCTAGACAAGTATGGAGGCGCAGAGTAATAAAGCATCTTTAACGTATATACGCCATCAGGTGCAGGTGCTAATTGAAACTCAGAAGCAAGAATAGTGTAAGACTTAGGAACACCAACTTCTGATGTTCTTGGGTCATTAGATAGCGTTGAGGGACTAGAGTAACTCAATGGTTGAATTGGGTTTGTCATTACGACAAAATCACGAATCTCTAAGAAGTCGCTAGGTATCTCTACAGTTGCATCACTTGCGACAGTTGAAGTGGTCACAGACTTGAGCATCTGACGAACACGCAGTTCTCTACGCAAACGATTCTCAGCCAGAGTAATAAAGTCTGGAATGATGCTTGTCAAGTCAGACCTAGCCAAATAGTTGGCTATTGAAGTCTGCAAGTCAGAATATGTTGAGAGGCTCATACCACTCCAGTTCTAGTGCGCCATGCACGATTCATTGGGTCATTCAACCAAGCAGCAAAACGCTTGTCATCAAGAACAGCAAAGCCACGCATGATTCCAGCTTTGTTAAGGTCATCAATGACTGTCATTGGAATAGATGCAACCTTGTTACCAAACAACTGGTCAGACCATCTTGCTCTCTCGTCATACGAGTTATATTCTTTTTTATTCTGCTCAATAATGTCAGTAACATCCTGACGAGTCTCAATAACAATACCGCCCTCACCATCAGCATGAACAGCAGTTTGTCTAAAATTGGTAGGATTTTGCATAGCTTAATTCTATCAGTTTGAGTAGAAAAGAAAATGCCCCAGATGTTTAAGTCTGAGGCATTTTTTTGGGTTACACCAGATTAAGGAGTAATGTCGGCAATGATGCCATGAGCAGCTTGGTTCTTAACTTCCAATGTGTACTCACACAGCAACTGTGTGGATTCATTGTCGCCAGTTACAGCCAACTCGTTGGTCTGGAAAGGACGCAAGTAAGCAATAGCAGCCATGTCAGGGTCAAGGATGAACGCTGTCTCGTTACAGCTATTGGTAGATGTCATAAACCTGTTGGGAACAATTGAGATTGCACCGAAATCTGACAGGTAAACGTCTGCTGCGCTGACGATAGTGGTAGGGGTATTGGCAGGGGCCATGAAACGCTGAGCAGCGATACCAGTAAAGGCAGAAACCAACTGCTTGTGAGCAGGGTTCACCATCAACACTTTAGGATTGCCACCAGAAGCGTAAACTTCTTTAACGACAGTCTTCAAAATGTCTTCTGTGAAAGTACGATTTGTGCCATCAGTACGAGCAGTAGTTCCCAAGTCACCAGCAACGCCAGAAGTACCGCCATCATAGTTGGAGTTCAACCATGCTTGCAGACCACCCAATTTACGAGCAGTAGAACTGTTGCCGTTTGTGGCAGTCTGATTGCTCAACAGGGTTGTTTCCATGTCACGCTTAATTTCGCTAGAAGCCTTAGCCAAGTTATAAGCCTTTTCAGACTTACGACCTGCTTTGTCAACAGCTTGCAAAGTGCCAGAAATCTTAATAGTTTTCTGTGCAATCTGAGTGCGGTTGCCTACACGAGTTGTTGGAGACATAGTAGCGTCAGATGCTGTCGCACCTTCGACTGTATAGTTGTCTAAAGTCGCTGCTGCGAGTGAGTCCGTTTGCCACTCATGCAAAACAGCAGTTGCTTTAGTCTTGCCAATGGAAGACATAAATGGAACATCTGTTGGTGAAATCGAGTAGATAACATCCGAAAGGTCTTCACGCTGACCAATAGCGGTATATGTTTGATAGGTAGCCATTTTAAAACTCCAAAATTAAAAGAATCGTTCAAATGCTTTAGCTGCGTCAGTAACTTTTCCAGTTTCACGCAACCTCTGCATAACCTGTTTATCTTGTGAAGACCTAGTAGGAGGCGCAGAAGTACCAGAACGCATCATCTTAGGGGCAGACTGAAGTTTTTTATTCAACTCTGGTTTGCTCTTTTGAAGTTGCTCATACTTCATTGCCTTATACAAGGTCATCACAGCACGACTGTCATACACGGAACTGAGTTCTTGGTCAGACCAACCTACAGACTTC
>Ga0315903_10011791_pt1 | contig 10254 bp, 10 predicted proteins | sample LakEriMetagenome_7_FD_203524 | JGI IMG/M metagenome (GOLD analysis project Ga0315903, IMG submission 203524) | Freshwater fungal communities from buoy surface, Lake Erie, Ohio, United States - Buoy 2 MA119 | ecosystem: Environmental > Aquatic > Freshwater > Lake | place: USA: Lake Erie, Ohio... | reverse complement strand
CGGAATTTGCGATTCATCCACCGTGGTAGCCACATTCAACAAGGCTTCCTTAAGCCATGGAGTCGCTGGTCCTTGGGCAAGCTTCGTCGATGCCTTGACGATCAGTTCCAAAGACCATGAGGAGGCGCTCGGATGGCGAACGGCCTGCAGGACCTTTAGGATATCCCTTGCTCGCTGCTCGTATTGGGTAGCCGAGAGGCTTGCCGGCAAAAGCTCTTCTTGGGGGAATCGCTCGGATCCTTTCGCAGCGCGACCTAACAAGTCGCGAGTGGCGATCCAATGAGCCTGTTTGAGAATCGCGTCACGGTCATCGACCGACGGAATTCGATCGAGGATGATCGCTGCATCCGAGGGTTTGCCAATTTCACCGAGACGCTCGACGGCTGCTAGTTGCTCGACGGCACTGGCCGTTTCCGAGGCTCTGTGGGGACGAGCAAGGATCGCCAAGGCTTCTTCGCGCGAGAGTTTGGCCGCATCGGCTGGTGTTGGACTGGGAGTAACGGGTGCGTTGGCTTGTTGGTTTGCGACATAGCGAATGCGCCAAATACGACCGCTGGTACGATCGCGATCCGGGTGGTCCAAGGGGACTTCATAGTGCCCGATGATTTTGTTGTAGAAGTCTGCGATGTAGAGGCAGCCGTCGGGTCCAAACTGCAGATCGACCGGTCGGAACCAAGGGTCATCGCTGGTGAGCAGATCGGGCATTTCGACGGCCTTGGCCGTAGCACCGAAGTACTCGAGTCGGTTTCGATTGATGCGGCAAGTCATCACATTGCCACTGAGAAGATTGGTTTGAAAGTTTGAGGGGAATGCGCTGTGATTCACGTAAGCGACCCCGGAGATTGCGGTGCTACCGTGAAGGTGCTCCATCGTAGAGGGTACAAATCCGAGTCCATCGTCAGGGCGACCAAAGCTAGGATAGCAACCACCGCGCAGGAGTTGAGTGATGGGTTTGCTATGGCAATCGGCGGTGAACCAAAATCCGTATTTGTCTTTGGTCATTCCGAATGGATTGACTTGGCCTTGGGTGAAGAGTTCGACTCGGGATCCATCGGGTTTGAAGCGAAAGACATTGCCGCTGGTAAGTTCGATCGAGTGACCATCGGAGCCTTGGAGTTTCGAGACGTTGTTAAAACCGTGGCATGCATAGATCCAACCGTCGCGTCCATCGCGAAGCGCATTGACCATACCGTGGGTATCGCGAGAGGTGTCAAAGGGTCCGAGGATTACGCGGCGTTGGTCGCAAAGTCCATCTCCGTCGGTATCGCGTAGGAAATAGATGTTGGGGATGGAAAAGGCAATAACACCGTCTTGGTAGGGGAGGACACCGATGGGGATATTGAGTCCGTCGGCAAAAGTGGTTTTAGACTCGAAGGAACCGTTGTGATCCTTGTCCTCAAGCACCACGATGGCATCGGCAAAGGGTTGGTTGTCCTTGGCGGGGAATGGGTACAAGACGCTTTGGGTCAGCCACAATCGGCCTTTGGGGTCGAACGCTAAGTTCATGGGTTTAGCGATTTGAGGTTCACTGGCGACGAGTTCGACTTGAAAACCCTCGGGGACGTGGAATCCAGCCAATTCATTTTGAGGGGAATTCCAAGCCGACGTGCGGATGGTTTGACCGTACCATTCGGTTGGTGATTTCGGTTCGGCGGGTTTATCGCCAGGATCATTTTCACTAGCCACCAGCCGATCAGAGGTATCGATCAAGAAGCCGATTGCAAGAAGCAGGCAAGAGGTATAAAGGAAGCGAGCCAGGAGCATCGATGGCATCCTATTGTTTGGAGCAAGTTCAAGGGAAGCGAACCGTTCAGGACAGTCCGTTTGGTCTTATTCTAGCCAATTTCCAAAACAATTCATGGCAGCGTTGGATCCTTCGCGTCTGCGACGGTTGAACAGCAGTTTGGCAGTGAATGATTCCTTGGAAATCATTGCCGCACCACCCTTAGCGGCAGACGATTCATTGCCAGGCGCTGAGGGCTTTGATGCGTCTGAGAAGTCGTAGCCTTTGATACGCACGAGATCGGAAGCGGTGTTGCGCTGTCCTTCATCAGCTCTTAGGTGTGTTCCGTTTTCCCTCTGTGCGAATCACTGGTTTGCGTTGCAATGGCCAACTTCATCAGTTTTACAACTACTTTCCTGGGGTTTGAGGTAGAATGGGGAGGTAAGGTTTGTTGGAAATAGACTCAATAAGGAGGTGCAGCATGAAATGGCAAGATCGCATATCGGTGGATCCCAATGTCTGCCACGGGAAGGCATGCGTAAATGGAACCCGCATCATGGTTTCGGTGGTTTTGGATAATCTCGCATCGGGTATCAGCCGTTCGGAAATTCTTCACAGCTACCCATCGTTGAAAAACGAAGACATTGATAGCTGCATTTCTTATGCAGCAGAACTTGTGCGTGAAAGATTTGTTTCGCTGACGCCCGGAGCTGTCTAAATGCGTTTCAAAGTCGATGAGAATTTACCAATCGATGTTGCCGAGATCCTTCGAGCTAATTGTCATGACGCGTTAACCATTTTCGATCAAAATATGGTTGGCGAGCCTGACCCAAAAGTTGCCAGAGTGTGCAAAGAGGAAAAACGAATAATTGTCACATTGGATCTCGATTTTTCCGATATCCGGTCGTATCCGCCTGCAGAACATTCAGGAATCATTATTTTAAGGCCGCGTACGCAATCTAAACCTGATGTTCTTGGTTTGATCGGCAGGCTACTACCGCTGCTGATCGGTGGTGAGCAACTTTCTGGAAACCTTTGGATAGTCCAGGAGAATGGGGTGCGCATCAGAGAGGGTACCAGGGATAAACTGGATGACAACGCGAGTAATTCTTAGGTAGTAAGCTTCGATCGGTCAGTAGACCGCCTCGCTAGACCCCCGAGATTGGATTAGCCGAACTACTACTAGGTCTTTTTGGGATTCTCCTAAAAAACCCAACACTGGCGATGACAAATCGTCGCAATCTCCTACAATACTCGGAACGACTTTGTGAAAAATTTCACAAAGTAGGCTTTGGAGGTCGATCAGCTAGTTGAATTTGCCCGAATAAGACTGCTACCCGACCTAAATTTCAATTGTCAGCGTCACCGCAGGTGCCCCCAATATGGTTGCTCACCTCCCCATCCTGATCTACCTGATCGCCGTTTTAGGCTTCGCCGCAGTCTCGCTTTTGCTGCCTCACGTGGTAGCCCCGCGCAGACCGACGAAGATCAAGGATATGCCCTACGAGTCGGGCATGGATCCGGTGGGTGATGCTCGCAAGCCCTTCGACATCAAATTCTACTTGACGGCAATCTTGTTTTTGGTCTTCGACATCGAGCTGCTATTCCTATATCCCTGGGCCGTTTCGCTCCTGGCACCCGACGGTGTTCCAGAAGCTTTCCGACCAGCGGTTTTGGCAGTCCTGATGGTTCTTCTTGGTACCCTTGGCCTTGCCTACTGGGTAGCTTACCGCAAAGGAGTCTTCGATTGGCGACGCAAATAAACAAACAACTCGGCGACAATGTTTTCCTAACAACCATCGATGCGGCAGCATCCTGGGCCAGGGCCAATAGCCTTTGGCCGATGCCCTTTGCGACGGCCTGTTGCGGTATCGAGCTTATGAGCACGGCGGCCTCGAAGCACGACCTGTCGCGATTCGGCAGCGAAGTGATGCGATTTACTCCGCGCCAATGCGATTTGATGATCGTCGCTGGACGTGTGGTCATGAAGATGATTCCGGTCCTGCAGCGAATTTGGTTGCAGATGCCTGAGCCCAAGTGGTGCATCTCGATGGGTGCTTGCGCTTGCTCGGGTGGTGTGTTTGATACCTATGCTGTCGTTCAGGGAATCGACCGATTTCTCCCGGTGGATATCTACATTCCCGGTTGTCCTCCAAGGCCTGAGCAACTGATCAAGTCCATCATGGAGTTGCAAGACAAAATCAAGAAGACAGGCACCTACAACGCCCGTGAATTCCAGTTTCGTATTCTGCCCGATGGTCCGAAGCGATTCGACGAAGACGAGCTTGTTCGTATTCGCGAGCGTAACGGCTTCAAACTCGAAGAACCCAAGTACGACCCGATCCACTAATCGCTTGGAACTGTAACGATGTCGGAAACAAAGTCGCTGAAAGAATCGCTCGAATCCAAGCTCACTGGTATACCCCTGAGTTGGTCTGAGTTTCGCTCGCAGCAGAGGCTAACGGTGCCTGCGAGCAATATCGCTGTGGCACTTAAGGCTCTGCGTGATGCAGGGATGGATCAACTGATCGATATCACGGCTGTGGATATGCTCGAATATCCAGGTGCAACGGATCGATTCGAAGTGGTCTATTTGCTTTTGAATACCAACAGCGGTGAGCGATTGACGGTTAAAACCCACGTCAATGAGCCCGAGCTTAAGCTGCCGTCGGCTTGTCCGATTTGGTTTGGTGCTGACTGGCTCGAGCGTGAAGTCTACGACATGTTTGGAATCGTCTTCGATGGGCACCCGAACTTCAAACGCCTGCTGTTGCCCGATGCTTTTGAATCGTTCCCGCTTCGCAAGGACTATCCGGTCAAGGGCCGGGGCGAGCGCCATAACTTCCCCATCATCACCCGTGCGGAGAGCTAAATCAGATGCCACTCGAGCTGATTGATTCGCCTGATTTGGATGCCGGCTATCGCGAAGGTCTTTGGACCTTGAACTTCGGCCCACAGCACCCGGCCACCCACACCACGTTGCGATTGGTTTTGCAACTCGATGGTGAGATGGTCATCGGTGCCGAACCCGACATTGGGTTCCTCCATAGCGGCTTTGAGAAACTCGCCGAAGTCCTCGACTACAACCAGTATGTGACGATCGTCGATCGGATGAACTACATCTCTCCGATGGCCAACGAGATCGCTTGGCACCATGCGGTCGAAGGTCTCCTTGGGATCGAACTGACGCCTCGTTGCAAGTATATCCGCACGATTTTTGCAGAGCTCATGCGGATCCACGATCACTTGCTGTGCACGGGGACTTGTGTTCTGGACCTCGGTGGTGCGACTGCGTTTATGTATGCGTTCAACGAACGCGAGAAGATTTACGAAATTTGCGAGCGCGCAAGCGGTCAGCGTTTTCACACCGGATACACGCGAGTCGGCGGTCTGCTCTATGACGTGACCGACGACTGGATCAAGATGGTACGCGATTTCTGCAAGACCTTTCCACCAGCTTACCGCGATTTTGCCGGCTTGGTGATGAAGAATCGAATCTTCGTCGAACGGACCAAGGGTGTGGGTGTATTGACCAAAGAGGATGCGATCGCTGGCGGTGCAACTGGCCCGGTGGCGCGCGCAAGTGGTGTCGAGCGAGATTTGCGACGCGACGAACCCTATCTGGCTTACAACGATTTCGACTTTGATGTCTGCTGTGCCCAAGGTGGCGATTGCTATGCTCGATTCCAAGTCCGCATGATGGAAATGCTCGAGAGCCTGAAGATCATCGAGCAAGCCCTCGATAATCTTCCTTCTGGACCCGTGTTCACCTCAGGGACTGGAAAAGAGGGGATTCCTGATAAGACCGAGGTGTATCGCAGCATCGAAGGCTTGATCCATCACTTCGAGAACATCATGCCCAATCGTCAGATGCCATCGCCCAAGGAATCCTACTACGGTGCGACCGAGTCGCCCAACGGTGAACTGGGTTATTACATCGTTTCGGATGGTGATTTCAAAGCCTACCGAGCCCGGACGCGTCCACCTTCCCTGCTTCATTTTTCTCTGTTTAGCCGCATGATCAAAGGCTGTATGCTCAGCGACGTTGCCGCTGTGCTAGGTAGCATCAACATCATCGCTGCGGAGTTGGATCGATGAGCGAACTTAGCGACAACGCAAAACAAACGATCGCCGAACATCTGCCCCGTTACCCCAGCAAACAGGCTGTAACATTGCCTGCACTGCATGTGGTTCAGCAAGAGCGCGGGTGTGTCAGCAATAAGGCCATGGAGGAGATCGCCGAGATCCTCGAACTATCGCCGGCACAAATCCACGACACGGCCTCCTTCTACGGGTTCTTTCGTACCGAAGATAACCCGCTTGGCCAAAAACGCATTTGGGTTTGTCGATCTTTGCCATGCATGCTCCGAGGCGGAGAAGAACTGCTCGCAGCACTTTGCGAAAAGCACGGCATTGCACCTGGTGAGACAACCGCCGATGGCAAGTTGACCATTGAGCTTGCCGAATGCCTCGGTGCTTGCGACGGTGCTCCATGCATCCTGCTTGAAGACGAACTTCATCTGCGTTGCAGCGTTGAGGATGTCGAGCGGATCGCTAAAGAATCCATCGCCAGTACAAGGAAAGTTTGACCAGAGAGTCTCAAGCCCAGAAAGTTTCGAGCAAGGTTCAGATCTATGAGTCAAAGTGAATTCAAACCTGTCCTGTTGGGTCGAGTTGGCAGGCCCGATAGCCAGTCGCTGGCCTCTTACCGAGCCGACGGTGGCTATGAGGCATTGGCCAAGGCTTTGAAGATGGCCAATACCGAAGTGATCGATGTGGTGAAGAACTCGGGGCTTCGCGGTCGAGGCGGTGCTGGCTTTCCCACGGGCCTCAAGTGGACGTTTCTACCCAAGGATGTCACGGGGCCGATCTACTTGTGCATTAACGGAGACGAAAGCGAACCTGGAACGTTCAATAACCGCGTCTTGATCGAAGAGGATCCGCATCAGGTTCTCGAAGGGATCGTCATTAGCAGTTTTGCAACGCGCGCGACAACTGCCTACTTTTATCTTCGATACGAATACGGTCGATGCTATCGAACGCTTCAAAAAGCCGTCGATGAAATGTATGCCAACAACCTACTTGGCAAAAACATTCTCGGATCGGGGTATGACTTAGACATTTATTTGCATCGCGGTGCCTGCGCTTATATCTGTGGTGAAGAAACCGGACTCATCGAAAGCCTCGAAGGCAAGCGAGCCTGGCCTCGGATCAAGCCTCCGTTTCCTGCGATCGAAGGTGCCTTCCGTCGACCCACGGTCGTCAACAATGTCGAGACGATGGCCTGCATTCCGCATATCGTCAAGCACGGACCAGAGTGGTTTCAATCGATGGGTGTTCCCAAAGATCCAAACAACCCACGCGACGCGGGTTCCTATGGACCAAAGCTCTACTGCGTCTCTGGTCATGTCAACAAGCCGGGGCTCCTAGAACTCCCCATGGGCATCACCGCGCGGGATCTGATCGATCAGCATGCCGGAGGAGTTTGGAAGGGACGCAAGGCAAAGGCGGTGATTCCCGGAGGACTTAGCATGGGATTCATGACCAATGCGGAACTCGATACGCCCTTGGACTTTAACGGACCCGGGCGCGTCGGCTGCCTGGGGTTAGGAACCGCTGCCGTCGTCGTGATCGATGATCACACGAGCATGGTGGATGTCCTGTACAACGCTTGCCGATTCTTTGCACACGAATCCTGCGGCCAATGCACACCTTGCCGAGAAGGGACCGCTTGGTCGACCAAGATCCTCGAACGCATCCGAGACGGGCGAGGCAAACTCAGCGATATCGATCTGCTGCTTGAAATCTCCAACTCGATTGGAACGATCCCAGGGACCACCATCTGTGGGCTAGCCGACGGGGCCGCTTGGCCGATCAAGACAGCGATCAACAAATTCCGTGGAGAGTTTGAAGAGTACATCAAGAGCGGTCGCCGCAGCCAGAGCCCTGCTCTTGCCGGTGCCCACTAACACAGAACACTTGAACAACACTTTTTGGGAAAGCAATAAAAGTGGTCAAAGTCAAAGTCAACGATATCGAAGTCGATGCGGATCCAAAAGACAACTGCATCCTTGCGGCCCGAAAAGCGGGAGTTGAAATTCCGCACTACTGCTGGCACGAGTCGCTCTCAGTGGTGGCCTCCTGCCGTATGTGCTTGGTCGAAGTCGGAGAAACGAAACCCGATGGAACCGTGGCCATGGGGCCGAAGCTTGTCCCCGGCTGTCAAACGCCGATCAAAGAGGGGACCATCATTCGAACCGACTCAGCCAAGGTCAAAACTTCGCAGCAAATGACCCTCGAATTGTTGCTCTTGAACCACCCGCTGGATTGCTCGATCTGCGATCAAGCCGGCGAGTGCTATCTGCAAGACTACACGTACAAGTACGGCAACGCGCACAGTCGGCTCGATGAGCCGAAGTTGCAGCGAGAGGACAAGTACCACATCGGCGAGCAGATCGCACTCTTTACCGACCGATGCGTTATGTGCACCCGCTGCGTACGGTTCACCCGAGAAGTTAGCGGCACGGCGGAACTCCAAGTCGTTGCTCGTGGCTCCCATGAAGAGATCGATGTATTCCCCGATACTCCATGCAACAACAAACTTGCCGGCAACGTCGTTGATCTTTGCCCCGTAGGCGCACTTTGCAGCAAAGACTTCCTCTACAAGAAGAGGGTTTGGTGGCTCAAGCACGCCGAGAGCGTCTGTACCGGTTGTTCGACAGGCTGCAGCATCCATGTCGACCAAAATGAAAACAAGGTCTATCGGCTCCGTCCAAGAGAGAACCCTCAAGCCCAAGGGCACTTTATGTGCGACGAGGGACGGTTTGGATTCAAATACATCCACGACGATCGACGCTTGAAATTTCCCAAGCTCAAAAACGCGGCGTCGGGTGTAGCGACCACTGGCACAGCGAGCCAAACGTCCGACTTGTCGTTCGCCGATCCATGGCCGACGGTTTTGGGAGAAGTCAAGAAGCGAATCCGTCAAGCGATTCAAAATGATCCATCGGGATTCGTTGCGGTTCTGTCGCCTTTGATGACCGTCGAGGAAGCTTATTTGCTCGCTTCTTACATCAAGGGAATCGATCCGCGTACCAAGCTGACTCTCGGCCCGGTTCCGATGGTTGGAAGCGATGATCTGTACCCCAAGGGGCCCAAGGGTGAGCCTCCGGCACCTGGCAAAGTCAAGTTCACGATCCGCGCAGAGAAGTGTCCCAATCGCCTTGGAGTTGAAGCGGTTCTGAGGCACTTCGAACGCGCAGTGATCCATGCCGATTCGCTTGGTAAATCCTCCGCGAGTGCTTGGTATGTCGTCGGCGGTTACAGTGCAGGGTGGGTGACGGAAAGCCTTGATCAGGCTATCGGGACTCCGTCGCTGCTTATTGTCCAAGACATCTTCCCATCGCCGCTGAGCGATCGAGCGGATATTGTTCTGGCTGCTGGATCTTTCGCAGAACGCGAAGGAACCTACGTCAATCATGCAGGGTTGGCTCAAGCCGCCCATGCTTCGATCCGTCCACCTGAAGAGGCACGTGCCGACGGTCGAATCCTGATGGAACTTGCCGGACGAAGCGGTCTATTCAACGCGATGGCTCTCCGCAAAGAGATTGGAACCAACATCGCTGAGTTTTCTGCGATTGCAATTGGCGATCTAGGAGAGCATGGTGTGCGACTGGCCAAGTACGCAAACCAAACCGTCGGTGCACGAAGCTGAAAGCATCCTAAGGAACATAAAGAATGATCAGTCGATTCATAGAATATTGGCCGGTGCTTTGGCCCGCTTTGGCGGCGATCGCAGTGATCCTTGCGGTCGTACCATTCCTGGGTCTGTACATGACCTTCATCGAGCGGAAAGTCGCTGCCTATGTCCAAGACCGCGTTGGCCCAAACCGCGTTGGCCCCTTTGGGCTTTTTCAAGCGGTTGCAGACGGCATCAAGATCTTTCTCAAGGAGCAGTTGATTCCCGACCACGTGTACACCGCCCTGTACTTCATCGCACCCTCGTTTAGCTTGATCACCGCGATGTTTGCTTTGGTCGTAATGCCGTTTGGGCCAGTGGCTACCGATTACAAGAGCGGTTTTCGATTCATGGTAGCCCCCGGTATCGACATCGGCATTTTGATGATGCTCGCGATCAGTTCCCTGTCTGCCTATGGGATTATCGTCGGAGGCTGGGCTTCGAATAACAAGTATTCGATCTACGGTGCGATTCGCTCTTGCGCACAGTTCATCAGCTACGAAATTCCACTTGGAATGTCGATCTTGGGAGTCATCGCCATCACTGGTTCGCTAAACATCGAGCAGATTGTCAAAGCACAGTCTGGTAGCCTGCTGGATTGGAATGTGTTCTGGCAACCGGTGGCGATGCTGGTCTTCTTTACCAGCGCACTGGCCGAGACGAACCGTCTACCCTTTGACCTTCCTGAGTGCGAACAAGAACTCGTCGGTGGATTCCACACAGAGTACAGCGGTATCAAGTTCGTGTTGTTTTTCTTGGCCGAATACACCCACATCGTCACGGTCAGTTTTTT
>Ga0315903_10011790_pt1 | contig 10255 bp, 6 predicted proteins | sample LakEriMetagenome_7_FD_203524 | JGI IMG/M metagenome (GOLD analysis project Ga0315903, IMG submission 203524) | Freshwater fungal communities from buoy surface, Lake Erie, Ohio, United States - Buoy 2 MA119 | ecosystem: Environmental > Aquatic > Freshwater > Lake | place: USA: Lake Erie, Ohio... | reverse complement strand
GCCGGGGACAGGAATGTCCCCGCTCCGTTGTCCGCCGGGACCTGTCCCAAGAGGTCTGGCCTTCTGTGGTTCGGTGCCGGGGACAGGAATGTCCCCGCTCCGTTGTCCGCCGGGGCGTGTTCCAAGAGGTCTGGCCTTCTGTGGCTCGGTGCCGGGGACAGGAATGTCCCCGCTCCGTTGTCCGCCGGGGCCTGTTCCAAGAGGTCTGGGCATTTGTGCCTGGCCTTTTGTGCCACGAGGGCCAACGGGCGAGATGCGAAATGGCGAGGGCATTTGGTCTTCGAGGGCCAACGGCCCGGAACCATACCAGCCTGGGCCAACGGCCCAGGTTGCCGGTTTAATTGATTCCAGGAGGGCTGAAGGCCCGTCCCATCGGCCCGGAATAGCGCGCCCCTACAGACCTGGGCCGTTCGCCCAGGCTGGTATGGAGCGCGCCCTTGGCGCTGGAGGCCGGAGGAACGGAGCGTGGACTTTCCAGTCCACGTTTGGATTCGGTGCCGGGGACAGGAATGTCCCCGCTCCGTTGTCCGCCGGGGCCTGTCCCAAGAGGTCTGGGCATTTGAGGGAATCGACGACCGCGGCGGCCGCGAGCCTGCACGTTTCCCATAATTCCTGTTGCCGCCGCAGTTGCGGTATGATACGCATTCCGCATGCCCGATGGCAGGATCCACCGACCGCACGACAAGTTCTTCACGCGCGAAGGGGTCTGGCCTTCTGTGGTTTCGAGGGCCAACGGCCCGGAACCATACCAGCCTGGGCCAACGGCCCAGGTCCCGGTTCGAGTCATTTCCGGAGGGCTGAAGGCCCGTCCCATCGGCCCGGAATGGCGCGCCCCTACAGGGCTCGCGGAATGGATGCATCGATAACCTGGGCCGTTGGCCCAGGCTGGTATAGGGCGCGCCCTTGGCGCTCAAGGCGGGAGGAACGGAGCGTGGACTTTCCAGTCCACGTTTGGATTCGGTGCCGGGGACAGGAATGTCCCCGCTCCGTTGTCCGCCGGGGCCTGTCCCAAGAGGTCTGGCCTTCTGTGGTTCGGTGCCGGGGACAGGAATGTCCCCGCTCCTGGCCGATTGCATGCTGGTGGAGATTCCGCGGTCGCGCACGATCCCATGCTTGCGAATCCGCCGCATTCTTCATAAGGTCAGTCTTTTCCAACGCAACGACCCAACCCGCCGGCATACCCACCCACCCATGAAAGTCATCACTCTCGTCAGCGGCGGCATGGATTCGGTCACTGCCCTCTACCTCGCCCATCGCGATCACGAAGTCGTGGGCGGCCTGAGCTTCGATTACGGATCGAAACACAATCACCGGGAAATTCCGCTGGCCCAATGGCATTGCGACCACCTCGGGATCCCGCACACGACCATCCCGCTCGGCTTCATGAACGACCACTTCCGGTCGGATCTGCTCGCCTCCGGCGGCGATATCCCGGACGGTCATTACGAAGAGGAATCAATGAAGCAAACCGTCGTCCCCTTCCGCAATGGCATCATGCTCGCCATCGCCACCGGCCTCGCCGAATCCCACGGAGCCGACGGCCTCGTCATCGCCGCCCACGCCGGCGACCACGCCATCTACCCGGATTGCCGCGAATCCTTCCTCGTCGCCATGGCCGATGCCATGAAATACGGTACCTACCCAGGCATCCAGCTCCTCCGACCCTTCGTCAACTCCGACAAAGCCAGCATCGCCTCCCTCGGCCACTCCCTCGGCGTCGACTTCTCCCGCACATGGTCCTGCTACAAAGGCGGCCCCACCCACTGCGGTTCCTGCGGCACCTGCACCGAACGCCGCGAAGCCTTCGCCCTCGCCAACCTCCCCGACCCCACCACCTACTCCCACCTCCCTCCCATCCCGACGAAACCGGGGAGGTAATGCGCGAGAACGTACCCGGAAACCATCCGGCTAACCCGTAATTTCAGGGGAATCACCGTACGCAGGCGGCCCTGAGGGAAAGCACCCGGCAAATCGCCGCGATTCGATGCCTGTGGGTTTTTGGAGTCGCTTCGCTCCCTTTTTGTGCGGCGGATCCGCGCTCACGCACGATCCAATTCTTGCGCTTCCGCCGCATTCCTCGTAGGCATCGATTAATCCCACGCAACTCGTCCATCCGATCTTCCACCATGCGGGACAGCCTGTTCCTCAACATCCCGCGCGAATCATGGCTTTGTGAGAACGATCTAGCGTTTGCGGTGCCGGATGGGTTCCCGGTGACGCCCGGTCACAGTCTGGTGATCACGAAACGGCTGGTGCCGACATGGTTCGAGGCGACGCCGGAGGAACAGCGGGCGCTCATGGATCTGGTGAATCTGGTGCGGGATTGGCTCGATGCGACGCTCGTGCCGCGGCCGGATGGCTACAATGTGGGCTTCAATGCGGGCCGTGCAGCAGGACAGACCGTTCCGCATGTGCATGTGCATGTGATTCCACGCTACACAGGCGACATGACCGATCCCCGGGGCGGCGTCCGCCATGTCATTCCGGCGAAAGGCAATTACCTGCGGACTCCGGATCCTGAGAAAACGCCCGCCACTCCGCCCAGCCTGGCAACGGGCTTCCCGGGCGATCCCCTCTGGCGTCGGCTGGCGCATCGATTGCCGGGCGCGACGGAAATCGACGTGCTGGCTTCGTTCATTCAGCCATCCGGGCTCGATGTGGTGCAGGCGGCGCTCTTTGCGGCGCTGCGGACGGGTGCGGTCGTGCGGATTCTGACCGGCGATTACCTCGGCATCACTGCGCCGGAAGCCCTGCGCCGGCTCATGGTCTGGCGCGATCTCCTTGCGGCGGAAGGTGCGGCGGGCCGCCTCGACGCACGGCTTGTCCTCACCGCTTCCCTGCCCGGTTCGCCGGAATCGTTTCATCCCAAGGCATGGCGCATCGTCGATGCTGCGGGCGGCCTTGCCGTGGTCGGCAGCAGCAACCTCTCGCGCGCGGCGCTCGAATCGGGCGTGGAATGGAATGTCCTCCTCCACGATGACTCGGCGCACGTTCACAGCGAGCTGCAGTCGGCCTTCGCTGCCCTCTGGAATGTCGCGGCTCCGCTGACCGATGACCTTCTGGCGGGCTACGCGGCCATGGCCCACCGCACCCGGGAAAGCCGCAGCGAACCCGAAGCGGAGGACCAGCCGCCCAGCGCCCCGGAACCGCGGCCATGGCAGGCGGAAGCATTGGCGAAACTCTCGGAACTGCGCCGCGATGGCTTCCGCCGCGCCCTTGTCGCGGTCGCCACTGGCCTCGGCAAAACGTGGCTCGCTGCCTTCGATGCCGTTGCGGCGGGCCACGAACTCGGCCGCTGCCCGCGCGTGCTCGTGATCGCGCACCGCGCCGAAATCCTCACGCAGGCCGAAACGACGCTGCGCTCGGCCCTCCGCATCGCATGGCCGGACGCCCGCACTTCATGGTTCCTCGGCGATCAGAACGATCTCTCGGGCGACCTCGTGATCGCATCGATTCAGAAGCTGATCCGACCGGACGGTTTGCAGGCGCTTGCTTCGACGTCGTTCGAATACGCGGTCATTGATGAGGTCCACCACGCACACGCTCCGGGCTACCGCCGTGTCCTCGCGAGGCTCAACGCTGCCTTCACGCTCGGGCTCACAGCCACTCCGGAACGCACGGACGGATTCGATGTCGCCCGGATCTTCGACGACGTTCTCGCATGGCAGGCTACCATCGGCGACGGGATCGCGGAAGGATCGCTCGTCCCGTTCCACTACACGGGCCTCAAGGACGATGTCGATTTCTCGCGCATTCCGTGGCGCAGCGGTCGCTTCGACCCGGGCGTTCTCGAGGAACAACTGGAGAACAGCGCCCGCATGGAGCGGCTCTGGACGGCGTGGCAGGAAGATCCGACGGCCCGCACGCTCGTCTTCTGCTGCTCGCAGCGCCACGCGCGCTTCGTCCGCCAATGGCTCATTTCCCGCGGCACGGACGCCGCAGCGGTCTACGCCGGCGAAGGCTCGGACCCACGCGCGGATTCGATCGAACGCTTCGCATCAGGCCAGCTCCGCGCTCTCTGCGTGGTCGACCTCTTCAATGAGGGCCTCGATATTCCCGCGGTCGACCGCATCGTCATGCTGCGACCCACGGATGCCAAGGTCATCTTCCTGCAGCAACTCGGCCGCGGCCTGCGCGCCGCCGAGGGCAAGACCCGCCTCAAGGTCATCGATTTCGTCGGCAATCACCGGATCTTCCTCGCCCGCATCGTGCACCTGCTCGCGCTCAGCGGTGCCGCCCCCAATCTCACCCGCGTCCGCGAACTCATCAACGGTGCGCCGCTTTCCCTCCCGGAAGGCTGCCTCGTCGATGTCGAACTGGAAGCACTCGAGGTCCTCAAAGGCTTATTGCCGGTGGAACGTGGCGTCCCCCTGGAAGCCTACCGCACCATGCGCGACGAACTCGGCCGCCGCCCCACACCATCGGAATTCCTTCTCGCGGGCTACCTTCCCTCGGTCGTCTCGAAGGCGCATGGTTCATGGTTCGCGTTCGCCCAACACGAAAACGACCTCTCCCCGCAGGAAGCCGACGTCTTCCTCGCCCACACGGACTGGTTCGTCATGCTCCAGTCAACGGACCTCAACAAATCCTACAAAATGATCGTGCTCCGCGTCCTGCTGGACCACGACGCGCTTTGGGACGGCATGGATCTCGAAACGCTCGCCGCGGCCTGCCGCACGTTCCTCCTCGCTCACCCGACCCTCCGCGCTGACCTCCCGCCCACCAAGGAATTCCCAGACCCAGCCAGCGCTCCCCTCGCCCAATGGGCAAAATGGTGGGCCCAATGGCCGCTCACCAAATGGAACAACCCACAGTCGGGCCGTTCGTGGTTCACCCTCGCCCATAAGCGCTTCGTCCCGGCCTTCGATTGCACGCCCCACCAACGCGAATCCTTCGCTGCCCTCACCTCGGAAATCGTCGACTTCCGCCTCACCCACTACATCCAGAACCGACTCCCGCCAGCCAAAGAAGCCACGGGCCTGTCCATGCGCTGCAAAATCACGCACTCAGGAGGAACTCCCATCATCAAAATCCCGAGCAAGGAAAAGGAACCGCTCCGACCGACAGGCCCAACGACCGTCGCCCTCCCGGACGGCTCGCTCTGGCAATTCCGCTTCGTCAAGGAATTCATCAACTTCGCCTGCCCCAGCGGCAGCCAGAAAAACGAAATCACCACCCTCCTCCGCACCTGGTTCGGCCCGGACGCCGGCCTCCCGGGTACCAACTTCCACGTCACCTTCACCCACCATAACTCCACCTGGCACATCACCCCGGAAACCCACGCCGCCCCAGCCAGCGTCAAGCCGTCGAAACGATTCCCCCTGCCCGAACTCGCCGATAACCCGCCCGCCTCTGCCCAGTTCCACACCGTCGTTCCCTTCTACACCCTCGAACCCGCCGCTGGCCTCTGGAGCGACCACCAGACCCCGGAAATCGCAGGCTGGATCGAAGCCCCCGGCCAACGCCTCCGGCAAGGCATGTTCGCCGCCCGCGTCTCCGGCCATTCCATGGAACCTTCCATCCCTCACGGCTCCCTCTGCCTCTTCCAACGCCCGACCCAAGGCTCCCGCAACGGCCGCATCGTCCTCGTCCAACTCCATTCGCTCGACCCCGAAACCGGCGGACGCTTCACCGTCAAAAAATACTCGTCCACCAAATCCCCCACCGACGACTCGTGGTCCCATTCCTCCATCACTCTCCTCCCCACCAACCCCGCCTTCCCCCCCATCCCCATCGACCCAGCCCACACCCACGACCTCCTCATCGTCGGCGAATTCATAGGCGTCATCAGGGAGGCGGAACAAGGGTGAACAAATTGATAACCCCATGATCCTCAGAGATCACGTCCCAAAAAGCATTGCCGTCACGGAACTTGATCGTGTAAACACACATTCCTGACTAAAGCACCGAGCCAATTCATGCGCCCATGGCCAGTCCACCCATAAAAAAACAATCGATCACCTCGTTTTTCCGCGACGAATTGGGAGCGAACTTCCGGAATGCTCGTTGGTCATGGGGAGCGCGGGAGCCACTGGGCAATCGGATCTACCTTCGGGTGTGGATGGATCAGATTGAATGGTCCGAGGGAACCGAATGGGTTCTTGTGCTTCACGACTCATGGAAGGGAGGAAGCCCCGGGATGAGGGAAAGGAGAGAGCACCTTGCCGACCTTGAAGCGGGACTCCATGGCTACGGGGTGGTCTGCACCGCAGACTCGGAGGAAAACCTCAATACCCGGACCATCAAATCCTACGACCGGGTCATGCTACTGCGTCTCGGCCGACTCAGACGCGCGCCTGATTCCATTTACGCCGAAGTTATCGGTCGGCAGCCGGTCACACCCCTCCGGCAGCGGCCTTCGAGTGCCAGCACGCTAGCCAATGACATGGAGGGAATCTTCAGCAAACGGATGCCGGAGAAGACCGTCCGCCAGGCCCTCATCGACGCACGGGTGGGGCAAGGCCTGTTCCGGGAGCATGTCCTCAGCCTGTGGGAACAACGTTGCGCCGTCACAGGCTCAAGGACCTTGAATGCCATCACCGCTTCCCACATCAAGCCATGGCGCGAATGTCGAACCAATGAGGAGCGACTCGACGGACACAATGGGCTCCCTCTCATCGCCAACCTCGACCGACTATTCGACCACGGCCTGATATCGTTCCAAGAAGACGGCAAGATGCTCATTTCCAATTCCCTCTCAGCCGACGAACGTGAACTCCTCGGTCTCGACTACCCCGGACTCCGTATTCCGCCCCGGCCTGCCACCCTTCCCTTCCTCGCCTTCCACCGCCACCAGTGCTTCATCGGATGACCAAACCTGACCCATGACCAGTCGTCCCCAACCTCCAGCGGAAACCTGTTCCCCGTCACTACCGTTTGGTGCGTGCAACCGCGATCCTGTTAGGGGCATGGAATTGTGTGACCGGAATACCCACTAGCAACTTGTATGTCCCTACCAACTGAGCAGCCACCAAGCATGCGCCGCCTCATGGCTCGCGGGTACCTTCCGAAGGAATTGCCCTTTCTCTTCTCCACCGGACAGTTGGCGACAGTGATTCATGCAGCCTACCTCACTCTTGGTGCTAAGAAGGGACTCCTGACAAAGCCGCTGACAATCCCCATCGCTGCGAAAGGCGGCATGCGGAGAATATCCGTGGCGCTGGAAAGCCGTCGGGACGGGCTGCTGGCTTTCACCGTCTGGATGTTCCCACGACGCTCAATGTGACGTTTCTGAGCACCAATCTGATTGAGAATGTGCTGCGCAACTGGCGGGAAGCCACGGGCAATGTGAAGCGCTGGAACGAGAAGCAGGACATGATACCGCGCTGGATGGCGAGCGGGCCGCTGTGGGCGGAAGCGGGGTTCCGCAGGATCCGGCACGCGGAAGACCTCCACCGGCTGGCGGCCGGGCTGGCGCTCTCCACTGCGTCCGAGGCACCGGCATGCGCCGCTGCCCCGTCCTCCGCTGCGAGCACACGCGCGGGGCGACTTGCCACTTGTCGCTCGACCAAAGCATGACCAATCTCCCCCCAGCCAGCCGCCACCGGTTTTAACGATCACAGGAAATTCCCCCGCACGTCCACCGTCAATCCAGTCTCCCAGCAGACCCACGAATCACTTGCCAAACGCACCGCACAATCAGTTGCCATAAAAAATTGGACAACTACCTTGAAATCTATTAATTCTTGGTTTGTGAGTTGGTGGCGTATTACAATTATCACGGAATTCTAGTAAACAAAAACTCCTATAAACAATGAATTCTAATTCTTCTATATTAATAACTCCTGTTAAACCACCCCCTGATTTGCGGCTCACGCGCATACAGGTTGAGGATTTTCGATGCATTGAAAGTCTCGACATAGAAATACCAGAGAATGTAAAGGTAATTTGCTTTGTTGGATCAAACGGCAGCAGTAAGACTGCCCTGCTGTCGATGCTGTTCGATTCTCTGTGTGACGGAACGCAATTACAGACCCCTGACTTGGGCCAAAACGAATCTCAGCAAAATAACCCATATCTATGGAAAAGGCAGAAGTTTACAGGAGAAGTTCGTCATGGGAGGCCCGCATACTTCTTGCTGGCAACATGGAAGATGGACGCACAATTCAGTCAATGGTTAGACATTGTCGTAAACAGCACCAATCCATTAAATGTTAGCAAGCACTTTCCTCAAATATCCAGTACAGTAGATGTTCCGACTAAAATAGATCTATTCTTTCGTAAATGGTATGCAAAACCGCACAGTGATCCTGTGTCTCGAAGCGTACTACTTTACCGACCGGCCGATCGCTCCGAGCGACCTTCGTTCGAGGAGCTGGAGTCTGAAGAAGTAACCATCTCGCTGCGAACGAGGACCTACAATCAACGACCATTTCCCGTGCGGGTCAAAACCCTCGGATTGCAACTAGAGAAAATAATTGCCGATCTTTTAATCGACCAACTAGCAGGAGACAGCTCCGCCGCTAACATACTTAACTCAATCAGACTATTTTGGCAAGATTTAACAGGACAAAAGGCAGTTATCAATGTAAACCAATCACCTTTTCGACGAATCGGATTTGATGGCCTGCATCGATTTTCGATGCTCTCTTCTGGCGAGCTTGATATTTTATCGACAGCAATTTGTATTTTTTCACAACAAAGATATCTTCGAATAACCTCTGAAATGACTGACTGGCCCCAAGCAGGTCCATCCGGGTTCGTATTTATCGATGAGGTTGACGCGCACATGCATCCGAAATGGCAAACGGAGGTGCTGCCTCTATTTCTTAGACACTTTCCGTCAATTACATTCATAATCACTACCCATAGTCCGTTTGTCGTTCAGTCTCTACCAAGAAGCACTTCCTGTGTAATTAGGCTACCCGATGGCGAAGTTTTTGACACCGACTTTGAAGCATGGCGAATCGAAGACATTTCCGAGTCCGTTTTTCAAACATCCGGCAATTGGGTGAAAGGATTTGCAGATAAGCTGAGAAGGCTGACAGAGCTGTGTAAGAATCCTGCCGAGGCACATTCTGCTTTAGAGCTTTTCAATGAAATGAAATCCCGTAACAGTTCGCCTTTGAATTCTGCTTGTGATCGCATCGCAGCGATCCACGGCTCAGAAGCTTTTGTTGACCTTCTAAAAGAGACACAGAAATGAGGACCGTTAACCGTTCTTTAGTACCAGTCCCCGCAGTCCTGTCAGACACTAATGCAATTAATGAAGCGGTTGAAGTTTACCGCTCTTCGGGTTCAAAAGGGAAACCAAACAATAGTATATACAGCCACGAAACAGTATTACATTCGCTTTCTTTAATTTATTACAACAAATGCTTTTTATGTGAATCTTTAACTAGCAGAGGCGGCGATCAGGTGGTCGAGCATTTTTTGCCGCACTCCCCCGCAACACCTGAAAGAGCTTATGATTGGAATAACCTCAACACAGCTTGCAGGAGGTGCAACGACTTAAAGCGAAAAAACGAGTTTAAAGAAACTGATCCGGATAACAAAATTATTGCTACGCTTTTATTGGATCCAAGTCGACCCCCCCAAGGATTTTCTATTGAATCTATAATTTCATTTGATAGCGATGGAATGGAGGCTGCCGTCACGGATCAGTTTAGTCTTAATTTAATAGCAAACAACACCAAGAAGCTTCTAAATGACCCAACCCTGAGGCACAGGCGTCGCGATAGGGCAGATGCACTCCGTGATACCATTATTCAGCGGTGCAGTATCAGGGACATACAGAAACTGTGCGCGCTTGATCCACTCAACTTAGATCAATTTCATAATATTACGAAAGATGCAATGCTGTTGGCGTTGGAGGCAGCAGACCGGCTTTGTCTTTTTTTTCTAAGAGATAGTGTGGAGCACTGCACTAGCATGCGTAGATTAGTGGAGACATGCTACTCCCTGTGCTATAACGACCTGAAACGGCTTGGTGTTTATTACTCTCAAATCAAAGGAAAACCTTGCGTTTACGCTTGATCGTGTTTTTTTTAAATCTGCAAGCCTACCTGTAACCCCCTGTGTCAGGATAGTTGTCCAGGCTGCGCAGTTGTGATTCCAGATGGGGTGTGCTGCTGCTGCGGCTGATCAACTCAATCCCATGAAACCCATTCCACCTGAACGCCGGGAGGCTATTCTTGCCCGCCTCAGCGGGCCCGCACGTGAACCTGTCGCCCGGGTTGCTGCCCAGGAGGGCATCAGTCCCGCCACCCTCTACCTGTGGCGCAGGAAGGCCCGTCAGTCCGGGGCTCTGCTTCCG
>Ga0315903_10011789_pt1 | contig 10256 bp, 11 predicted proteins | sample LakEriMetagenome_7_FD_203524 | JGI IMG/M metagenome (GOLD analysis project Ga0315903, IMG submission 203524) | Freshwater fungal communities from buoy surface, Lake Erie, Ohio, United States - Buoy 2 MA119 | ecosystem: Environmental > Aquatic > Freshwater > Lake | place: USA: Lake Erie, Ohio... | reverse complement strand
GCCCACGCCTTGCATGGGGTCTCATAGCGAATGCTGATGTAGCGAAGTCCCCAACGAATCTGAGTTACAGGGTTGGTGCGCCAATCAGTTGAGACAACATTCATCTTGCTGGCTGGCAGTGCTTGTGGAATTCCATGTGCGCCAGATTTTTTGTTGCGGGATTTGTAGTTCCAGTTACTTTCCTGGGTCCATAAACTGTTTAAGCATTTGTACTCTTTTTCCTTAAAACCGTACTCGTCAATCAAGATCGCCTTGGCAACCTTTTTGGCACCTATTGGTGTTCGGGCTAATTCGACCTGGCGGCTAACGGCCGAGACCAATGCCAACTGATTTGAAAAGATCGCACCAGCTGCGGTGGCGGTCAGGTCATCTTCTAGAAAAAGAAATTCGGTGGTTCCGGGTTCGACAACTAGAACGCTCTTTTGAACTTCGACTTCGACGCTAGAGGTCAATGAGAGTTCAAGAGCATTAGCCGCTGGCAATAAGGTGGCGGCCAAAAGAAGGGAGGTAGAGATGCCAAGGATGGCAACCGATCTAGCTGACTTCGACTTCATGCCGTGACTCCTTTCCTCTTATACTCACCCGCCGGTGCTCACCCGCTGGTGGTTGCTACTAGCCTGCCCATGGCCAATCAGCCTCAAATGAGGCTCATTGACTTAAGGGGAATGCCTTTAAGGTGCCTTAGATATGGCTCATCGGCAAATCAAAGTGTGCGGAAGTCGGAAATTCTCAGGAAATCAAAAGGCTGTGGATAGGTAAAACCGCAGGTCAGATAGGGTAATGTCCGATATGTCCGAAATGTGACTGTGAGATAGATTCTGGCCCTTTTGAAGCCATGTCGCTACCAGTTAATTGCCGGCGGGACCTTCGAGCATTTCCGTAACCAAGGCCGCGATCGGCGAGCGCTCGCTTCGGGTCAGAGTGACGTGGGCAAAGAGTGGATGGCCCTTCAAAGTTTCAACCACCGCGACCACACCGTCATGGCGACCGACCCGCAGGTTGTCTCGTTGGGCAACATCGTGGGTCAGAACGACCCGAGAGGCGGTTCCGATTCTGGAAAGGACGGTCAGCAGGACTCCCCGTTCCAGAGACTGGGCCTCATCGACGATCACAAATGAATCATGCAAAGAACGTCCGCGGATATGGGTCAGGGGCAGAACTTCGATCAGCCCCCGATCGATGATTTCATCAATAACGGGTTGGCTGACAAGTGCGCCCAAAGTATCGAAAACCGCTTGAGCCCAAGGCGACATCTTTTCACCCTCTGAACCTGGCAGGTATCCCAGCTCCTGGCCGCCTACTGGATACAGCGGGCGGAAGATAACCACCTTTTTGTGAAGACGTTTTTCCATTACCGCTTCAAGTCCGGCACACAAAGCAAGTGCTGACTTTCCGGTTCCGGCCCGGCCTCCCAAAGAGACGATTCCAATGTTTTCATCCAGCAAGATGTCCAAAGCAATTCGCTGTTCTGCGCTACGACCATGAAGACCAAATGCTTGGCGATCACCGCGAACTAATTTCAACTGCTTGCTTTCGGTGACACGGGCTAGGGCTGATCCTTTTTCGGAATGCAAGACCACACCTGTGTGCACCGGCAATTGGTGGGCGGCTTCATGATCGGCAAAGTCACCGGCGTACAAATCATCGATCACACTGTGGCTGACATCTAATTCTTCGATTCCGGTCCAGCCGCTATTAGATACAAGTTCGGCCAAATACTCTTGGGCCTCAACTCCGACCGATGATGCTTTAACTCGAAGGGGCAGATCCTTAGTTACAAGGACGACATCTTTTCCATCAGACATTAAGTTCTTAGCGATTGCCAGGATTCGTGAATCATTGGTGCCATCGCGCAGGAATCCATGGGGCAAAGTCGAAAGATCAGTGTGGTTGAGCTCTACTGAAAGAGTTCCACCTTCGGGGGTAATCGTCAGTGCTTTATCAAGGCGACCATGGGATAAGCGCAGATCATCTAAAGCTCGAAGGGCAGCGCGGGCAAAGTAGCCCAATTCAGGGTGATCTCGTTTGGTTTCAAGCTCTCCGATAACTGCGATCGGGATTATGACTTCATGTTCGGCAAATCTATAGAGCGCCCCGGGGTCTGCGAGCAAAACGCTGGTATCTAAAACAAAGGTTTTCTTAGCTTTTTGACCCTTAGCAGCCAATGCTTGCTCCTAGATTTAGTTGTTGTCGCCGGAAAGTGCTTCGGATAAGTGAAAAGGTAGAACCGAAAGCGGATAATTTTGTGCAGACACGCGAGATTGAAAAGTTAAATCTTGGTCTCGATTTACGAACCGAAGCGGCGTTGTCTCACAGAGTAAGAACGTAGTGCGCGAAGAAAATCTAAGTGACGAAAATCTGGCCAGTAAGCCTCGCAGAAGTAGAACTCGGATAAAGCACTTTGCCATAACAAGAAGCCACCAAGTCGTTGTTCGCCAGAGGTTCGAATCAAGAGCTCGGGATCAGGTTGACCTGCGGTGTATAAAAATTTCGAAATATCTTCAGCGGTTAGCTTCTCTTGTGCATCCTTGATCGAATGACCTGCGGCTTCTTCTTCGGTTAAGAAATTCTTAACAGCATCAACGATTTCGCGGCGACCGCCATAACTGATGGCCACATTGACTTCGACCCCATCATTTCGAATTGGCTTTAGCGAACTGAGCTTTTCTTCAAGCCATGGTGGAAGCAAGTCGAGGGCCCCCACCGCTTTGATATTCCAGCGACCTGTCGCAGCAAGTTCATCCACTGTCTTACCGATGATGATTAGCAGTTCATCAATTTCTTCTTGCGAGCGCTTGAAGTTATCGGTTGATAGCAACCACAACGTTACGACCTTGACTTGGGCGTCATCACACCAGCCCAAGAAATCAATAATCTTGTTCGCACCCGCTTTGTGGCCATGGGGATCATTGTCAGTCGGATTGGATTTAGCCCACCGACGATTCCCATCAAGGATGACACCGACATGTTGAGGAGTCTTTGAAAAATCCAAAGACCTCACCAAGCGCCACTCGTACAGTGGGTAGATCAGGGATTTAACGAGCTTACGAATACTGTCGAACAACTCTGCGCTCCGCAGCAATTGATGCAAATGGAAGAGTGCCCGCCAAAATGAGCCAGATGACCTTCTTTAATGGCCAATGGGCTTTGACTGAAAACTGAATCGCAACAAGTACATAGACTGCATAAACCCAGCCATGTACAAAAGGAATCCAGGCAACCGCCGACTTCCAGTCGGGATTATTAAAGAGGTAAACGACAGGCAGATCTACGAACCACAACAGCAAAGACATAACGCCGGCGATTATGGCCATAAATCTAAATCTCTTCACTGAGCTGGTCATGGGGTAACTCTACGGCGATAGAAGGGTAGATACAGCACTACTGCGGCCATGAGCCACCAAATGACCACATATGAAATGTGCTGCCAGTAGTAGCCCGGGATCTTGGGGTTGACCTTTTCTTCAGTCACCCGAGTCCGTTGCAAAACCTGGCCATCGCTAGCTTCGGATCGGGCCAGGATGTAGCCATCATATAAATCTAAATCTGTTAACCCGACAACAACTGCGCTATCAAGTCGTGAAATAACCCCGGGAACATTGTCTGCGCGATCGCCAAATTGGCTTGCGACTAACACGCCTTCAATATCAATGTTCATGGATTGTTGAATCTCTGGGTTGAGCAATCGATCTGACCACAAACCTCGTACAACCAGAATTGCAGATCGCTCATCAACTTGAGCTAGCGCAACCTCCCAATCGGTGACAACGCCATTTCCGTCATCTTGATTAGGCGCTTTAAAATTTGCAATGTATTTTCCAGTTAACAAAACTGTTCGGTTAAATGCTTGTTCCCCCAAGGCTTGGCGAGGTTGTGCAACTGATTGCAAGGCAACGACTTTTGTATCAATTGTTCGAGCAACTTTCAAACTTTCCTTTAAATCAGCAGCGCGCTGAAGCTGCCAAAAACCTAGTCCGACGAAAAGCGTGGCAATAGCAAGTACTGCAACACCATGGAAAATCCTGGTAAGAAGATTATTCCTTTGAGTCATCGCTTCGATCTATGCCCATGAAGCGCTTATAAAAACTGCGCATCAAAAAGACCACAACGATTAGCAGGATTCCGACCGTCAATGAGCCGGCCGATCCCATAAATATTTGTTCTTCTTGTTCCATGCGATAATCATGTCATGCAAAACCCAGATACGTTCAACTACGAAGAGCGATACGGTGCGACCAAAGCCACACGCTGGCCGGCAATAGCCCTCGTTGTTGCAATTCTGGGAATTGGTTGGCTCATGTGGTCTGCGCTGTATCACTCCAATCCACCGCTTCGATCTCAGCTTGTCTCCTTCACAATTACTGATGATCGCTCAGCATCGGTGCGTTACTTCATCGAAAGGCAGGACAGCAATCAAGTGGTGGTGTGCACCCTGATTGCTCGTGACTTTGATAAGAATGTTGTTGGGCAGATTGATCAAGAGATTCCTGCAGGAAAATCAAAGGTTGAACTGGTCACTGATGTTCCTACGCGTAGCGAAGCGGTCAACGCCGATGTATCCAGTTGTCGCGCCAAGTAAGTAGCCAGTACCGTTACCCCTTATGACACAGACATGGTTGACCCAAGAAGCCGCAGATCGCTTGCGTGCTGAGCTGACCCAGCTTGAAGGTCCAGGTCGCAAAGAGGTCACAGCAAAAATCGAAGCTGCACGTGCCGAAGGTGATTTAAAGGAAAACGGTGGTTACCACGCAGCCCGTGATGAACAAGGAAAGATGGAAGCGCGCATTCGCCAACTAAAGCAAATGTTAGAGAACGCTCACATTGGAACTCCGCCAGCTAGCGCAGACGGAAAAGTTGGCGCAGGAATGGTTGTCACGGCAATTATCGCTGGCGATGAGATGAAGTTTTTAATTGGTTCACGTGAAATTTCTTCAGGTGATCTCGATGTCTACAGTGAAAAATCACCACTGGGTGCAGCGGTTCTTGGCCAAGAGATTGGTGCAAAGGTTTCTTACACAGCACCCAACGGCCGCGAAATCTCAGTTGAGATTGTGACAGCTGAGTTTTACGCATAAAGAGAATTTTCATTCTCCATGAATTTAACCGCCAAAGAAATTTTTCCTGGACTAAATTCTCAGGTACCAGCTTCTAGGTTTAAGCGTGTTTCAAACGCCATCGATTCCTTACTGCAAAAGAGTTTAACCCGCCGCGAAAATGGAAACCCATTCATTATCACCGGCGACATACCTGCAATGTGGCTACGCGATTCAACCTGGCAGGTAGCCCCACTTTTAAACTCTCACCACCCAGATGTAATCAAATTACTGATCGATTTAAGTAAGACTCAAGTTGAGCTTTTCTTGATTGACCCATACGCAAATGCATTTAATCCTGAACCAAATGGTGCTTGTTGGCATAAAGATTTCCCAAACCAATCTCCATGGGTTTTTGAAAGAAAATTTGAGCTTGATTCGTGGGCCTCTGTTTTGTATTTGGCGCGAATGATCGTTGAAAAATATGACCGCTTTGATCATATTGATGCTTCATTTGAAGAAGCTCTGGCCACAATGTTAAATCTTGCACAGCGCGAACAGCACCATGACCCAGCCTCTTATGTGTTTAAACGTAACAATGATGTCCCACATGATTCACTCTCTCACGGAGGATACGGAGCACCTGTTGCATATACGGGTATGGTTTATTCAGCTTTTCGTCCAAGTGATGATGCTTGTGTGTACGGATACCTGGTGCCTTCAAACATCTTTTTCCTTAATGAATTAGAGCGTTTACCTGAGACTCTTAAATCATCAGCATCCTTGCGCCTTGCCCTTGAAATTCGAAAGGGTTTGGAAAGTTTTGCAGTTGTAGATGGAAGATACGCATACGAGGTTGATGGTCTTGGTAACTCATTACTCATCGATGATGCAAATATTCCATCACTTTTAAGTCTTCCACTTTTAGGCTGTCTCCCTGCTGATGATGCACGGTATAGATCAACTAGAGAATTAATTCTCTCCTTTAAGAATCCGTACTACTTCACCGGCAGCAAAGCCTCCGGAATAGGCTCACAACACACACCATCTGGGTTTGTTTGGCCAATCGCACTTGCTGTCCAAGCCCTAACCGACCCTTCAGTTGGTAACAAGCTAGCTACTTTGGATTTGCTAGAAAAGACTGATGCAGAAACAGGAAATATGCATGAAGCCTTTAATGTCAATGATGATAAAGATTTCACGAGATCTTGGTTTTCTTGGGCCGACATGACCTATGTACAGCTTGTCTTGGATAGCGTTAACTACCAATCAAAATAACTAAATTAGTTCGATTTTGATAGATCCAAGGTGATCAGGAATTTTTGTATATGGCGCTTGGTGGTAGCGAATATCTTCTGAAGAAATCTTCCAGTTCTTGCCAGAGTTTAAAAGCGCCTCAAGAAACACCTTTGCTTCAATCTCTGCGATGTGATTTCCCAAGCAGGTATGGGGTCCGAAGCCAAAACTAAGGTGTGGATTTCGTCCACGATTGAAGTCGATCTGAAATGGATCAGCAAAAACGGTTTCATCAAAGTTGCCTGATATAAAGCTGATTCCAACATATCTATTGTCGGGGAGCTCCAAGCCAGAACTCTCTGGAACTAAGGTTCGATTCATTACAGGAAGTGGAGTCAAGAATCTTAAAAACTCTTGAATCGCTGAACCAATGAGCTCGGGCCTTGTGCGCAATAACTTGAGATCTTGAGGATGGTTACCAAAATGCCACATTATTCCCGTGAAGAGCTTTACAACTGTGTCTCGGCCACCTGCAAGCATTACTCCCGCGATTCCGCGAAACTCATCTGCCGAAACTTGCACATCATTGATCTCTAAGTGAGCGATCTTGTTCCAAATGTCATCATTTTTTTGCTGCAACGCTTCTTCGTAAATAGCATCTAGATAGCGATGTAAAACCTTTCCATCTCGCTCTTCTGATTCAGCGGTCCATACATCCGGTCCCCAAGAAATCCACTCAGCCACATCTTGTGGACGATTGTAGATAACTCCTAAATTCTTCATCACTAGTGGAAGAGCAAGGTCTCGCCCAACTTCAAGGGAACTATTTGCAAAAAAATCTGCAACCAACGCTTCGGTGTGTTTCTTAAATTCAGGGATTAACAACTCAATTGAAGGCTTCACAAAGTATGGAGCCAAAGCAACTCTATAAAGGTGATGTCGCGGCGGATCAACCTCGAGAGGTAACTGCCTGTAGTCACGAACATCAGAATCACCTTGAAGATCTGATGAATAAGTCTCGGTATCCCGTAAAGCTTCGCGTACAGCCTTGTGGCCTACTATTGTCTTACTAGCTTTTGGGTAGGAAATTGACACTTCTCAAGAGTAATTAACTGATTCTGAATAATCAAGGAGAGTAATGAATACCTTCCGAGCAGTGGCTGTCTTTCCCCACATTGAGCCAGCTAATCTTGAAGAATTTTGTTTACTGGCCGAACAAATGATGGTTGAGATTCAAAAACAAGAATCAATTCTTCGATATGACATGTTTTTTAGCGAGAATAAAACCCGCTGTACGATTTTGGAGGAGTACGCACACCCAGAAGCGGTGTTCGAGCATATAAAGAAGAATGCAGAATTACTTCAACAACTATCTGGCTTAGGAGGAAAGATTGAGGGTGGGGTCTTTCCTATGGGACAAGAAGGGGAAGCTCTTCAAGAGATTAGAGAGAATTGGGATGCCGAGTACCACTTTCATTTTCTCGGTAAGAATCAATAGTTTTGAATCAACTAGTTTGAGTAGTTTTTGTACTTTCGAATACTCAGTGGAATAAAGATCGCCATCAAAATAACCATATAGAGCAGTGATGTCTCTAATGGGTGCTGGCTTGGCCAAGAATTAGCGGTAGCGCCAAATTCATTTTTCAGGCCAAACAATTGACGACATGCGGCAACCATTGTTGATACAGGGTTCCATTCGGCAAAGTACTGCAGCGCTCTAGGCATTCCGGTAGTCGGGGCGAAAGCATTAGATAAGAAGGTCAGCGGGAAGGTGACCAAAAAGCCAACGCTTTGAACTGTGCGGGCTTCTTTCACTGACAGACCAACCAAAATTCCAATCCAAGACAGTGCGTATCCGAACATAAACAGGAACATGAATGCCAAAGTAGTTTGGAGTATTCCTGAAGTCGGACGCCAGCCCACTGCATAACCTGCACCGGCCATCACAGTCAGAACCAAGATATTGAGCAGCGCATCACCAAAGGTACGACCGATGATTACCGCACCTCTTGAGATTGGTAGTGATCTAAAGCGATCAATTAAACCCTTTTTCATATCTTCAGCTAATCCAATTGCGGTAGAAGCCAAAGTAAATGCAACGGTCTGCACGAAGATTCCAGGCATTAACAGCTGCACATAACCGCCAGGCTGGCCTGTATCAATTGATCCACCAAATACATAACGGAACAAAAGCACAAACATCACCGGCTGAATTGTTGAGAAAACAAGAAGTTCTGGAACTCGAGCAAGTTGAAGAATTTGCCGCTTCGTAATGATCATCGCATCAAAGATCGCATTTTTCATTTCTTGCCGCCTCTCTTCTTCTTAGCTATTGGTTCTTCGACTGTCTCTTCTGCAACGTGGCCCGTTAATGACAAGAACACATCATCTAGAGATGGGCGCTTTAAGCCAATATCTAATGGGTGGATATTGGAATCATCCATAGCTCGCAAAGCCTCCATAAGATCCTTTGATCCATGAAGTACTGGAGCGCTAACAGTTCTTAAATCCACATGTGTTGCATGCCCGCTGATCTTTGCAACGATCTGATTGGTCTTATCCAAATCTGCAGGCTCGACAGTAATTTCTAGACGTTCTCCACCAACCTGCTTTTTCAAAGCATCTGAAGTGCCACGGGCAATGACTGTTCCACAATCGATAACCGCGATTTCATCAGCTAATTGATCAGCTTCTTCTAAATACTGCGTAGTCAGCAGAAGTGTTACTCCGCCTTTTACTAGCTCTTGAATTACCTGCCACATATCTTGGCGACCACGTGGATCTAAACCTGTTGTTGGCTCATCTAAAAAGAGAATCTTTGGCTTAACAATTAAGGATGCTGCTAAATCGAGGCGACGACGCATTCCACCTGAATAAGTCTTGATCGGGCGTCGCGCAGCTTCAGTTAAATCAAAACGTTCAAGCAAGTCATTTGCGCGATTAATAGAGCTCTGTCGACCTAAGTGATACAAACGACCAAACATCACCAAGTTATCCCACCCGGTTAATGTTTCATCAACAGCTGCATACTGACCAGATAAACCAATTTGCTCGCGAACTTTATCTGGATGCTTAATTACATCGATACCTGCAACTGTTGCTGATCCAGAATCTGGCTTGAGCAACGTTGCAAGAATTCTCACAGTAGTAGTTTTTCCTGCACCATTTGGTCCGAGCACCCCTAAAACAGTGCCTTCTTCAACATCTAATGACAAATCATTGAGTGCTTTGACCTCACCATTGCGATAAGTCTTTACTAAGTGTTCGGCTATAACTGATTTCACTCTTGAATACTACCGCTGAGCCACCCCGTAACCAAACTTAATCCGCATTGAAGCGAGTAGACTGCAGGGTCTATGAGTAAGAGATCACCATTTAAAGATCTACCCCGCGAAGTTTCAGTACTTGTTGCAGCTTCTTTTTTTGTTGCGGTTGGATTCGGCATTGTGATGCCGGCAATACCGGTGTTTGCAAAATCTTTCGGAGTTAATAACGCCGCAATTGGTTTAATGGTTTCAGCATTTGCCATCACACGATTTGCATCAGGTTTGATATCTGGAGTTCTCGTCGACAAATTTGGTGAAAGAGCGGTCTTTTCTACTGGAATCTTTATGGTTTCAGCATTTACATTCTTGGCAGGTATCGCACAAAGCTACGAACAATTGCTTGTGTTTAGAGCAGCTGGTGGCCTTGGTTCATCAATGTTTTCTGTTGCTGCAAGCTCTGTGATCCTGCGTTCTGTCAGCGATTCACTACGTGGCCAAGCACAATCTGTCTATCAAGGTTCATTCATCGTCGGCGGAATCGCAGGCCCTGCCATTGGTGGAGTTCTATCTCTAATTTCCTTGCGCGCGCCTTTCTTTGTTTACTCAGTCTTATTGTTGTGCTCAGGATTAGTGGCGTTAATTTTTCTTAAGGGTGATTCAATCGGTGCAAAGGTAAAAAACAGCACTGCTGAATCTGCGACAACTATTAGAGAAGCACTTG
>Ga0315903_10011788_pt1 | contig 10257 bp, 8 predicted proteins | sample LakEriMetagenome_7_FD_203524 | JGI IMG/M metagenome (GOLD analysis project Ga0315903, IMG submission 203524) | Freshwater fungal communities from buoy surface, Lake Erie, Ohio, United States - Buoy 2 MA119 | ecosystem: Environmental > Aquatic > Freshwater > Lake | place: USA: Lake Erie, Ohio... | reverse complement strand
GACACCAGGGTAAGCACTACCACTAAGGCCCAGATTACTTTATCACCACGGGTCTTCCTGAGCAGATTATCGGTGGTAAAGCTGCTACGCAGATCGGTCAGTCGTATGTCGCGGGGAGCTTCCATAAATTAGAGATCTTTTACAGCTTTTTTAAATTGCTGGCCACGATCCTCGTAATTTTTGAACAGATCAAAACTGGCGCAGGCCGGACTTAGCAAGACTGTATCACCCTTGGCAGCCAGATGAAATGCCGTTTGCACGGCCTCTTCGGCGCTATGCGTATCGACCAACACATTAACGATCTTACCAAAGGCTTCATGAATCTTTTTAGTGTCTTTACCAAGACAGATAATGGCTTTTACCTTATCGCGAATGCCTTCGGCCAGCAGCGAGTAATCGTTTCCTTTATCGACACCTCCTAAAATAAGAATGGTAGGGCTTGTCATACTTTCGAGCGCATACCAAGTAGAATTCACATTCGTGGCCTTACTATCGTTGATAAATTCAACGCCACGTACCGTAGCCACATATTCCATACGGTGTTCTAATTGCTCAAAATGCTGCACAGCATCGCGAATCTTGTCTTTGCGAATATCGAGCGTTGCCGCTGCCACACAAGCTGCCATCGTGTTGTACTGGTTATGCTTTCCCTTTAGCGCAAAGTCGAAGACGCTCATCGTCATCACTTCGTTGCCGGTCCGCACGTACATGTCTCCGTCTTTGATAAATGCACCAGGTGATACTTCTCTTTTCATGCTAATGGGTAGTTGGTTAGATGATATACTAAAATTTTTAAGGTAGGTCTGGGTCACCGCATCATCGGCACAGTAGATAAAAAAATCGGCGGGGCCTTGATTCATGGTGATCCTAAACTTGCTATTGATATAATTCAAGAAAACGTAATCGTAACGATCGAGATGATCTTCAGTGATATTGGTTAAGATCGCCACATGAGGACAGAACTGATCAATATCATCGAGCTGAAAACTGCTGATCTCGACCACATAGAGTTCATGCGGCTCGAGGGCAACTTGTCGGGCAAATGAGTAGCCGATATTTCCAACCAATGCCACATCGAGTCCGGCACAACGGCATAGCTGGTAGACCAATGAGGTAGTTGTAGTCTTTCCATTACTCCCGGTAATGGCGACAATCCGGCTATCTCCCTTATAACGATAGGCTAGTTCTACTTCACTAATCACCCGAATACCTTTGGCACGAATAGCTTTCATCACCGCAGACGATTCGGGAATACCCGGACTCTTAATTACTTCATCGGCCTGCAACACTCGATCTAGGGTATGCATTCCCTCCTCGAAAGCAATGCCCTCGCTCAACAGTTCATTACGATAGTTTTCTTTCAAAGAACTTCCGTCGGAGACAAACACCTCGTATCCTTTTCGCTTGGCCAGCAAAGCGGCTCCGACCCCGCTTTCGCCTCCGCCCAGTATAACAACTCGTTTTCCCATACAAGCCTTCGCCTTACCGAAGTTTTAGGGTCACGATACTTAATACCACCAAGAGCACCGTTACAATCCAAAATCGATTCACAATTTTGACCTCATGATATCCTTTAACTTGGTAATGATGATGAATAGGTGCCTTGAGAAAAATTCGCTGTCCCTCTCCGAATTTTCTTTTCGTATACTTAAAGTAGCCGACTTGGATAATTACGCTCAACGATTCTACCAGAAACACCCCACAAAAGATCGGTATCAATAATTCTTTATGAACAATAATGGATAGGGCTGCAATAATGCCTCCTAACGTCAGACTGCCTGTATCGCCCATAAATAATTGGGCAGGATACGAATTGTACCATAGAAAGCCAATACAAGCGCCAATCAGTGCCGCAATGTAGATAGAGAGCTCACCCAGATCGGGGATGTACATAATATTGAGATAGTCCGCAAAGACCAGATTACCGCTGGCATAGGCAAAAATGCCCAGCAAAACACCGATCAGTGCCGCAGTTCCGGTAGCGAGTCCATCTAACCCATCCGTTAGATTAGCTCCGTTAGAAACCGCCGTGATAATAAAGATGACGATCGCTATATACAGCAGCCAGGTATACTCGCGCCATTGGGTCGGTAGCAGCTTTGCATAATTAAACTCGTGATTCTTTACAAAGGGTATGGTGGTAATGGGAGTTTTGGTCGACACATAATAATGTGTTTTGCCATTGAAAGTCTTAGCAAAGACAGTACTGTCTGCTTGCGGACGCTGGCCGGTGTACTCTCGCCAGATGACCACCTCGGAATTAAAATACAACGTTGCGCCAACGGTAATACCCAAGCCTACCTGACCTAGTATCTTGAACCAACCGGCCAGCCCGTCGGCATTTGATTTCTTATACTCTTTTCCTTGCTGTTGGGCTAACCGCTTACTACGGAGTTTAAGATAATCGTCGATAAATCCGATGATCCCCAGCCAAACCGTACTCACTAACATCAACTGCACATACACCTTGGTTAGATCAGCCAATAGCAAAGTAGGAATCAGAATCGCCAGGATTATAATAATACCTCCCATCGTTGGCGTTCCTTTTTTACTGGCCTCGCCAGCCAACCCCTCTTCACGAATACTTTCCCCGATTTGTCTTTTTTGTAAAAAAGTAATGAGTTTCTTTCCGTACACAAGCGTAATAAACAGCGATAAAAGAATGGCTAGTAATGTCCGGAACGTGATATAATCAAAGACACGACTGCCCGGAAAGCGAATTCCTTCTTCGGCCAGCCAGTCAAAAAAATGATATAACATAGTTCCTTTTATTTATCGAGTGTCGCAAACCATTTGCGAACAGTCTCGCGATCGTCAAAATGTTCTTTGGTTCCCTTTATATCCTGATAGGTCTCATGCCCCTTGCCAGCTACCAGTATAATATCGTGTGGTGCCGATAAGGTGATTGCCGTCTTGATGGCGGCATCACGATCTACAATCGGAATATATTTTTTGTAATCTGCTGCTGCCAACCCCTCTTCCATATCCTTAATAATAGAGGCGGGATCTTCGGAACGGGGATTATCACTGGTAAAAATGAAGCGGTCACTGTGCGCCGCCACCGCCGCTGCCATCAACGGACGCTTGGTACGATCCCGATCACCACCACAGCCAGTAACGGTCGTCAATTGTTGATCGGGCTTGCGCAACTGCTTTAACGTAGTGAGTACGTTAAGCAATGCATCAGGCGTGTGTGCATAATCTACAACAGCTAATACCTGCTCCTTCGCCGAGACAATACATTCAAAGCGACCGGGTGCCCCCTGCAACTGACTGAGCTGGGTGAGCACTTCCATCTTTTCGAGTCCAAGCGCACAAGCCGCTCCGTATACCGCTAGCAGATTGTAGGCGTTGAAGGTGCCGATCAATCGAAAATGCACTTCTACCTCATCGATAGTAAGCTGTAATCCCTCGAGCCCATTGTCGAGCAAGCGACCCTTATAATCGGCCAGCGTACGAAGCGCATAAAAAAGTTTGCGAGCCTTACAATTTTGTAACATAACGGCCCCTCGCTTATCGTCGGCATTACTTAGCGCAAAGGCGGTGGCTGGTAGTGTATCAAAAAAAGATTTTTTTACCCGGATATATTCATCAAAAGTGTTATGATAATCGAGGTGATCGTGCGTGATGTTACTAAAGATGCCCCCAGCGAACGAAATACCGGCTATCCGGTGTTGATGAATGGCATGAGAGCTGACCTCCATGAATACATGCGTACAACCAGCCTGTTCCATTTGATGCAACAAGTGCTGCAGTTGAACAGGATCGGGTGTCGTATGCGTAGAGGGAACCGAGTGATCGCCAATCCGGTTCTCTACCGTACTAATCAGTCCGCAGGTAAAGCCCAAGCCAGAAAAAAGTTTATACAGTAAGGTGGCAATAGTGGTTTTTCCGTTGGTGCCGGTTACGCCCACCACTTTTAGGCGAGCCGCTGCATTGCCAAAGAATTGCGAGGCGATCAAAGCAGATGCCAGTGCTGCATCAGAGACTTGCACAAAGGTCTTATCAACCGCACAAGAAGTGGGTATTGTTTCAGTAACAATAGCGATAGCCCCTTGCTCTAGCGCCTGCTGAATAAATTGTTGTCCATCTACACGGGTGCCGCGTACAGCAATAAACAAGGCACCCGGTCTAACCTGACGAGAGTCGGTAGTTATGCTGAGCGGCTCCACTGCGGTAGAACCACTCACCGATACAACCGATACCCCGTATAACAATTCACTCAGCTTCACAGACGCTGTTTATTTTTTAACTCAACTCAAGTATTATCTGTAATGGACGATCTAGTGCCGTACCCGGAGCCACCGATTGCGACACAATTCTTCCTCTGCCTTTTACCTGCACTTTTACACCCATATTCTCCAGCAAATACAACGCATCCTTTAAACCCATTCCTTTAACGTTGGGCATTACTTTGCTTCGTAAGGGTTGCGCCTTAAGTACGGTCTTGCCCTGCGGATTATAGGCTTTGACCCACACTTGTTGCTGCATCGAATCGGTATAGGGTAATTGAAGTGTTTGAAATACTTGGCGCAGGTCGCTGCTGTTTCCGGCATAGAAGAAAAGCGTGCTGTCGGTCTTTTTTACAAATTGAGAAGGATCTTTTCGATCGACATACATCGCATAGACCTTGGTAGCGATCTCGCGAAAAACAGGAGCAGCCACCGTGCCTCCGTAGTGCGAAGCAGCGTAAGGCTTAGTGCGTACCACTACAATGCAAGTATATTGGGGACGATCGGCTGGAAAGTAGCCAACAAAAGAAGCCTGGTATACCCGATCTCCATATTTAATGGGGCCATCCGACACTAGCGCCGTACCTGTCTTTCCGGCTACGGCAAACGGAACACCTTCGAAAGCGCGCCGTGCGGTTCCTTCAATAACCACAGACTCCATGGCACTGCGTGCTGCTGTTATCACCTCGGGCTTACACAACTGTTCTTCTAAGACAGTAGGCTCTACTTCACGATATAGTGTTCCACCTTGCTGAATACGGCTCACCAAATAAGGCTTCATCATTTTACCGCCATTAGCCACAGCGTTATAAAGAGTAAGCGTATGTAACGGACTTACCTGAATAGCATAGCCAAAACTCATCCATAGCATATTTCCCAATGAACTTCCCTTTTCGTTGAGCGGTGCCATGCTGGGCCTTGGTACATTGCTCAGATCGATTGGTGCGCGTTTGTCGAGATGAAATTTGGTGAAATATGTTTTGATCTCCTGGGGATCCTTTCCAAATGCCTTTAAAGCTAGTTTGCTCATGCCCACGTTCGAACTATGCGCATAACATTCTTTGACCGTTAAAAAAGGCTTAGGAGAACGCTCGGCATCAATTACCATTTTAGGGCCCACCATAGCGCGGCCTGCACTTCCGATTTCTACAGGATCATCGATACGACTTGTTCCCTTTTCCAGCACAGCCAATAATGTAGCTAGCTTAATGGTAGAGCCAGGCTCGGTGGCGCGCAGGGCATAGTTATCATCTTCCCAATAATGTCCATCGGGTCTACGTCCCAGATTGGCCATGGCCTTTATCTTTCCGGTAGCCGTCTCCATTACGATAGCCGTACCGTATAGGGCCTCGCTTTGTACCATCATCCGCATTAAGGCCGTTTCGGTAATATCCTGCATGGGCAGATCGATCGTCGTGTAGATGTCTTTTCCGTTCTCCGGTTCCGTCTCCGAACCAGCAATGGGAATCGCAGCTCCACCTGCAATAAATCGCACCAGTCTCACTCCTTCTTTTCCGCTGAGCAACGAGTCATAGCTTCTCTCTAAACCTACATTTTGCTTTCTGACCTTACCATCGCTGGCCAGATGTTCGCGAGACAATCCAATAGTGCGACCGGCTAAAATTCCATAGGGCAATAATCGCTTGCTGTTCGTCTCTACAATTACGCCGCTGCGATTAGGACCTAACCTTACCAAGGGTAATTCGCGAAAAGCCTTGTATTGCGCAAAACTTAATTTCTTTTTTAGTGGATAATACCGTGACTTCTTTTCGTAGGCAGCTGTAATGGCTGCTTTGTATTGGGTAGGTGTTTGGTCCTGAAACAGTCCTGAGAGGGCCACGGAAAACGAATCGATATTTTCTTTAAAGCGACGCCCTTTCTTTTCGCGCAGCCCATCGGCACAGAGATCAAGATAAATATCAAAGGTGGGAATGGAGGTGCTCAGAAATTGTCCATCTTCGGAATAGATTGTGCCTCGCTGTGCATCGAGCGTTACATACCGCTGGTGCAAACTATCACTAAGTCGCTTCCAGTAGGCCCCTTGAAAGCGCTGAATATAAAAAGCACGACCCACCACCCCCGCACCCAGTAAGGCCAGGCCGATAAAGCTGATGTACACCCTCCACAATATGTCGCGTTTTACCTGCATCGGTTTTATTGTTGCACGGGCTTAGGAAGACTGTCCACTAATACCACCGGCGAAACAGTCAACTCCTGCAGTCCCAACGGGGCCACGGCATTGATCAGTTCGCTCTGCTTGGTTCTCGATAACAATTCTCCCTTGATCATTTTATATTCGTATTTGAGTTCTTTTACTTCTTTTTCTGTTTTATTGATATCGCGGATCGTCTTGTTTGCATAATGACCGTTATAGATATACAGCACGGCGAGCAGTGCCAGAAACAAAAAGAAAGGCACCTGCTGCACCAGCGACTGGTAATGAAACCAGCGACTCCAATTCATTTTCTTATCGTTTGTTCCGTTTTGCATGATAGCTTCCTATGCTACTTTTTGCGCCACTCGCAGTTTTGCGCTGCGTGACCGCGGATTTTTTTTCAACTCTTCGCTGCCCGCTACGACAGGCTTTTTGGTGAGCGGCTTCCACGGAGATGTTGACGGGATAGAGAGAAACGGGTGATCCTGTCTTTGCTCGAGGGTACCCTCTTTAAAGAACTGCTTGACCATTCTGTCTTCGAGCGAATGAAAACTGATGATGGCCACCCTGCCGCCAGGCTTGATGACCTGCGATAATTGCGAGAGAAGTTCGTTGAGCGCATCGAGCTCTTCGTTGACTTCCATCCTCAAGGCCTGAAATACCTGGGCAAAGTATTTATTGGGATTTCCTTTTACGGCATCGCGAATCGCTTGCTTAAATCCATCGATCGTACGAAGGGATTGTGTGGCACGAGCAGCTACGATAGTCTTGGCCAGTGTCTTGGCGTTGGTCACTTCTCCATACTGCTCAAAAATTTTGTGCAGTTTCGCCTCTTGATAAGTGTCTACTACCCAAAAAGCCGTTTTAGAAAGCCGTTGGTCCATTCGCATGTCGAGGGCAGCATCAAAGCGGGTCGAAAAACCTCTAGACGCCTCATCGAACTGATGACTGCTAACACCTAGATCTGCGAGCAAACCATCCACCGGCAGTAATCCGTGTAAACGAAGAAAGCGATGCAGATATCTGAAATTCTCTGGCACAAAAACAATCCGATCATCGGTCGGAAGGTTAGCCCTAGCATCGCTATCCTGATCAAAAGCTACCAGGCGACCTTGTGGTCCCAACTTCTCGAGTATGGCGCGTGCATGGCCACCGCCTCCAAAAGTGCAGTCCACATAGATGCCGTCGGGTTTGATGGAGAGACCCTCGATCACCTCAGCCAGTAGTACAGGTATGTGATACGAAGGCTGCAAGGTAACTGATCAATTAGCGGGTCCGCCTCCCATCACTTCATTGCCCAGCTTGCTGAAAGCATCCGAAGAAAAGGAGTCAAAGAACTTTTTGTACTTATTACTATCCCAGATTTCCATTTTGTTACCCGAAGACGCTATCACAATATCTTTTTCGAGTTCTGCATACGCCTTTAGATTCGGCGGCAACAGAATACGTCCGGCGGTATCGGGTTCCACATAGGTGGCGCCATTCAAAAAAGCCCTGCGGAATTCACGCTGGCGGGGATCGAACTCGTTCAAGCCTTTGATCTTTTCGAACAAAGGCTCCCACTCCTTGAGCGTATAAAGAGCCAGGCACTGCTCAAATCCCCGATTGATCACAAAGCGGCCCAACTCCTCCTCCTTTACCTGCCGCTTAAATCCGGCAGGAAGCAGAAATCGCCCCTTTGCGTCTAACGTAGCCTCGAATTCTCCCAGAAAGCCAGTCATTATCAGTGATTTGAGTAATTTTTTTTCGAATTACCACAAAATAACACTTTTTCCCACCATGATACCAAATTTTGACCTTCTTAATTTATCCCCACTAAATAATTCGCTGAAACCCTTTACCAGCTTAGCTTTTAGCGTGTGGGAGTAGTTATTTTAAGATATTCCCGTGGATAGCATGTGGATTGCTGTGGAAAACCTGTGCGTAGCCCAAAAAGGAGAGGGCTTTTCCGATATTTGCAGCCCATCAACAGTTGGTTGTATGAATAAAGACCCCCGCCTTTTATCGATAGACGATTTTGACTACCCGTTGCCCCCCGAGAGAATCGCCGCTGCACCATTGGCTATTCGCCACGAGTCGAAATTGCTTTGCTACAAAAACGGAACCATCAACGATTATCGCTATCTGTCACTATCGGAGTTGTTGCCTGCAGAAAGTTTTGTTGTCTTTAACGAAACCAAAGTAATACCGGCCCGAGTGGTGTTCGAAAAAAGTACAGGTGGACAGATCGAGATCTTTTGTTTGCAACCCGATGCTGCCTATGGAGAAATGAGTGCAGCATTACTGGTTAACCAAAAAGTAGTATTACAATGTTTGGTAGGCGGTGCTTCGAAGTGGAAATCTGGAATTACACTTACGAAACAAGTTGACAACTTGCAATTGCATGCAAGGGTACTGCAAAAAGAAAAAGATTATTTTCTAATTGAGTTTAGCTGGACCCCTGCGGAACTTTCATTGGCCAACGTGCTCGAAATAGCGGGTGCCACACCACTTCCCCCCTATATAAAAAGACCTGCAAACAAACTGGATCGCACTGCGTATCAAACCGTATATGCCCGAAATGAAGGATCGGTAGCTGCTCCAACAGCAGGACTGCATTTCACAGACGAATTACTGCAACGCATGAGAGCGCGTTCTATACGAATTGATTTTTTGACCCTACACGTAGGAGCCGGAACCTTTAAACCAGTCAAGGTGGCCACCATGCAAGAGCATGATATGCACGCAGAATGGATTGATGTAACACTTTCTTTTTTAGAGAACTGGAGATCACAACTCGGAAGACCATTGATTGCAGTAGGTACCACCTCGCTACGCACCCTCGAGAGTTTGTATTGGCTTGGTCTTAAAATAATGATAGAAGATCATCAACAACCTCCGACACTCTTGCAATGGGAATGTTATACACTGCAACAAGAGGCGGCTCCGCTGGCTAGCGTATTAGAGGCCTTGATAGCCTGGATGAAACAAAAAAAACTGAGCCATTTTGTTACGCAAACCTCTCTGCTAGTAGCTCCAGGATATCCTTGTAAGGTTGTTGATGGGCTGCTGACTAACTTTCACCAGCCCCGCTCTACGCTGCTTTTGCTAATTGCGGCACTGGTAGGAGAAGACTGGCGAAAGATCTACCAGCACGCCCTCGATAATGAGTACCGATTCTTGAGTTATGGAGATGGTAGCCTGCTTTGGAGAAACGTTTAATAAACAGCCAGCGGAAAAGAAATCGTAAACTGACTGCCTTTGCCTAACGTGCTATCGGCCTTTACCTGCCCGCCCATTGCTTCGGTGACTGTTTTTACGTAGCTCAGTCCAAGTCCGAATCCTTTTACGTTATGACGATTACCCGTGTGGGCTCGATAGAATTTTTCAAAAATCCGTTTGAGAGTATCACGACTCATACCCATTCCGTTATCCTCGATAAAAAGCAGAACCTGCTTTCCTTGTAAGGCAGAACTGATTCGAATATGGGGCGGCACTCCCTCTTTCGCATACTTGATGGCGTTATCGATAAGGTTGTTAATAAGGTTAGACAAATGAATTTCGTCGGCCACTACTCGATCGGATGTGGCCTTCAACTGCAGATCAATCTTTCCCTGCGCATTCTCGAGTTGTAAGCCGAAATTAGAGACCACCTGCTCTACGATGATATGTAATGACACCGGCTTCATACTTAGCTGTATCTCATTACGCTCTAGCTGAGAGGCCTTTAATATCGTTTCTACCTGGCGATTCATGCGCAGGTTTTCTTCTTTGATAATTCCGTTAAAATAAGCGAGTCGCTCCCGGTCTTGCATAACCTTTTCGTTACGCATGGCATCCACCGCCAGCGAAATGGTGGCCAACGGAGTCTTAAATTCATGCGTCATGTTA
>Ga0315903_10011787_pt1 | contig 10257 bp, 8 predicted proteins | sample LakEriMetagenome_7_FD_203524 | JGI IMG/M metagenome (GOLD analysis project Ga0315903, IMG submission 203524) | Freshwater fungal communities from buoy surface, Lake Erie, Ohio, United States - Buoy 2 MA119 | ecosystem: Environmental > Aquatic > Freshwater > Lake | place: USA: Lake Erie, Ohio... | reverse complement strand
GCGTGAGCGCCGCGCGGAAGCCCGAGACGTGCGTGCCTCCCTCGGTGGTCGAGATGTTGTTGACGTAGCTGTGGAGGCTCTCGGTGTACTCGCCGGTGTACTGCAGGGCGATGTCCCAGCTCACGCCCTCGCCCGAGCCCTTGATCGTGATCACGTCGGCGTGGATCGCGTCGCTCGCCTTGTTGAGGTGCTCGACGAACTCCTCCACCCCCCGCTCGTAGAAGTAGGATTCGGTGTTGCCGCTGGCGGCATCGGTGAAGGTGATCCGCACGCCCGAGTTGAGGAAGGCGAGTTCGCGGAGCCGGCGGGAGAGGATGTCCCAGGAGAACTTCGTCTGCGGAAAGATCTGCGGATCGGGCTTGAAGGTGGTCTTCGTGCCCGTGCGGGTGGTGGTGCCCATCTTCCGCACCACGCCGGTCGGCTCGCCCCGCTGGTATTCCTGCTGCCAGACGTGCCCCTCGCGGGAAACCTCGACCTCGCACCATTCGGAGAGGAAGTTCACCACCGTCACGCCCACGCCGTGGAGGCCGCCGGAGGTCTGGTAGGCCCCCTTCTCGAACTTGCCGCCGAACTTCAGGACCGTCATCACCCCCTCGAGGGTCGAGACGTCTCGTTCCATCTCCTCCGAGAGCTGCGGGTGGCGATCCGTGGGAATGCCGCGGCCGTCGTCCTCGACCGTCACGCTGCCGTCCACGTTGACCGTCACGCTCACGTGCTTGGCGTGGCCCGCCATGCACTCGTCGATCGAGTTGTCGACCACCTCGTAGACCAGGTGGTGAAGGCCGCGGGCGGTGTTGTCGCCGATGTACATGCCGAACCGCTCGCGGACATGCTCGCGGTCCGAGAGGTGCTTGAGATCGGCGGACGTGTATTCCTGCTGGGTCTTATCCGATTCCATGACTGCTCCTGGCGGCGTGAGACGGTGTATTCAGGTGGTGCGGACGGAATCCGGATGGAGCCGACAGCGGATGTCGCAGATGCCCGCCGACGGCAGGGCCGACCGCAGTCCGGCGACGATCGACTGCTTCTGGAACCCGAACTCCTGGACATGGGCGGAATGGCTCACGAAGACCTCCAGCACGCCGCGCCGCACGAGGCCGGGCCGCGAGACCGAGCGGAGGGGTTCGGGCACCACGTCGACCCACGCCGCCTCGAGCGCCGTGGTCGCCTGCTCCCGGTCGTAGCCCGTGCGGGCCAGTAGCCGCGCGACGACCCGCCCGATCGACACGGGTCCGGCTGGGGTGTCCCGACGACGATGATTCGCTGCCATGAAAACGCCGCCGCCCACGCTAGTCGGCCGCCAACGGCATGATGACATACCCATAGCCGTCGTCCGTGGAGCAGACGCAGGCACTCTGGGCGTCGGTCAGTTCCACGGTCACCGTGGAGGCCGGATCGAGCACCCGGAGAAAATCCGACATGAACCGCGGGTCGAGTTTGATTCGCACGGTCGCACCGGCATGGTCGATCGGCAGTTCGACCCGGCTCTCGCCGCTCTCAGCGGAGCGTCCGGCAAGCACCAGCTGCCCGGGCTCGAACGAGAAATCAACTCCCTTGGACTGCTCGCTGGTGACGATGGCCGCCTGCCTCACCGCCGCCAGCAAAGGACCGGCGACGAGCTGCACACGAATCGCCTCGGGGCGATCGGGGAACACGTCCCGCCACCGCGGAAACCGGCCGTCAACGAGCCGCGCCGAGATCGTCGTGCCGGCGGTCTTCACCAGGATCTCGCTGCCTCGCACCGCCACATGCACCGGCTGATCGGCACCACCCAGACACCGTTCGATGAGCTGCATCGCCCGCGACGGCACGATGGGCGGCATCTCGACCGTGGCTCCCCCCTTCGCCTCGGCGGGACCCTGCATCTTCGCGAGCCGACGGCCATCGGTGCCCACGGCGATCACACCGGGCGGGGAAAACTCGATCAGCACCCCGCCGAGCGCATAGCGACTCGACTCGCTGTCGGTGGCGAACACCGTCCTGCGGACCAGTTCCCGCATCAGCGGCGTCGCCACCTCGAACGTGCCCCCGGCGGGGAAGTTCGGAACCTGGGGAAACTCGAGCGGATCCTCAGCGGGAAGGCGAAACTCGCTGCGGGGTGCCTTCACCAGGGTGGCCGAACCGTCCGAGGAAATGTCGAAAACGGTTCCGGCAGCGGTCTCCCGGACGATCGCCATCAGTCGTCCGCTCGGCAGCAGAATGGCACCTGCGGCCTGCACCTCGACCCCCTCGACTTCGACACGGATTCCGACCTCGAGGTCCGTGGCCGAGAGGACGACTCCGTCCGCCGCCGCCTCCAGTCTCACGTTGGTGAGCACGGGCTTTGGGGAGCGGGACGGCACGACGGCAGCCGCGCTCTGCAGGGCGGCGAGCAGCGATTCCTTCGGACAGCGGATCTTCATCGAGAGGGCGTTCCTGTGAGCCCGGACGAGGTGGAGGCGAAAGGGACATTCTACCCGAAAAAGGCGGGGCTGGAATGGCCTCATGCGGGCCGGACAGCCCTGATTCACGGCTGCCGTTGCCTGAACACTGACTCTTGAAATGAACATGAGAAAGAACAGGAGGGATCAGGAACTGGACGAGTAATAAGGCGTGCCCTCCAAAATCCGATGTACGTCGCGATTGAGACGTCGTTGGATCGAGAAGAAACGTGCTGCCGGCACGAACACGGCGGCGACAGCATGGTGCGTAACTCGCCGGTCGAGCGTCGGCGCATGGTCTGCTGGATGCCGGCGAGGCAGTTGGGCCACGGCACGTGCGTGCCTGATCAGTTCTCGTTGTCCCGACAAGAGACGTCGTGTCGTCGCCGCCGGGCATGTCGATCCGCCCGGCACCGACCATGCGCCGGGGAACCGACACCGATCCGACACGTCCTTCAAGCAGGGCGTGTTCGTCCGCCGGCGGACTCCAGGGCCGTGATCACATCGCGAACGTCGCCTGCGAGCGCAGGGTCGCCCGTGATCCGCCGTGCGATGCTCCTGACGCTGCGCATCGCCGTGGTGTGGTCGCGGCCGCCGAACGCCATGCCGATCGCGTCGAGGCTCGATCCGGTGCAGGTCCGGGCGATGTACATGGCAATGCTCCGGCTGCGGACGATGCTCCGTTGACGGCTCTGGCCAAGCAGGCTCGCGACGGAGATCCGATGCAGCCTGGCGGTCGTGCGGATGACCGCGGACAGCGATGTGCGTCGAGACCCTGCCAGCACGTGGTTCTCGGCCGCCGGCACCGTGACGATCAGCCCGGCCGAGAGCCGCGACTCGAGCATGGGATCGAGGGCCGCGGAGGAGGGATGGGCGGCGAGGGTGACACAGGCCGCGTGCCCCCGGTCCGCGACTGCGTCGAGAAATCCGGCGATGACACGCTGCCGGTCGGGCCGACCGATCCTGTCGATCCCGGTGATCGCCAGCCAGCCGGCGGCGAGCAGATGGTCTCGAAGGCGTTCCTGGGTGGCGCGTGCCTCCGCCGCCGCGAGGCGGCGGGCCAGGCTGCCGGCGTCATGCACGTCCCCACCGATATCCGCGAGGATCCGGTCACCCTGCGGCGTGACGATCACGAGGAGCCGTTGGCCGGTCGGGAGATCGTCGCCCGACATCACTGCCGTCAGGGCCGCCCGCGCCAGGCTGGCCGCCGTGCTGCTGACGAGGTGGTGGCGACGTGGCGACGGCATGGCGACCGAACCGAGGTGCTTTCTGCCCCCGGCCTCCCTGCCGTGACGACTCCGTCGGCAGACTACCGCGAGACGCTCGTCGGTTGAAGGGCGTGCGTGGCGATGCCCTGAAAGACGAGCGCCAGTCGCCGCACCGCCTCGTCCACCTCGTCGACCGTGGTGGTGGTCCCCAGGCTGGCGCGAAAGGCCGACTGCGCGACCCAGGCCGGAAGCTGCAACGCATCCACGGCTGCGGACGGCTCACTCGAACCGCTCGCACAGGCGGTGCCCGTCGCGAGGCAGACCCCGGCAAGATCGGCTGCCATCACGAGCGATTGCCGATCGACTCCTTCGACGGCGATCGTCGCCACGTGAGGGGCCCGCTGGGCGGCGGCACCGACCACCATCGGCCGGAGTCCTGCGGCGGCCGCCGCGGCGGCGACGCCCTCCTCGAGACGCCGCCGCAGCGTGGCGACTCGCTCGCCGGCCGTGGCCCGCTGGGCGACGGCGGCCTCGAGGGCCACGGCGAATCCGGTGGCCAGTGGCACCGCCTCGGTTCCCCCCCGTAGCCCAAGCTCCTGAGGACCGGGATGCAGGGGTTCGAGGGTCACGTCGCCGCGGATCACGAGGCCGCCGATGCCCCGTGGTCCACCGAACTTGTGCGGGGCGAGGGTGAGCGTGGCGGCAGGCACCTCCCGAATCGGCCGTGAAATCCAGGCGACGGCCTGCGTGTGGTCGACATGGAGCGAGATGCGGGTGTCGGCGAGCATCTCGTCCTCGGGCAGATCGAGGGTGCCGGTCTGGCCGCAGGCGGTCGTCAGGCAGAGCACCGTCGGCGGACCCGCGGACGGCAGCGTCGCCATCAACTCGGCGGTGGCCGCCGCCCTGCGGCCGTCCCCCTCGAGCCCCAGGTGCACGCCCCGCCAGCCGCGGCGGACGAGATCGTGGGCGGCGGCGGCCACGCTGGCGTGGTCCCGCGGCGACCAGGCGACGACGCCCGGAGGACCGCCGCGGCCAAGCAGGGCGAGCCGGTTGGATTCGGTCGCTCCGCTGGTGAACACCAGGCGATCCCTTCCGGGGCCCGCCGTCCTGGCCCCCAGAGCCGCGAGAATCCGCTCCCGCGCCTCCTCGAGCGTGCGCCGCGCGAGGCGGCCAAACCCGTGGGGGCTCGAGGCGTTGCCGAACGCCTCCCGCGCCGCCTCCCGCATCGCCTCGTCGACGTCCGGCCGCAGCGGCGTGGCGGCGGCGTGATCAAGGTAGATCGAACCGGTCGGGGGCGACGACACGGCCATGGGCAATCCGGCCGCCTCAGCCGGCGTCGAGGAAGGACGCGATCCGATCGAGCCCCGCCGCCAGTTTCTGTTCGGAGGCCGCGAACGACATCCGCACGAAGCCCTCGGCCCCGAAGGCGCTGCCGGCGACGAGCGCGACGTGGTGCTTCTCGAGGAGCGTCTCGCACCACTGCATGCTCGTGGCGATGCCCTTGCCGGCCATCCGCTTCAGAGGCTCGCGGATGTCGAAGAAGGCGTAGAACGCGCCCCCGATCTCCGGGATCCGCACGCCCGGCATGGCCTTCAGACGGCCCGCGACGAGGTCGCGGCGCTGCTCGAACGCCCGCAGCATCTCAGCCACGCAATCCTGCGGGCCGGCGAGGGCCGCGACCGCCGCATGCTGGCTGATGCTGCAGGGGTTGCTCGTCTCCTGGCTCTGCAGGTTGCCGATCGCCTTGGAGAGCGGCTCCGGGGCGATGGTCCAGCCGATCCGCCAGCCGGTCATCGAGTAGGTCTTGCTGACGCCGGCAACCACCACCGTCCGGTCGGCGAGCCCGGGCCGCAGCGTGGGGAACGAGACGCTCGGCCGTCCATCGAACACCAGCTGGTCGTAGATTTCGTCCGCCACGACCGCGAGATCCCTCTCGATCGCCACGTCGGCCAGCGCTCCGAGCTCCGCCGCCGTGTACACGACCCCCGTGGGGTTGCTCGGCGAGCAGAGCAGGAGCATCCGGGACTTCGCCGTCACCGCCGCCCGGAGGGCATCCGGGTGGAGCTTGAAATCGTCCTCGATCCGCGTCTCGATGAGCACCGGCTTCGCCCCCGCCAGCTTGATGAGCTCGGCGTAGCTGACCCAGTAGGGGGTGGGCACGATCACCTCGTCGCCCTCGTCGAGGACGGCGGTGAAGACGTTGTGCAGCGAATGCTTCGCGCCGTTGGAAACCACGACCTGGGCCGGGGTGATCGCCAGGCCGGTGCGGCGGCCATAGTCGTCGGCGACGGCCTTGCGGAGGGCTGGAATGCCGGCGGCGGGCGTGTACTTCGTCTTGCCCGCGCGGATCGCCTCCTCCGCGGCCCGACAGATGTGGGCGGGCGTCGGAAAGTCGGGCTCGCCCACCGAGAGGTCGATGACATCGATGCCCGACGCGGTCATCGCCGCCGCGCGGGCGGCCATCGCCAGCGTGGCGGACGGCTCGAGGGCCCGCATGCGGCGGGCTGTGGCGAGGCTCTGCGACTCCATGGCGGCCAAAAATCTCCGCTGCGGATTCTCGGGGACGGTGGGGTGGCGCCGCGGAGGAACCCGCCGAATCGCGGTCGCTTGACGCCCTTGCAGGGGCATCGAATGATACCACCCGCCCGGTGGTTTCCCAGCCGACACACCCCGCTCGTCCGGATCATCCTCATGGCCACGCGTCGCGTCGGAGTCTGGCTCGTCGGCGCGAAGGGGGGCGTGGCGACGACCATGATGACCGGCCTGGCGGCGCTCAGGCACGGCGCGGCCCAGCCGGTGGGGCTGATCACCGAGACCGAGCCCTTCACCGGCCTGTCGCTGGTCGGCTTCGATGAACTCGTCGTGGGAGGCCACGACATCCGCGCGGGGCGTCTCGGCGACGAGGCGCGACGCATGTGGGTCGAGAGCCGGGCGATCACGCCGGACATCCTCGACGCCGCCGCGCCGTTTTTCGCCGAGGTCGAACCGCGGCTGCGGCCGGGCACGCTGGTCGCGTCGGGCGACCGCATCCGCACGCTGGCCGATCGCGAGGCCGTCGCGATCGTGGAAACGCCGCGGGCCGCCGTGGAACGGATTCGCCGCGACATCGAGGCGTTCGCCAGGGACGAGCGTCTCGAGCACGTGGTGATGGTCAACGTGGCTTCCACCGAGCCGCCCCCGGCCCTGCCGATCCCGCGGGACTTCGCCGAGGTGGAGTCGCTGCTCGACGATCCCGCCCGCTGCCCGCTGCCCTCCAGCAGCCTGTACTTCCTCGCGGCCGCGGCGGCGGGGGCCAGCTACGTCAACTTCACGCCCTCGACGGGGGCCACCCCCGCCTGCCTCCAGGACCTCGCCAGGTCCCGGGGCATCGCCCACGCCGGCTGCGACGGCAAGACCGGCGAGACGCTGCTCAAGAGCGTGCTCGCCCCGATGTTCGCCGCCCGCAACCTCCAGGTGATGAGCTGGGTGGGCCACAACATCTTCGGCAACATGGACGGCAAGGTGCTCGACGACCCGCGGAACAAGGCGGCGAAGGTGCGGAGCAAAGACCACCTGCTCGCGGCGATCCTCGGCTACCCGCCCCAGACGCACGTGTCGATCGAGTACATCGAGAGCCTCGGCGACTGGAAGACGGCCTGGGACCACGTCCATTTCAAGGGTTTCCTGGGAACGCCGATGACGCTCCAGTTCACCTGGCAGGGCTGCGATTCGATCCTCGCGGCGCCGCTCGTGATCGACCTCGTGCGGTTGGTGGACCGGGCCCGCCGGGACGGTGAAACCGGTGCGCTGGAGTGGCTTGCCTGCTTCTTCAAAAGCCCGATCGGTGTCCAGGAGCAGTCGTTCGCGCCGCAGTTCGCGGAGCTCATGGAGTGGGCGTCACGACGACGCGACGCGGCCGGCGGCGCGACGTGAGCGTGCGTCGTCGGGCAGCGCGCGGTGGCGCCGTGGACGATTCGGGGGCCGCCAACTCGATAAAAAAACGGGAAATTTTTCCAGAAGTTCTCTTGACAGTTTTCCCGTACATCATCCACAACTCTGACATCGGTGCGGGGTCGATGGTGAGTGATCACCGCTGACACCGCGCCGAAACGTCGTCCGTTCCCCTCCCAGAGCATCCGGGGGAACGGATGTGAGAACCGTGCTGGGTGCTCATGGCAAGGAGCCATTTCCATGGCCAAGAAGAAGAAGAAGGCCGCCAAGAAGGTCGCCAAGAAGAAGAAGGGCCACGGCTGAATCTGACGTCGGGTCCTCTCCCTCGGGAGTTGCCTCGACGCGGATTCGACGCCGGGATCCCTCACGGGATCCGGTGGGTCGCCCCCGGCGGCCTGCCTCCCTTCGCCTCGGACTGTCGCACGACGGGGGTTCGTCCCCCTGACTCGACCGACCGGGGCGTCCACGCTCAGACGAGAAAGGCCGGCCCGGGCCCTTGGGCGCCCGGGCCGGCCTGATTCGTTTCGGTGGTACGATCCGGCCCGTGATGACCGCGTTGGATGAGCCGTCCGTGCCGCACCCGTCCGTTCACGGCGGCTTTCTTCTCTGCCCATGCCACCCCGGCGCGGAGGAGGCACTGACCCTTCGCCAGGTGGAGGTGCTGCCGGCGTATTCGCGGGCTGCGTGGCGACGTGGGTTGGTGACGTTTCGTGCCGGACCGGCCGCACCGGCGATCCCCGCCGACGTCGTGCCGGACCTCGTCTTTGCGCACACGGTCGTACGGTCGCTCGGTCAGGTGAGCGGTTCGTCGCTCGACGAACTCGCAGGCAAGGCCGGCACGCTCGTGGCCGGAATGCGCTGGGATGCCGTCCACGTGTGGAAGCGAGACCCGCGCGTGGAGACGGCGATCGCCGACGTGCGGCGGACTCTGGCCGACGCGTGTGGGGTGACGGTGGGCACCGAGGTGACCGCCCGCCTCGGCGACCGCGTGCTCGACTGTGCGATCGATGCCCCCGACCGGTGGTGGGTTGGTTGGCATGACGCGGTAACCGCGTCTGGAACCTGGCCGGGTGGCACCTACCCGGGTGAAGTTCCGCCGACGGCCGTGTCACGCGCGTGGCTGAAGCTCGACGAGGCGATGTCGACGTTCGGGCTGACCTTCGAACGCGGTGAGCGGGCGCTGGAACTCGGCGCCGCCCCCGGCGGCGCCTGCCAGCGATTGCTCGAGGCCGGGCTCGACGTGGTGGGCGTCGATGCCGCAGTCGTCGATGCGACGGTCGCGGCCCATCCGCGGTTCGAGCAGTGGCGGATGCGTGCCCGCGAGGTGCCGCTCCGCCGCTTCCGGGGTTTTGAATGGCTGCTCACCGACATGAACATCGACCCGACCGGCACGATGGCGGCCCTGGGCAGGCTTCTCGAATCGGCGACACGAAAACCCCGCGGCGTGATCGCGACCCTCAAGCTTCCCGAGTGGTCGCGGGCGGCGGAACTTCCCGACTGGCTCGAGCGGTTTCGCTCGTGGGGCTACGAGCCGCGCGCCCGCCAGCTCTCGACGGGCGGCCGGGAAGTGTGCGTCTGCGGCCTCCGGCCGAGGGGCGGTGTCACCGCGGGTCACCACGCCATTCGGTCCCGGGGGCCGCGAGGCTCCCGGAGCGGATGACGACCGGCCCCGTGGTCTTCTCGACGACGAGGCCGCCGCCGTCGTCGATTCCGCGACAGGTGCCGGCGTGCACGTGATCGCCGGCGTACACCCGCACATGCCGCCCGGTGAGCCCGCACAGCGGGCGGTAGCGGCTCGCCACGGCCGCCGGGACGTTCGCCGCCGCCAGCAGGTCGAGGAGGCGGGGCACGAACTCGGCGAGGAAACGCTGCCGAGCCAGTGACCTGCCGGTGAGGTCCGGCAGCGTGGCCACGCGCGGCCGCAGGGGAGGTGGCGCGTCGTCCGCCGAGCCCGATGTGTTGACGCCGATCCCGAAGATCGCCCGGTCGGCGGCCGCGGTCTCGACGAGGATTCCGGCGAGCTTTCGGCCTGAGATGTCGACGTCGTTCGGCCACCGGACCCTGGCGTCGAGGGCGGGTTCGAGCGAGCGGATCGTCTCGGCGACCGCGACGCCGCAGGCGAGTGACCAGATCGGCCGCGGGCCGTCGGGTGACACCGACCCGTCGATCACGATGCTGACGGCGAGACTGCCCGGCGGCTGCCACCAGCCGGCACCGCGTCGTCCGCGACCGGCGGTCTGCCGGTCGGCGATCACCGCGGCTGGCAGTTCGGCGGCGGGGTCGGCGGCGATCTCCCGTCCCCGGTCCATGGTCGATCGGGCCTCAGCCAGCACCTCCACACTTCCCAGTCCGCTGGCCACACGAAGCCACTGCGCGTCGATCGGATCGTCGGATGGACAGGCTTCGCCGCGCAACACTGGGTGGACTCCGCAGGACACGAACTGTACGCGATCGGCCACCCTGCCCGGGGTGCGGCCACGGCCGGCAAGCGGGGGGGGCCGGGAAAGCCAAGGGGTGAGGCGGGGCCGCGTCCCCGCAGGGGATGTTCCAACGCCCGGTCGTGGCCGGTGCACCGCTCGGCTGGCGTTGATTCCCGCCGTGGCGGCGCGGTACCCCCCTGGGCCAGTCCTCGCCGGCGGCGGGCCCGGTTTGGTCGCGGGCCTCGTGGACGGCGGGTAGGGAGCGCGTTCGCTGCATGA
>Ga0315903_10011785_pt1 | contig 10258 bp, 7 predicted proteins | sample LakEriMetagenome_7_FD_203524 | JGI IMG/M metagenome (GOLD analysis project Ga0315903, IMG submission 203524) | Freshwater fungal communities from buoy surface, Lake Erie, Ohio, United States - Buoy 2 MA119 | ecosystem: Environmental > Aquatic > Freshwater > Lake | place: USA: Lake Erie, Ohio... | reverse complement strand
AATGTAAGCCCTGCAGGTGGAAATACAATTAGTCATGTTATTATTACTAATCCTGGAAGTGGATATGTAACGACTCCGACAATTACGATTGCTGCTCCATCTGTCACGACTGATAATACTACAGCAACTGCAGTTATTAACGGTGAGACGGACAGAGAAAGAGGAAACATGTTGTGTCGCTATCAAACTAGAGTTGTGACACTACCTGGATCTCTAGAAGCAGGAGATCTTGTTGTAAATCTGAAGGCAATCAAACCAAGCGGAACAGATGTTGAGGTTTACTATAAGGTTCTTTCTCAGGCAGATAGTAGTCCATTTGAAACTAAAAACTGGCAAAGAATGACAAGAAAGGTTAATAACATCTCTCCAGATCAAAAAACACCTGTCGATCTAGAATACAGACATAGTTTCACAACAGGCACGATTCAGTATTTTGATGGAACATCATCAATGCCAGTCGGCGGTAAGTTTAAATATTTTGCAATTAAACTACGTCTGACTGCATCTGATCCTAGCGTTCCACCATATGTGGACACACTTGTGGTACAGGCAGTTCCTGGCGGATAATCTATGGATGATTTAGAATTACAATATGGAAGAGATCCGCACGCAAAAGGTCTTTATTTGAAAGATATGAAACTAGCAGCAAGATATGAGATGGAAATGTCTAGAGCAAACGCCGAAAAGGTGAGAGATCAAGAGATAAATACTTTAAAATCAGAACTCTCTGAGATCAAAGCAATGCTTGCTCAGATGTTGAACCGAGGACAAAATGGCTAACGCAAATATTAATCCTGTATCAGTTACAAGCACTTTTGACGAGTGGCGTGTCAATACAAACGATCTTATTAAAGATCGTAATATTCTTAGAAATTTCAATTATGTGAAAGACGAGGCAAATTTCACTGTTGCAAACGGTGAAGTTACCATCTCAAGATCAACTGGTGGTGTAGTTCTGACAACAGCTGGTTCTGGTGGTGCGTCTATCGGTGGTGATTTGAGCGTTGGTGTTGATGCAACAATCGGCGATGATCTTACAGTTGGCGACCAGTTGACAGTTACAGGGAATGCAATTTTACAATCTAACCTGTCTGTTTCTAAAAATACAACAATTAGTCAAAATTTAGTTGTTACTGGAACAGCAAATGTAACCAATAACTTTAAAGTTGGAGCTGATAAGTTTATTATCACTGCTTCCTCTGGCGATACCTTAACTGAAGGCGATTTAAACGTTAATGGTGGAGACATTGTCTCAACTGCCACGGCAAATCTTCTTAATACTTCGGCTACCGCAGTTAATTTCGGTCGTCTTGCAAATACAATTACTCTTGGAAATACTACTGGTAATGTTATTGTTCAGGGGGATTTAAATGTTGTTGGTGGAGATATTGTCTCTACTACAACTGCAAATGTTTTAAACACAGTCACAACAACTCTAAACATTGGCGGTGAAGCCACTACTGTTGAAATCGGTGCAGCTTCTGGCACAACCAATATCAATAACAATTTAGATGTTGATGGAGACATTAATGTTGATGGTGGAGATATTACTACCTCAACAACGACAATGAATGTCGTCAATGCAACTGCGACAACCGTAAACTTCGCTGGAGCTGCTACAGCACTCAATCTTGGTGCTGCAAGTGGAACAACAGATGTTAAGAATAATTTAAACGTCACAGGCGACTTGGATATTGACGGTGGTGACATTACTTCCACTGCAACTGCAAATCTTTTAAACACTTCAGCAACGACTATCAACTTTGGTCGTGTCGCAAGCACTATAACAATTGGTAACACAACAGGATCTGTTACGGTCCAAGGCGATCTGACTGTTTCTGGTGGTGACATTACTTCAACAGCGACTGCAAATTTACTTAACACAACAACGACAACACTAAATCTTGGTGGTGCAGCAACTACAGTTGAGATTGGAGCTGCAACAGGCACGACCAACATTAATAATGATTTGGATGTTGATGGTGATGTGAATATTGATGGTGGAGACTTAACGGTTTCCACATCATCATTTAATCTTGCAAATACAACTGCAACGACTGTTAATTTCGCAGGATCTGCCACAGCACTTAATATGGGTGCAGCGGCTGGAACAACAACTATTGCAGGCGACCTTGCAGTTTCTGGTGGTGACATCACTTCAACTGCTACTGCAAATGTCGCAAATACTTCTGCAACAGCTGTCAATCTCGGTGGAGCAGCAACAACAGTTCGAGTCGGCTCTACTTCTGGAACAACAGTTGCAAGAAATGATTTGACGGTAACAAATGATCTAACTGTTTCTGGTGGTGATATTACCTCAACTGCAGTTGCGAATCTTCTAAACACAGTAAGTACAACGATAAACTTCGGTGGTTCAGCAACTACAATTGAAATCGGTTCTGCCTCTGGTACAACAGATATTAATAACAATTTAAATGTTACTGGCGATCTTGAAATCGATGGTGGAGACCTAACAGTCTCAACCACAACGATGAACTTGGTGAATGCCACAGCCACAACGGTCAACTTTGCTGGCGCAGCAACTGCACTAAATCTTGGTGCTGCCAGCGGCACAACTGATGTTAAAAATAATTTAAACGTCACTGGAGACCTAGATGTAGATGGTGGAGATATTACCTCTACTGCAACAGCAAATATTGTCAATGTAACATCAACAACTGTGAATTTCGCTGGTGCTGCTACAACATTGAATATGGGCGCATCAAGCGGAACCACTGACATTAAAAACAATCTAAATGTTACTGGAGATCTTGATGTTGATGGTGGTGACATTACCTCAACAGCGACTGCAAATATTGCAAACACATCAGCCACTGCTGTTAATCTTGGCGGTGCTGCGGCAACAGTTCGTCTTGGATCAACATCTGGTACAACCGTTGCAAGAAATGATTTGAGCGTCACTGCAAATGGAACTGTCAGCGGAACGCTTGGAGTAACTGGCAACACAAATATTTCATCAAATGTTAATATTACGCAAAACGCTTATGTCACTGGAACAACAAATGCTGCTGGTGAACTAACTGCTTCAAATATTAAGTTGAGCACCTCTACGACTCGCTGGATTCGTAATGGTGATGCAAACTTCGGCGACGTTACAATTAACGGAACATTGACAACAACTGCTCCTGCAATTTCTTCATCAGATAGAACAACACTCCGTGTTGGTGTTGCTGCTGGCGACGGTCACTTCAGTGTTAATCGTGCTGCTGCTGCAACTGGTAATGCAACTCTACGTTGGTTTGAATCTGGTGGTAAGTGGCAAGCCAGCGCCAATGATGTGAATGCAGGTCTATGGTATGACCTTCTCACGACACAAGGTGAGCAGACAATTTCTGGAAATCTTGTCGTAAGTAAAGATGTGACAATCAGTGGAAATCTTCGAGTTGAGGGTGACTCAACAACGTTTAATGTTGCAAGTCTTGCAGTTGAGGATAATGAGATTATTCTCAATTCAAATCAGACTGGTATCCCTTCTCTAAATGCATCAATCACTGCAGAGCGTGGCTCCTCAACTGACACATTTGTTCGTTGGAATGAGAATACGGACAAATGGGGTTGGTCGGATGATGGATCAATATTTTATAGTTTTGATACTGCTTTAAGCGCATTTGCTGCAGCAAATACTTCAGGAAATACAACTTCTGTTTCTGCAAACACTGGCTCAACGCAACGTAATGTTGGATTGAATTTTAGCAATACAGCAAATGTTGCGGTAGCAGTAACTTCTGGAACATCAGGAAATGCAAATATAGCATTTGACTTGAGATCAACAGGAGTTTCTCCTGGAACTTATAACTTCTCAACAATTACAGTTGACGCCTTTGGTCGTATCACTTCTGCAACCTCTGGAACTCAAGGCGCACAAGGTGCAGTTGGACCTCAAGGTGGAACTGGTCCACAAGGCGGTACTGGTCCACAAGGCGGTACTGGTCCACAAGGTTTAAACGGTCCTCAAGGTGGCACTGGTCCCCAAGGTGGAACAGGTCCACAAGGTCTTAATGGTCCTCAAGGTGCCAATGGTCCTCAAGGCGGCACTGGTCCTCAAGGTGGAACTGGTCCTCAAGGTTCTCAAGGTGCCAATGGTCCTCAAGGCGGTACTGGTCCACAAGGTCTTACTGGTCCACAAGGTCTTACTGGTCCTCAAGGTGGAACTGGTCCAACAGGAAACCAAGGTGCCACTGGACCACAAGGATCTCAAGGTCGACAAGGATCGCAAGGTCCAACTGGAAACCAAGGTGCCACTGGACCGCAAGGCGCGACAGGTGCCAATGGTGCACAAGGTCCACAGGGTTTCACTGGACCACAAGGCACATCTGGTGCTCCAGGAACTCAAGCATCAAGCCTTCAAATCAATGTTTCTCTTGGAGTTGGGACAGCATCTTCTGGTGTACAAGGTGAAATTCGCGCAACAAACAATATCACTGCTTATTACTCATCAGATAAGAGACTCAAGGAAAATATTCGCCGCATTCAAAATGCTCTTGAACTTATTAAAGCAATCGACGGTGTTCGTTATGATTGGACAGACGAGTATATCAAGGAGCATGGTGGTGAGGATGGATACTTTATTCGTAAACAAGATGTCGGCTTGATCGCTCAAGATCTACAAAGAGTCTTACCAGAAATTGTTGTTGAACGCCCAGACGGATATCTTGCTGTTAAATATGAAAGAGTTGTGGCATTGCTACTTGAAGCCCTCAAGGAACTTGATGCCAAGGTTGATTCATTGATCGCAACGAGAAAGTGAGATGCCAAATCCAAGTTCAGTATCAGCACAACAAATTAATACAGAATTGGGCGTGAGTTCAACTACAATATTACCATTGAGCAATAATTGGGTAAAAAATCTTGCCTCAACATTCTCAACTGCTAATACTAATGTTAAAATGGGAGATTGTCGTTGGGGAATCAATTTTCCTGGTGGTTCGATGCTGAACTATCGATCAGGGATTGAAGACTATAGTAAAAATTACGACCAGGATAATAGATTGTATATTGGATCATTTGATCAAGTACCAGTTTACGATTTTTCTACGGCGACACAGGCTTCATGTTGGGTTACTTTGTATAGTAACGGTGTTATGAAAATTGAAGCCAATGATTCAGGAGATGTAGGAACTCCTCAACACTTCACTTGGCTCACATCTGGCACTAATGCAGATTATACTGGAAATTTTACTGTTGATAGTGGTTTCGAGGGAGCACTAGATGCTGGAAGTTCTGCTAACAATTCAGATTTAGCTCTTTCTACTACCAGACAATGGTATGTTGTGACAAGTCTTTTACAAGGTTCTGGTGGAGATCAAGATGATGTGAAAGTTGTGCAAGGAAATCTTATTATTAAAAGCAGCGGCACAACTTTAATCACAAGACCAGTAACTCTCTATGCTCAGGCTACTCTTGGACAAATCGTATAATTTTATTTTCGGAAATCTAAATGCCATACACAGAACTTACAATTAATCAAGGAGCAACATTCGAGTCTGATTTGGACCTCGTCGACGACGATGGTTCTGCGATTAATGTTGCTGGTTATGTATTTTCGGGTCAAATTCGAAAATCTTATTATTCTTTAAACCCAACCGCAAATCTAACCCTAAATATTGTAAATGCTGCGAATGGGAACGTAAATATAGTTCTCTCAGCTGCCACGACCGCGAATATAAAGGCTGGCAGATATGTCTATGACGTTAAAATGACTGATACTTCAAATACGGTTACACGTATTGTTGAAGGCGTAATTACTGTAACTCCGCAGGTTACTAAATAATGAAAGTAACAGTTTCAAACAAAAATAACGTCGGTAGAGTAACATTTGGTAAAATTGCTAAGGTCGGCACACTCAGTCTTGGTCAACTGAGTGATGTTGTGACGACTGGACAGCAAAATGGTGATGTTTTGGTGTATCAGGCGAATACTTCCACCTATGTTTTAAAATCAATTCCAACCCTTGATGGGGGCACATACTGATGTCAACTTTAGTCCAGATTAAAAGATCTACCGCGAATAGCGCACCTGGTTCACTACTAGAAGGTGAATTAGCGTATTCCTATGTCAGTAATACGCTCTTCATTGGTGATACAGCCAGTGGAGTAATGAATGTCGGTGGTAAATTATACACCGACCTAATCGATGGTGCGTCAGCTGCAAATGGAGCGAGCACTTTTGTTCGCCGTTATGCAAATGGATCGGCTCAATTCCAGCAACTTGATATTAATCTATCACCAACATCAAATAGTCATGTTGCAACAAAAGAATACGTTGACCAGCAAGTTAGTGGCACGGTATCTCTTAACAGTCTAACAGACGTAATTGTTGTTGGAGCAAATGCTGACCAAAATAATAGAATTTTAATTGGTCATGCTAACGGTCAATATATTACGACTGGCGTTACAGGAAATGTAACACTTTCAAATACTGGTGTCTTTACGATCGGTTCAGATCAAGTCACCAATGCAATGCTCGTCAATGATGATCTTACAGTCACTGCAGGAAACGGTCTTGCTGGTGGCGGTCTCGTTGCTCTTGGCGGATCAATCACTCTTGACGTTGTTGCTGGCGATGGTATCAGCAACACTGGCGATGCGATCGCAGTTGACTCAACTGTTGTTCGCACCAGCGGAACGCAAACGATTAATGGCAATAAGACATTTGCCAACACCATTACATTTAATGAAGGTATCAATGTAACTGGAAATATTATTTTAAATGGTAATACAACCTACATTAATGTTGCAACATTGAATGTTACAGATCCATTGATTTATCTTGGATCAAATAACACAGTATCTGATACGGTGGATCTTGGATTTATTGCAAGTAAAAATAGCGGAGGATCAGTAACGCATACTGGTCTCGCTCGAGATGCATCAGATGGAGTTTATCATCTATTTGATAATCTTGCAGATAATGGACATGAAGGAAACATTCTAGATTTTGCAAATTCAACGTATGCACTTCTTCGCGCAAATCTAGACGCGCAATCAGCAAACATTGATTCCCTCACAGTTGACACATCACTGTTGGTTACTGGAACAGCAACTGTAACAGGAGACTTGACAGTCTCTGGTGGTGATATTATCACCACAACAGCAACGACTAATGTTGCGAATACAAATGCAACAACAGTGAACTTTGCTGGCGCTGCAACAACTCTTAAGATCGGCGCTTCTGGTAGCACGACAACATTTGCTGGTGATCTAAACGTAGATGGTGGAGACCTCTCTGGTCCATCAAGTTTCAATCTCTTAAACATTACGACTGATATCATCAACTTCGGTGGTGTCGCAAACACCATCAACATTGGTCATAATCTAGATGGCGGCACAGTCAATGTCAAGAGTAATCTTGTTGCGTCCAAGCATGCAACAGTTGGTATAAATCTTGTCGTGGGCGAGCAATCTGAAGCCAATGTGTTCATTAGCAACAGAACAGTGACTCAAGGACCAAACCTATCAAACTTTGATGGTGAACGCCTACGTCTATATGACTTTGATCAAGTTGGTCGCCCAAATTATGCGATCGGCGTTGAGGGTGGTCATATTTGGATGGGCATCGATGGTAGTGCAAATAATTTAGGTTGGAAATGGTATGGTAATACTTCTCAAGCAATGCGCTTGAGTGGTAATGGTGTTCTTGAAGTTGCCAATTCAATTATCACTGATGTTATTTCTGCGGGATCATTAACACTTACGACTGCACTTGCTGTAGGATCTGGTGGTACTGGTAAATCATCACTAACTGCAAACGGCGTGATGTTTGCAAACACGACAACCAGCTTTGATTTTGCAACTGGTACTAACGGACAAGTGCTTCAAATTTCTGCTGGAGTTCCAACATTTGCGATGCTAGATGGTGGCTCCTTCTAATAGGAATAGATTATGAATGATCAACAATTTGTTAATGCGTATATTCGCATTTTAAATGATACATTGACAGATGCTTTCAGTAAAAATCTTGTTATGCAAGCGCAACTTGAGGCTGCAAAACAACATACTGCAAGAATCAGTGAACTTGAGAATAAGATTAAAGAATTGACTGATTTTTCTTCTGATAATAATGCTCTTTTGTCACAACTGAGTAATTTAAAAACTCAACTTGAACATGCGAATAATCAGACAAACGCCAAAAATTCTCATCTAGAGACATTTAAACGTGAATTAGTTGACGCAAGAACACAACTTAAAAATGTAGAGAATGATCATCTGAAGGTTGTCAGTACGCTAAATGCAGAAATTGAATTGTTAAAAACAGAAGTAGAGGAGCTGAAAACGAAAAAAAAGAAGAATATAAAAGCTCTAAATAATTCTACTTTAGAAAATTCAATTTTAATTAGCGACGATAGTACCTTTTAATGTCAACAACAATTCGATTAAAAAGTTCAGGCTCAACAGGAAATATACCATCTAATTCTGAATTAGAATTTGGTGAAGTTGCGCTCAACTATGCTGATGGTGTTCTTTATTTTAAGAATGCAAGCAACGTCGTTACTCAGATTTCTGGCTCCGAAGCAAACACATTTGAAACCATTAATGCAAATGGCACTCTTATCATTGCAGACTCAAATGTTGATATTCTAACTCTCAGTTCTGGCGATGGTATTCATATTGCAGGAAATGCTAGCAGCGATTCTCTTACAGTTGCTGTTCGATTTGACGACACTATTACAAGCACATCTACAAACACAGCAGCAACCGCAAATTCAGTAAAAACTGCATATGATTGGGCTGATGATGCCCATGAAGAGGCTACAGCAGCATTAGCAGAAGCAGAAGATGCTGCAAATACTGTGCAAGTGTTGAAGAATAGTAGTCTTGTTCTCTCTAGAGCAAATTTAAATTTTAAAGATACAGGAACGGTAAACGTTGCAGCAACTTCTGGAACAGGACAAGTAAATTTAGAGTTCACAGTCAATACAACTGGTTCTGGAATTGTAACAGCACAATCAACAGCCGAAGCCGCTTATGCAAAAGCCAATGCTCCAATTACGATCAAAGAAGTTTACGCAAGTAATAATGGAGTTGTAAACACTTTTGCAAATATCAGCACAATTCAATTTGATGCCGACTCTGGAATGGCAGTTGTTGATGAAGGCAACAACGCTGTCACCATTCAACTCAATAGCACATTTAAAACTTGGAACATTAATGGTAGTCCAGGATTAGTAGCATTTGGTTTAGACACGGTCAATTTCCTTTCTGCAAATGGCATCACGCTTTCTGCAAACAATTTAAGTTCGCCAAAGACATTTACGATTGACGCAACTGAACTTCCAAACGCTTATGCTCAAGCAAACGCAGCATATGGTGCTGCTAACAATAGAGTATTAAAATCTGGCGATACAATGACAGGTCAGTTGAACATTAGTTCAGGTGGTCTGTTAGTTACTGGCGATGCAAATGTTTCTGGTGACGTAGTTGCTCAAACCAATCTTAAATCTTTGTATAGTGTTGGTGATGAGGGTGGTGAAATATTCCTTGCCAATGCTGCTACTAATACTAACGTTGCAAGCGGCATTACAATCGATGTTTTCCAGAATAAATTAAGATTTTTTGAAAATGGTGGTACCAATCGTGGTGCATACATTGACATCAGTGCAACACCTGGTAGTGTTGGAAGAGATCTTCTTGCTGGTGGTCCACAAGGATCACAGGGTTATCAGGGTTTCCAGGGTGCAACTGGACCGCAAGGTTTTCAAGGTGAAACAGGTCCACAAGGACCACAAGGCGCTCAAGGCGTTCAAGGACACCAAGGATTCCAAGGCGATACTGGACCACAAGGACCACAGGGTGTACAGGGTGCTGTTGGCGCACAAGGTCATCAAGGTGTACAAGGTGAAATTGGAGCACAAGGTGTTCAAGGTTCACAAGGCGTTCAAGGCGCTACTGGACCTCAAGGTTCTCAAGGCGCACAAGGTGAAATTGGTGCACAAGGTTATCAAGGATTCCAAGGTGAAACTGGACCACAAGGTGTTCAGGGTGTTCAAGGACATCAAGGTTATCAAGGCATTCAAGGTGCGACTGGACCTCAAGGATTCCAAGGCGTTCTAGGTGCTCAAGGACACCAAGGTGTTCAAGGATCACAAGGTGTGCAAGGTGAGACTGGATCGTTTGGTGGTGCAACATTTGAATATGTATTCAACACCAATACAGCAAACACTGATCCGACAGCTGGTTTTGTTAAATTTAATAACACAACATTGCTGTCTGCGACTGAGATGTATATTGATAACATCGAT
>Ga0315903_10011782_pt1 | contig 10260 bp, 25 predicted proteins | sample LakEriMetagenome_7_FD_203524 | JGI IMG/M metagenome (GOLD analysis project Ga0315903, IMG submission 203524) | Freshwater fungal communities from buoy surface, Lake Erie, Ohio, United States - Buoy 2 MA119 | ecosystem: Environmental > Aquatic > Freshwater > Lake | place: USA: Lake Erie, Ohio... | reverse complement strand
CACAAACTCCGTTCAGGTCTATTGTGCGCCATCTCGTCTCTGGTGATGTTGATGATGAATACATTTCTGAGGCTAACAAGTTGCACAAAAATAGACCTGATTTGCGTGGCTATGGTTACACGCACGATTGGCGTAATCGTTCACCTGTTGAAATTAGTGGTTGGGTGCTTAATGCGTCGTGTGAAACACCTAAAGAAGTTGAGAAAGCATTGGCTAATGGTTGGCAAGCAATTATTGAGTCACCTAAAGATAGTACCCTGACGGGTACTCGTATTGCTGGTCGTCGTGTTGTTACTTGCCCTAACCAATTAGATGACAGAGTTAAATGTGCTAGTTGTAAGTTGTGCACAACTAGTTCTGCAACACGCCCTGTTGTTGAGTTTATTTTACACGGCAATAATGTTAAACTTCTTGGTGACATAATAATCAAGAAGAGAGGAGATGAATAATGGAAAGTGAGAAATGGCGATTGGGTGAGATACTTGCTGAACTTAGCGACGACTACTCAATTTCCTATGATGATAAGAAGAAAACTGCTACAATAGGTGAGTACGAGTTCACCGAGTTGAAGAACAATGAACTTCTTGTTTCATATCGCATATGGAAATCGGAAGATTGGTTCGAGGACTTTGAAGATGTCATTGACGCAACACCTGATGATGTGCGTAATGTACTAGAGCATAGTCCAGATTGGCGAGTCCAATTCAACTAAGTACCCGTACGGGTAGAAATGGAGAAACAATGGAAGATAAAAAGTATGTTAGAAAAGAATACAAAGTTATTGTTAAACTAGGCACAGAAGTTATTAACATTTCTGCCTATGATGAAGTTAATGCTATGAGGACAGCGCACGAAGCAATCATTGAGGCTTATGGTCTTGACCTTGCTGAAGAGGCTGATTATTTAGTTAGGGAGGTGACTGCGTAATGGAAAGTTTAGATGACGCTATCACTTGTCACGGGCAATCTTGGTCTGGTGTTGGTTGCCGTGTCTGTATCGACATTGAAAATGCTTTAGAAGCGTTAAAGTTTTTTGATGAAGGTAACGACCAGGGTTGGGTAACTGAATACGAAAAGGAGTATGCAGATGACTGAAAAGAAGATGGTTAGTCTTACCATAATGCAACACTTGGCTCTTCTTGTCACATACAGGCAACTTGCTTGGGACTTGAAGCGTAAGGCTAAAACAAGTCCACCTCTTAAAAATTTGAGCAAACTACTTGGTCAAAATTTTAAGAATAAGAAAGAAGCGTTCAGTTTCATTCACGATTTGTTGGAATACAATGGTGAAGAAGTTATGAACATATGTGGTATGGGTGATTGTCCAGGAATAAAAGTAAATGGCATACCTTCATCTAGTGTTGGTATGTATCAGGTTGCTTGGCAGGAAGATGTTGGTGTGCAGTCTAAGCCAACAAAATTGTGCCAAGATTGTAAGGATTATCTTATTGAAAATAAGATGATAGAAGATGTACCCGTAGGGGTACAAGAAATGGAGAAATGATGGAAGATGTAAAGATTGGTGTGCAACTTACACCAGTAGAAATACAAGTAATACACAGAGCAATTCAGTATTACATTAGTGACTGGACAGTAGAATATGCAGAAAAAGAAATGCAACTTTTGCGCCAGTTAGAAGAAATATTCAAACGCATAGTAGTAATGGAGGCAAAGTAAATGGCTACGCGTTCAGTAGTTGGTAGATATGTTGGTGACGACGCTTGGATAGGTCGTTATGTGCATTGGGACGGATACCCAGCCAATATGGTTATGGTGTTATTAGAAATCGTATTGCGTGATGGTTTCGATAAAGCCGTGAGCACTTTAGTGTTTGAGAACTATGGTTGGTCTGGTCTGTACCCGTTTCCAAATAAAGATGATGATGAGGGTTATGTAAAAGGTTACGGCTATCCACTAAAAGATGGTAAAAGTGGTGATTGGATTACTTGGGAGAGCGACCATTGGGGTACGGAATATGCGTACATCATTGAGCCTCTCAATAAATCTGTAACTATTCTTGAATACGATTACGATAATAGTAAATGGCGCAAGTCAGATGTAATCGATTTTGGTCCTGCTATTGCAAGAGTGCAATCAGGTGAAACTACTATTCAAGATGAGGTTGAACGCAGATGGCAGACACTATCAGTACTAGAGGGAGTAAGTTAGCAAGACTGACTCATAAGGCTAAACGTCTTGATGTTAAGACGCCGTTCTTTGAGACAGCAAAATGCAACAATCACCCTGACCCTGATTGGTTCTTTGACATTGAAGCAGGGCACGGCGTAGCACAAAAAAAGTTCTGCGCCGATTGCCCTGTACTAAATGAGTGTTTAGATTATGCGCTTAATGTTAAAGTATTGGGTGTGTGGGGTGGCACAACACCAGAAGAAAGAAATCAGTTAAGAATAAAGAAGAATATAACCCCTGTTATACTAACATTCGGACAACCAGATACATTTGGGGAAAGGTTTCACCCTAATGCAAGAAGAAGAAATACCAGAAATGATTAACGAAGTTTTTAATCATTTGAATATAGATAAAGATATACAAGTAATTGAACAACTAGTTGAACAGATGGAAGAACTAATTCAGTCCGACGATATGTGGGAAAACGCAGTAATGGACGAAACATCACGCAGAATTATCTGCGCTGCCGTTGGTGTGATTGCATTAAAATTTGCAGATGTGTCAGATGGAATGATAAAATTCATCAACGAAGATGAGTGACGACTTTACAAACATACCAAGCGCAACCTGTACTAAATGTGGTTGTGCTTGGTTGCTTGTGCCAACACATTTTGATACCGAAACCTACGAGATAGACGCGTATGGTTTAGAAGGTGCAAAGTGTTGGTCTTGTGGTTGTGATGTTGTTCCACCAATACCTATTGACTCACGATTGGATAATAATGATTGAACTAACCATTGGTGTATTATTTACATTCACAGTTTATGTGATTGTTAAATATCGACAAAATGAAAAGAAAAGATTCTTTCGCAGTTTGCGTTAATACCAATTTTTTTGGTTATGATGTTCTAAAGCCTTGCAGGGCGTGTCGTAACGATGCTCAATGTATCGTAACCCACGCTCTGTTTGACTTTCTATTGGTAATCCAATCGGAGTTTTAAGCATTTGAAACAACCCGTATGCACTAGATTGTGGATTGTTTGCAACATTACTCCATTTAGATTCTCTATCTATTAACTCATCTATACATACCCACTCTTGTCCGTCCCAACCTTTTAATTTTGATTGGTTACGAACATAAGAACGAGATACCTCTGCAGGTATTTCTCTTTCTATTGGTGGTGGCATATCTGGTAATAAAATAGGCTCTCCTTACCTAGTAGTTAAAAAACCCTTATAAAATAAGGACTTTTTCTACGCTCGAAACTTATCCAAGTTTCTCGCTATGTACCCTTACGGGTACAATCCTGTTTTTGTTCGCTTCGCTTCGCTACGCTCACACCCACACCCCATACCCCGAAGCCCCTCGCCCCTCGCCCATTATAAACACAAGATTAAAAGTGGCGCAAATTTTCAACACAAACTTTTTGCAAACTTGCACAGTGCCTTTGTTCGTAGTACAATCTTGTTAAGGGATTAAGTTTCTCCTCATTCTTAATCTCTTACCACAAAATGGTGGGACGCGTCTTCTCCATTCGTGTCCCACCTACATAATTGAGGTAACTAGAAGAGGGTCAAGTGTTAAAAATAAATGGTCACGAAGTTCCTGAACACACTTCATATTCCAGTCTCACCACTTGGTTGTCTTGTGGTTATCGTTATTATCTTTCTCGTATTGCAAGAGTTGATGAAGAACCAGCAACCTGGACATTAGGTGGTTCAGCAGTCCATCGTGCTACTGAAACGTATGACCTAATGACTTGGAAACTTAATGACTGAAGAAGAATTATTTAATTTTATTAACAAAGAAAACAAATATGTTTTATCAACTGAACAATTCTCTAATTGGGATTGTTATTCTGATGAACTTCGTGAATATGTTGAACTTAAGTGCCGTAAAACGCATTATGATGATTTACTTATAGAAAAAATTAAGTATGATAGAATTGTTAAGATTGCTGCAGAAAAAGGTATGACACCAAAATATGTTAACTACACACCCAAGGGCATATGGTCATTTAATCTTAAAGATTTTAATATCAAATGGGAAGATAGAAGTGGTCTTCCTGCAACAACAGATTTTACTAACAAAATGCGTGTAACCAAAACTGTTGGTTACTTAAATATTAACAATGGAGAGCAATTATGGACAGCACAATAAATGTTGACGAAATATGGGATAAGTCTTGGAATATTGAAGTTGATGAAATTAAACAACTTAAAGGCGACGAATATAATTTAACAAGTCTTCGTCAATCATCACGTTCTACTAAAGCAAATCCTGATGGTGAGAACGCTGACTGGTGGTATGTTAATGGTCGTAAGTTTGTAAACAATTGGATTGAATGGCGTAAAAATTCTAATTGGAAAATTTGGACAACACCAGATGGTGAACCAGGTATTGAACTTGTTATGGAAATTGAAATGGGTGGCATCCCATTCAAAGGTGCGATTGATAGAATTTTTGTAACACCAGATGGTGAACTTGTTATTCTTGATTTGAAAACAGGTTTGAGAACACCTCAAACAGATTTACAGTTACAAGTTTATGCTTGTATGATGGAACGTGCATATGGCGTCCGACCAAGTTGGGGATGTTATTGGATGGCAAGAACTGGTTCAACAAGTGCACCTGTGAACCTCGATGGATTTACGCTAAGAAAGTTAGATGAAATGGTTGCTCTGTTTCAGAAAGCAAGAGAAGAGCAATTGTATTTACCTAACTTCGATGGGTGTAAAATGTGCTCATTAACAGAATACTGTTATTGGGTCAATGGTGAGAAACACTTACCATTAGGAGAGTTGGAGATAATCAATGTCAACTGAGTCAGCATATGTAGTTAATGTTAAAACTCGCATTGGCACAATCGTTACTGTTCGTGGTAATGATTTCAATGATTTAAAAAAGAATATCAATGATGCAGTAACTGGAAGCGTTGATAATCTTGTTGGTGCTTTGGAAGAAGCAATTCTTGGTGATGGCGCAAATGCAGCATACGCTGCACAAGCATTAGGTGGAACTGTTGTTTCAACATCTAATTCTTTTGCACCAGTTGCACCACCAAATTCAAATGCACCTGCACCAAGTTGTCAACACGGAACACTTGTTCATAAAGCAGGAACAGGTACTAAAGGTCCTTGGCAAGCCTGGATGTGCCCATTACCTAAAGAACGTAAAGCAGAACAATGTCAACCACAGTGGATTCGTAAGGGTCAACCAGGATGGGTAAACTAAAGTTCAATGAGAACAATTAGTAGAACAGTTGGTAAAACTGAAGCAGGTGGAGAACCACTTCCACCTGTATTCAGGGCTTTTAGTGCAGAGAAAATACTTCTTAGACGAAGTGAAGTTTCAATGTTTGCTGGTGCACCAGGTGTTGGTAAGTCAACACTTGCATTAGCAGTTGCGCTAAGAACTAACGTTCCTACTCTTTATATTTGCGCTGATACTGGCGCACACACTATGGGTATGCGTTTGTATTCAATGATAACTGGGGTAAGTCAAGTTGAAGCCGAGCGCATACTCGCTAGTGATGAGGAACGTGCACGTACTGAATTAAATAAAGCAGGACACATTAAGTGGTCGTTTGAGGCTGCACCTAATCTATCTGATATTGATGAAGAAGTCCTTGCGTTTGAAGAAGTACACGGAGAGAATCCACATTTAATTGTTATAGATAATCTTTCAGATATTACTGAAGGTGGTAGTGAAGAATGGTCAGGTATGCGTGCAACGATGAAAGAAATAAAATATTTAGCACGCGATACTAACGCCGCAATTCTTTTACTACATCACACTTCTGAAGCATACATTCCAAGTCAAGATGGTGTGCAACCAATATGCCCACCACGTTATATGATTCAAGGTAAAGTTTCACAACTACCTGCAATGATTTGTACACTTGGTATGACACCTAGTGGTGATTTAGCAGTTGCACCTGTAAAGAATCGTTACGGCAAAGCAGTTGCTAATGGAACAGAAGCAGTATTTTTAGACTTTAATCCAGCATTTATGTATTTGGCTGACATTAAAGAAACAGCATAGGATTCTTGCTAAAAACAGGCAAGGAAAAAAGAAGGAGATAATAATGTCACTGCCATCAGTAACATTAAAAGGTAATCTGGTTGACGATGCTCAAGTAAAGCAAGTCAATGATGATTATGTAATCAATTACACAGTTGCAACTAATAATCGCAAACAAGATGAAAAGGGCAACTGGGTTAACAATGGTGAACCAACATATCTAAATGGAAGCATTTGGACTAAAGATGGTGCACAAGCCAATACTAATGGCAAATTATTAACCAAAGGAACATCAGTTATTGTAACTGGGCAAATGAGAACCCGTAGTTACGAAAACAAAGAAGGAGTTAACAAAACAGTTGTTGAACTTCTTACAGATGATATCGGACTAGCACTTAAGAAGTACGCTTCTAAGTGAGTAATCCTAAAAAAGCCAAAGGAACTGCAGCAGAAACTGCTGTTGTTAAATATCTCAAAGGGACTTGGGATAGCGTTGAAAGACGTGCTTTGGCTGGCAGTGCAGACAAAGGGGATATCTCTGGTATCCCCAATGTTTGTATAGAAGTTAAAGACCATAAGAAAATGGAATTATCTGGTTGGGTTAAAGAACTAGATGAAGAGATGAAAAACTCTGAAGCATTAACTGGCGCAGTCATTCACAAAAAACGTGGCACATTGGATGTAGGTGAATGGTATGCCACAATGCCTGTAAAAGTTTACGTTAGTTTATTAAAAGAGGCTGGTTATTAGTGTCAAACATTTCTATTCTTCTTTACCATTATGGGGCTAAACGTGTCCCAGAAGGTAAAGGATGGAGAAAAATGCAATGTCCATTTCATTCAGACTCGCACGCATCTGCTGGTGTTAATCACGAACTAGAAGCATTTAATTGTTTAGGTTGTGACGTCACAGGTAATGTGTATACTATTATTGAAAAAGTTGAAGGGATAGGTTTCCGTGAAGCAAAGTCAAGAGCAGAGGAAATCATTGGAGAAAGCCTCACTCCACTACCAAAAGAGCATAGAGTTAGCAGAAAATTATCTAAACAGTCGGGGACTATCTCTAGCCGACGCAAGGAGACATCAACTGGGAGTAGTGCATCAACCAGTCGTCGGTCACGAAATGTATGAAGGAAGATTATCAATTCCTTACTTAACACCATCAGGCATAGTTGATTTACGTTTTCGTGCAATCAACCACGAAGAACCAAAATATTTAAGTTTACCTAATTCCACTACACGTTTATATAATGTTAAATCATTCTTTGAAGCAGATAATTGGATATGTGTATGTGAAGGTGAAATTGATACAATTACTTTATCTAAACTTGGATTTCCAGCAGTTGGTATACCTGGTGTAAAAAATATTAAATCACACCACTACAGGATTCTTGCAGACTTTGAACGAGTTTATGTTTTTGCAGATGGTGATTCTGCTGGACGTGAATTTGCCAAAGACTTAGCAAGAAAACTGGCAGGAGTAATACAAATACAAATGCCAGAAAACGAGGATGTGAATAGCCTATTCGTAAAGAATGGGGCACAATGGTTTGAGGAGAGGATAGAAAATGAAATCAACGTATAACGAAGCAGCCTTTGCTGAAATGACATATGTTTACACAGATGCAATGGCTGAACTGTTAATCAAAAAACAAAAAGACTACGGTCCAAAGAATATTTCTTTAGCCCCAGGTGGTCCATTGAATGGATTAAGAGTTCGTATGTTTGATAAATTAGCAAGAATAAATAACCTGTTAGAAAGCGGTGCGACCCCAGAAAATGAATCAATTCGTGATTCTTTTATCGACTTGGCTAACTATGCTGTCATAGCAATGATGGTACTAGATAACAATTGGGATACAACTAAATATGAAGATAACAGAAGAGATAATAAATGAGTATGAAAGCCTTGTTAAAACAGTTGCAGCAAGTAAACATCGGGATTTTCCGATGGTTGCAAAAGAAGATATAGAACAAGAACTTTGGATGTGGTTTGTCACTCACCCAGTTAAAACTAAAGAGTGGAAAGAGATGGATAAAAAAGAAGCAACAAGATTATTTGTTCGTTCTTTAAACAATCACGCAAGTCGTTATTGTCAACACGAGAAAGCAAGAAGTGTTGGATATGAAATGGTTGATTTAACTTTTTACCAAAGAAGCATTGTTGAACAGTTACTTCCATCAGTTCTATCAGGAGATTGGAATCAACCAGTATATTTTGATGTGACAAGTGATAGACATACACAAGCACCTAATGAAGGTGGAAACTTGATGGCTATGCAAGCAGACATATCAAGGGCGTTTGAGATGCTTCCAGAAGCACAACAGAATGTTTTATATATGTGGCATTTACATAATCGCAACTCTAAAGATTTAGCACATAAATTATCTGTTAATGAAAAAACTGCACGAATGAGAGTTACTCGTGCTATTGATGCAATTATCAATAAACTTGGTGGACCAATGCCGCGTTATGAAAGTGATTACAAAAAACCTAAAGATGAACCCCAGAAATAGCAAAAGAGGCGAACAGGGTTTTAATCCCATTCGCCTCTTAAATTAATACTATTTCTTATTTTTTTTCTTTTTGTATTTTGTACCTTTACGAGCAGTGTTACCTTTAGCAATATTTTTACTACTCTTCATAGCCTGAAGGTTGCTCTTTGAGTGGTTATTTTTATTGTTATCTTTATGGTCAACGTGAACAGAACGGGGTAAAGATTTACCTGTTGCTCTTTCGTGGTCTAAACGTGCACGATTAGTTGAAGTGGTTTTGCCACCTTTTTTGATAACATAAATAGGACGACCACCGTTTTGCTTAGACCCTTTATAAGGTCCATAAACTTTTCTCTTCATTCATCATCCTCAATGTTAAGGGTTACTTTGAAAAGCGTCCATATTGCAAACGCCCCAAGACATATAATACCTACAACATTACGGGTATCGCCAGGTGGTAAAACTATCCAGGCAATAGCCAAACCCACAAGGGTGAAGGCTTCGCCAGCCCACGCATCAAGATGTTTCCAGATAAATCTTGATATTTTTCTCACTTTGTTCTCCTAAACGTTGCAGCAGCAGATAGTTGTGTTACAATTATTGCACCAAGTACAACCTGTTGAGCCTGTTCGCGTTCTTCAGGTGTGAACTCAGACCCAAGATTGGATACGGTAGATAATGTCTCAGTTATGGTTTCAGATATTTGTTGGAGTGCTTCTTGCAAATTCTGTATTGAAAGTTCTGGAAGAAATTCAAGGAACGATTCAGTTTCATCTGTGGAAACGGTCTCTTGAGGAACGTCTTCAAAAGAAGGTAACTCGTTCTCGTAAGAAGAAGGGAAGTCGTTAGATGACTCATCAACAACTTCTATTAAAGTATCTTGAACATCTGGAGATGGAAGTTCAGTCGGCTGTAAAGACTCTTCAGAAGGTACAGGGTCTGGCTCGTCTGGCTCTTGAACTGGACCAGTTGGAACCTCTGGACTTTCTGTTGGCATCTGAGTATCAGACGGTGACGGAGAAGGAGAAGAAGGCTCAGGCGTTGGCTCAGGAGTTGGCGAAGATGAAGTCTGAGTTGGGGTTGGACTAGGTGTCTGACTTTCAGTTAGCGAAGGGCTTGGCTCTGGTGTCGGGGATATCAATGTTGGTGATGGGCTTGGCGTGGGTATGGATACAGTTAAATTCGTAGACAACAGATAAGAACCAGTAGGATAAGAGTTGCAACACACATAAGCATAAGAGGTTGCACGAATGAAATACTCACCAACCTGCAAAGGCATAGTAATAATGGACGCTAGCACATTGATAGCACTATGTGCACCATCATCATTGTACGCAAGACGAGTTGTGTCCTGCCACACTTCAATCCAAGAATCAATAAACCCAGGATTATTTTGAGGAGTACCAGTAACAGTGCTGATAGTTGCATCAACAGGTTCAGTAACAGTTACAGGAATATCCACATAAGGTGTAGTAGAATCAAGATTGATAGTCACATCATCAGAGTATGATGGCTGGGCAACAAGGGTAGTAAGGATAAAGATAGATATGACAGACAGTAACCTAAACATTTGGTTGACCATTCCTACTGGAACACGCCGTCAATACCTTG
>Ga0315903_10011781_pt1 | contig 10261 bp, 10 predicted proteins | sample LakEriMetagenome_7_FD_203524 | JGI IMG/M metagenome (GOLD analysis project Ga0315903, IMG submission 203524) | Freshwater fungal communities from buoy surface, Lake Erie, Ohio, United States - Buoy 2 MA119 | ecosystem: Environmental > Aquatic > Freshwater > Lake | place: USA: Lake Erie, Ohio... | reverse complement strand
CATTGTGGCCCACTCGAACACAAGGGGCCGACTTGTGGAATCGTTATGGGTTGGCCTTGAGAACTTCCCCCCATCTGTTGCGATTGTTCTGAAATATACTGTCGCCCCTTATAGGTACGAATAAATGATTTATGAATACGGGAGGTTCCTCTTCGATGGGTGTGTTTCCTACGCCTACCTCCAGTGAGATTATTTACAGAGTTCAATTGACTCTGCTGTTCCTTAACAGAGTTCATTGCGGATTCTGGTGTCGCAATATTTGCAGGGACTTGTATACCCGCCGCCGCGAAGCTGGGTGCTTGTGGCGTTTCTTGCACTTTAATTGTCGCAACCATTTCGTATATATATCCGTTTCAAAATAATTTGACCCTATACAATAAATTATTTAGCGTTTGAATACGGTCTAAATACTATATCGTATATACATACATAGACAACACTCTTCACAAAGAATGGACCCAGAACAACGCATTCATCTTCAAAAACTTATTGACGCAAATGAAACACAAGACCATACTGAAGTCATTCGTCGCGTCAAGCATAGTTCGCAGATTTACCAGGATGTATCAACAATGATCAAACTGAAGCGAGATTATGCTCGTTTAGCCAAATCAAATCCAAAACAATTTGACGCAATATGTGTCTCTCGATGTGAGTTTTTATTCAAGTTTTATACAGACTTATTCAACCGACTTAAAAGCAACGAAATTGACCTAAAGCTTCTCTTTAAAATGATACAAATATTACGTGATATTGAGGATGGAAAACTCGACCAGCACGAGGGTTCATTTGAAGTGGGGAAAATCCTGAAGAGTATTTACGTAGATAGCGCACTTAAACGAGCAGATAAATTAGACGCTGAGAAGGAAGCGAAAGATAAACGCAGTGCATCAAAGGCGGCAGCGACGACTCGTCCGGCAATTCCCGACAAGAAGTTGAGTTGGGCGGAGTTCAAGGCTTCGCAGCAGTCGCAGCAGTCCTCTATTTCGCAGGATTCATAAATGTTATATACCCGTTCAGGTAGGTTGCAAATGACACCCATACCAGGTACGGAACGAGTAAATACGCCGCAATGCGGCTCACCGGGTAAAACGCGCGGATATTCAAAGCAATAAAAGATACCATCCCTAAAATAATAACAAAACTCAAATCGGGGCGTTGATATCGAAAGAAAACCTGGGACCACGAGAGATTGAGGACCCACGCCGCACAATAATAGAGAAACCCGGTGGAACGAACGCCACCACCATTTTTTAAGAAAATGATACCAGAGAGAATGATAAGTGCATATAATGTCGTCCAAACAATCGGGAATATCCAACTGGGTGGAGTCAGGGGGGATTGTTTGAGAGATTTATACCACTTGGTATCGGTGGAAGGATTCATTTATATAATATAACAATAATTATTATACGAATGCATAAAATATCTGACAAATATATAATAATAAACAATGGCAATTTGTCCATATAATGGCCCTAATGCTGGTCTAAATTATGGTTTACAACCATATCAACCTTACAATAATCCATTAACAACAACAACAGTTTCACCTTCACACCCATCTTTACAAAGTCCTTCTTCTACTACTGTTCGGTCGGGGGTATTTTTCATACCAAAATCATATTCATCATCGATTTCTCCTACCGTTCAAGTTGCATATCAACAATTGGTTGATACATATTCGAGAAATGTATCAGAAGCAACAAAGGGTGAAATATTAAATTCGTTGCATACTACTTTTCTAGGATTGTCTCAATATAAAGATGTATTCGACCTAAAACAATTATTAGACGTAAAATTTGCAAAAGATGTTAACTGCAAATATCGGTATTTTGGTAAAACTCCGAATAGTTATGGTTGCGACTTGAGAGAACTAGTATTCAAACGAGATGGAACTCTAACTCCAGGAGGGAGAGAATTAATCGATGTTTTTTCTGGATTTTCTGAACAATATTCATCGCAAACAGGTGGAAAACAAATCCACGTTCTGACCGATATCGATGATACAATTTATCCTAACGATATGTATGGTATTGCTGGAATAGATAAATCGTGGATTAGCCACGAACCCTACCCTGGAATAATCGAGTTTTACAAAGAAATACACTCTTTACACAATTCGTCCGGTTATTCTACCGTTGTTTCGGCCGCCCCTGGGTTTATCAAACCTAAAAAAATAAACTCTGATATTACTCTAAAAAATGTATTAGGAGAAGATTTCGGTTTTATTCAAGGGTATGATGGTAAGTTCGAACAACTGAGTAAGTTTGGTAGTATTATAAAAACTGCGTTTAAAATGGGGGATAATCTCGACGGTTCATTTTATCAGGGTATTCGCGCAATAAAACTCCAACGTATTTTAGAATACGCGCTTATTTTCCCAGAACGGCGGTTTATATGGATCGGCGATAATGGACAAGCAGATGAAATTGTCGGGAAAGAGTTGTTGGACAAACATCCAACCACTTTTATCGTATGTATTCACGTGGTGAAACCGGTCGAAAATCCGGATCCTCGAATACATTACTTTTACTCATATACAGAACTAGCCGAAATATTACACCGCCTGGAGATATTTACGCGTAAAGCCGTTAATGCAGTTATTGAAGGTGTACGGAAGTACTGTTATGACCCCAAATATCCCAAAAGAGGTTCTTATCAATATGGACCACATTGTTTATTGCCAACCGCCGGAGCAACAGCTACATTCGGAGGCAGGTTTAGGTCTAACCCATACATAACGCGTAAACTACGACGGGGTCGCGTCGGTAGAACGCAGCGTATCCGCAATTCTAGCAAAACACGAAAATCAACGAGAACAAATCATAAAAAGACGAAACATCGGGCGTGATGCATACCCATTCTTATTTGAAATATTATATTTAGGTACTATATAGTAAAATGGAGTATATAATTGCATATGGAACAGGTCCTGATGAACTTACAACCGAGGTAAACCGGTTAATGCGAGAGGGATGGCGTGTTGCTGGTGGCATTCAGTCACAGACTGATTACAACGAATACTTTCAAGCAATGACTCGAGATTTACCACAACAATTCCTGGGCGGCGGTTCTCGCAGAAAAAAACCAACCCGTCGAATGCGTAAAACTCGGCGTTATCGTAAATAAATATATAAAATTGAATACGTATGTTGTATATGACCGTACACAACATATACACCCGCCCCAATAATGCCGCCTACCAAGTTTAAAATCAAGTATCGCGCCTCAACTGCAGAACCGCCCCGCCCTGCCTCGTCGTCGTTCGCCCGTTCCACCGGTCGCGCCCTCGTCATCGTGGAATCTCCGGCCAAGTGCCAGAAAATCGAGAGCTACCTCGGAAAGGATAAGTATATGTGTCTCGCTAGTTTCGGGCATATCCGAGAGATTGCCGACGGTTTAAAATCCATTGATGTTGATAATGAATTCGCGGTCAAGTTTGCGATTATGTCGTCCAAGCAGTCCCAGGTCGCGAAACTCCGCGCAGCCATTGCTACTGCTACAGAGGTTATCTTGGCAACGGACGATGACCGTGAGGGGGAAGCAATTGCGTGGCATTTGTGTCAGGTATTCAATCTCTCGGTGGATACAACAAAAAGGATTATTTTCCACGAAATAACAGAATCGGCGCTGAAGGCGGCCGTTGCAGCGCCCCGCACGATCAATATGTCGCTTGTCCTCGCACAGCAGACGCGTCAGATCCTTGACCTCGTGGTGGGGTATAAAATATCTCCTGTATTATGGACCTATGTCGCGCATACAAATCTCTCGGCGGGGCGTTGTCAAACCCCGGCATTGCGCCTCATCTACGAGAATTATAAAGAGATTGAGACCTCCACCGCAACAATGGTATATTCCGTCTCTGGAATCTTCACTAAACTTAATCTTACATTCCATCTCTCGAGAGAAATAGAATCATCATCGTCATCTCTCGAAGCATTCATTCAAGGAACAGCTGCCGCGCGTGATGAGGAGTTTCGTGCAACGGTGAGTGGTGCGCCCAAGAAGGTTATAAAGGCGCCGCCACGCCCTTATTCTACAAGCACACTTCAGCAGGCTGCGAGTAATGATCTGCATCTCTCACCAAAAGATACAATGTCGGTTGCACAAAAATTATACGAGCAGGGATTTATAACGTACATGCGAACGGATAGTCGTGTATATTCTGCGGATTTCGTGGCAAAGGCGCGTGAATATATTCTGAAACGATTCACAAGGTCCCACGATGACGACGACCTTATTGGAAATCTCTCGACGCTAGTCGGCGCGTCATCGTCGGCGACCAAGGATGCCCCCGCAGCAGCAGCCCACGAAGCCATCCGACCTACGGACATCTCTCGAACTTTACTTCCCCAAGGTTGTCATCCGAGAGAACATCGGTTGTATTCTATGATTCATCGAAATACTATGGAGAGTTTAATGGCCCCCGCGATTTGCCAAACGCTCACAATGGCAATTTCATCACCTGTATGTGTATCAGACGCGTCGTGCGAATATCGATATACAGCAGAGCAGGTTATAAAACCCGGATGGAAATTGGTTGTAGGCGGATTTGACAAGGAAGCGATAGAATACTCATATTTCGCATCTCTCGTATCATCGTCGGCGTCAGGCCAAGCCTTATCTGCGCCGTTTAAGAAAATAACAACCAAATGTTCCCTTCGAAATACAAAATCGCATTATACTGAGTCGGGTCTCGTGCAGCTACTCGAAAAAATGGGGATTGGTCGCCCGTCTACCTTTTCCAGCCTTATCGATAAAATCCAGGAGCGCGGATATGTTAAACTCCAGGACTGCCGGGGTAAGTCGATGGAATGCCGTGAGTTTGTCATCTCCGCAGATAAAAAGATAGAATCAAAAACAGAAGTTCGAGAGATTGGAGGTGAGTCCAGGAAACTCGTTATTCAACCTCTCGGAATTATCGTTATTGAGTTTCTCCTCGCACATTTCGCCCCTCTGTTTGAATACGATTTTACGAAGAATATGGAAACTCAGTTGGATGAAATCGCAACCGATGGAATGGTATGGCACGAACTCTGTTATAAGTGCTGGTTTGATGTCACCGCGCAACTCCAAGTATTAAAGGAAAGCGGGATTGTCAAGGAAGAGATTCATATCGACGACAGGCATTCGTATATCTTAGGACGAAACGGGCCGGTCATTCGGTGTCGTATAGTGGATGATGTGTCGGAAACGATACGCTCGGGCGACGACGACGACGACGACGACGCATCGGACGATGCAAGTGTCGGGCAGCCCCCTAAGACCGCGGGAAATAAACCGAAGTTCATATTTAAATCTGTCCGACCTGACCTAGAATACGCAAAGATTTTGCGCGGGGAGTATTCTCTCGCATATATGCTTGGCGAAGCAGACGTAAACGAATCCGGAGGCGGCGGACATTCAGCGACGACATCAGCCCCCGCGCCAATATCCGTCGCTGGAGGCGGACGCCTTATGGGGCAATATCATGGGCAGGGTGTTATTATAAAAAGCGGGAAATATGGCGCGTATATCGTGTGGGGCAGTATGAATCTCTCGTTGAAGCCACTGTTGGGGGGTGGTAGTGGTGGCCGCGGCCGTGGCGGCGGTAAAACCGAGTTTGACCTGACATTACAAGACGTGGTTGCATTTATAGAACAGTCTACAGCGGGGGGCGGCGGCGGTGGCGACGGCGGCGACGGAGAAAGCGGAAGCGAAGCGACGCCAGGCGCACCTTACCAAGGCCAAATATTACGCACCATCGACGAAAATACAACAATAAGATATGGAAGATATGGACCGTATATCTTCCATAAAACGGCGAAAATGACGAAACCGGCGTTCGTCGCGCTAAAAGGGTTTCCAGAGAAACATGGGAATTATATGACGTGCGACATTGCGAAGATACACGAGTGGATCGCCGCTGATGCGGCTGCGCCACAAAAACCGAAACCGAAATTTGGGTTTTTCAAGAAGAAGTGATTACCTACGGCGTGTAGCGCGGGTCTTGCGGGACTTGCGGCCATTGCGACCCTTGCGCTTGGATAAACCACGTCGGTCTCGGCGACGACGAGTTGGACGGCGCTTCTTGGATTTTTTGCTACGAGTGCGACTACCTCCTCCATCCTGATCTATTCTCCCATCTTCTTCCTCTTCTTCCATTCTTCTAGCCTGGTCGTAGCCTGGCGGCGGTTGAAGCCGATTTCTTTCAGCTTCTATATTTTGCAACCAATTATTTAATGCATCCATTCCTTGGTTTGGTGCTCCTATATGGGCCTGCCTGTCATACCCCCCCTGCACAGGTTGCGCAGCCTGATGGCCGCGTTGTAGGCGGTCCCTTTCTTGGCCTTGAATCATTGCCTGAAACTCAGCCTCATTAACTCGTGCCTCATGCGCATCTTCTGCTGCCTGTTCCTGGAGGTCTTGTCGATGGATATCAGCCTGGATACGGTTCCATTCATCATCATCAATCTCGGGCCACTCCTCCACTGGTGGTGCCATCGCCGGCGGCAATTGGCCATACGGGACAAGATTGGCCCGCCAAAGTATACTATTTGGTAATTCTGGTAATTCACGCTCCTCCTGGAGAGTAACTATTGTTCCAATTACCCAATCGTCAGGCTCGTCTTGAGAACACGGAAATAAACGCGGACCTCTTTCACGCCAATTTATTGGATAAGGCACTTGTCCGTTAATATTTTGTTCTTGTCCTAGCAAAGGAAGAACCATTCTAAACGTACTCGGTTGATTTCGTTCGCTTCTTGAACGGCTAAATACGACACGTTCTTGTCCTGGTGCAAAATCACCATCGCTGATTTCCATTCGAATATTATATATATGTATTTACAAAATATTATACAAAATTGTTGTAAGCAAGAAACATACGCGTTATGCCTTCCTCTAAATCAACATCGCACGTAAATCCAAATAATTCCTGCGCCTTTGTTATTACCGGTCTACGACACATCGGGTCGTCTTGTGTCCTCGGCGTGTATTTCACTTCTAACACATAACTGCTCTCTCGTCGTAATACCTGCTGAAATACCGCCACGAGTTCATTCATCGTGAATTCGCAATCGGGGTTGCCGATATTAACAGGCCCTGCCGTGACAACATCCGACGACGGTGTCGCCATAAATGCAACCAATCCACGCACTGTATCGTCAATATAGCAAAATGACCGTGTCTGTGTTCCATCTCCGTAGATTTCAATCGGTGTACCGCACTTAATTTGCCGGAGAAAATTTGTTATGACCCGCCCGTCATTCAAGTCCATCCGCGGACCGTATGTATTGAACAATCGTGCAACCTTGAGTTCCAAATCTGGGAACCGTTTCTGGTATTCGTAGATGAGTGTCTCCGCGACACGTTTCCCTTCATCATAACACGACCGCTCTCCTACCGTATTTACATTACCATAATACGACTCTGGCTGAGGATGAACCAGTGGGTCGCCATAGACCTCACTTGTGGATGTAAAGACCATTTTACAATTGTATAATACACAATAATCTAATACGCGCTGAGTTCCATTAATGGATGTAAGCAGGGTCTCCATCGAATATTTTTTATATTTTTCCGGCGATGCAATCGATGCGAGATGATATATTTCATCGATATCTTCTTCGTTGAATAGAATCGGATTGATGGGTTTTGTTATATCATAATTGATAAAGCGGAATCGCGGATTCCTAGGTTCCATAATCTCTCGCAGATTATCAAGCGACCCCGTTATCAAGTTATCAAGACATATAACGTAATTCTCGAGAGATTGCGCAAGAAGGTGAATGCAGAGATTCGACCCAATAAAACCGGCCCCACCGGTCACAACAATTGTTTTCTTAACCATATAATCTAATAACATATCGCAAATATTATCTAAATAGTGTATAACCGAAATAAAAACATTACATAATGGATAAACTTGCTGGTCCAAATGATCTTGTTCCATCTTTTAAGATATTTTCAATGTTAATCATCGTAACAATTGTTATTAAAATGATATTTCAATACAGTTATAATGAAAACGCCGCACCATCATTTAGCGATGTATCTAGTCTATCAGATGTGTCTCTTATTAAAGATGAAATAAAAAAGAAAGACACATCAACCCTCAAAAAGGAAATAACCGTCTATTTCAAGTCGTATATATTCTATTACCTTACTCTACTTTGGACAATTTGTTTGATGATTATAATCGTTTCTATAACTTTGAACAAATATGACCCCGAAAAACCCGGTTGTATAACAAAAATGAGTCTCTTGAATATGATTCCAATTACATTATTTATGGGATTGTTGGGCTGGATTATTTATCAAAATACGGTGTATTATAATAAAATAAACTCGGGACACGTTGCCGAGTCATATGTGACATTTGATACTGCAGTAAATATTCTGTTATTGGTACAGGCCGGTATTATGTATGTATACATCAATCAACAAATGTTGTGTTCTAGCGAGATGGGGCAGTATAGCGAGGCGATGTCGAAATATGGACCATATATTGCTGGGTTTGTCTCACTTCTTGCCGGTGGATGTATGGTACTCAACGAAATCATTTTGCGGTTCTTTACGACAGATGGATAACTTTTTTGATATAACATTTCGCACGTTTCGCGTGTATATAGTCGAAATGACAGGATACCGTCTTGCGTCATTTGGGGGCGCAACCTCACTAGATGAACTTATAGGTCAATCCACAACCCGTGTCATTTTCCCATACACCGGATATTTTAATAATAAACTGTTGAAATTGTGGTTTATCGTGGGTCGACATATCGTGTTTCCATACACTAATTACTCCTGTGCGTAATTGTTGTATAATATCATAATTCGGCGCTCCCATTGGATTTTGGGGAGGGTGGACTTGCGCCCATTTATCCAAAATACTCGTCTCTATATTTTGGAAAATAGTCAACATTGCGCGATTATGTTCGTGTTGCGGATCAAAATGACAATTGTAGATGTTACTATTAAAACTCTGTTCGTTTTGCTTGATGAAAAGTTCAAACTGAATATAAGCGCCATTCATATTGAAGTCCTTTGTAGAATACGCAATTCGATTAAATATGCTGTTTGCAATATGCATATTTACTCTTCTTTCTGTGAAATAGACGTGTATTGGATTATATTCATTAGATGGAATAACCACATTCATTTCTTTCCTGATTCTGGTGGACGCGACGGTAGCGACGGCTGTAGCTGCGTAATTACATTTGATAATCATATTCGGTTTAAGCCAAATTATAGTGTGGAGGAGTGGAGGATATCTTAGAATAATATGTGCGCGTATTATATAGACCCATCCCGCAATGAAATATCATATAACGAATTATACGAGAAAAATGGCGAAGAAAATCGGGGTAGTCGTAAAACCGTCTACAAATCCGGAAAAGAAAATCGACGTTTTTCGCCATTCGCATAAAATCGCCAGTGTCGGCGCGGCCGGTATGAATGATTTTCCAACTTATATTCGAACTCGCGGTATCAAATATGCCAAAACTCGGCGTCGTCTCTATAAAATGCGACACGAACGAGACCGCCATACGAAATGGACGCCCGGATGGTTGGCAGACAAGTTGCTTTGGTAGTTTCGCGTATATGCGTAAAAATCAGTATAAATCAAACCCACGGATAGATAATAGTCGATTGTTCATAACATCTCAGTTCATTATGAAATTCTTTGAAACGCATTTTATAGAATATGTCAAAAAGGTTGAAGAATATTCGCTGCACCCGGTTATCAAAAAGGCGTTTGCGACCTTTCCGAGAGAGATTCAATCCTTACCAAGTATGATAATGTATGGACCAAGCGGTGTTGGGAAATACAGTCACGCATTATATATGATTTCGCGATATAGTTTATCGCATTTAAAATACGAAAAACGAATTGCGATTGCGTACAACAAGGATACATTTTTCATAAAAATAAGCGACTGTCATTTCGAGGTAGATATGTCGCTACTTGGGTGTAATTCCAAGCATTTATGGAATGAAATCTATAATCAAATACAAGATATTGTTGGTTCACGAACAAACACGATAGCATTTGTTATGTGTAAAAACTTTCATCGGATTCATAGTGAATTACTCGAAACGTTTTATAGTTATATGTCGGATAATCTCAAGTTCATTATTATATCAGAGCACATTAGTTTTCTTCCGGATAATATCATCGAGAGATGTACAATGATTCCATTTAAGCGCCCCACTGCAACAATGTACAATAAATGTTTGTTTTCTGGTAGGGGGGCAAATACGGTGTTATCCGCGT
>Ga0315903_10011777_pt1 | contig 10265 bp, 13 predicted proteins | sample LakEriMetagenome_7_FD_203524 | JGI IMG/M metagenome (GOLD analysis project Ga0315903, IMG submission 203524) | Freshwater fungal communities from buoy surface, Lake Erie, Ohio, United States - Buoy 2 MA119 | ecosystem: Environmental > Aquatic > Freshwater > Lake | place: USA: Lake Erie, Ohio... | reverse complement strand
GGCCTTGCGGCGTTCTGCGGGAGTGAGGTTCATGTGGATGAGGAGCTGCGGGATGTGCCAGCGGACCTCCTGCTGGACGTAGCGCGGGAGTTCGCGCAGCACCCTCTTCTTGAACCTCCAAGTGGATTCAGGATCCGTCTCGGCGATCTTCATGGCGACATAGCTCGACCTCATGGCAACAACTGGGTCCGGGTCAAGGAACAGGTCGTAGATCTCGTCCAGCAGCTCGGGAGTCCGGGCCACCTGCTTGATGATTGCTGGGGCCTGCCCCACCGATGTCCGCGTGCCACCGCTCAAGTGGTCGCGCAGATCCTTCGCCACATGTTGAGACTAGCGATCCCATGACCGGACCATCAAGCAGTGCCGACGTCAGCGGGGGTGCCGCCGGTGATGGGCACCAACTCGTCGAAGGACGTCGCGAAGACGTAGTGTGGCTGGCCACCGGCCGCCCACACTTCGTCGAACTGCGCTAGGTCGATATCGACGATCGTGCGCAGGGGAGCGGGGTGGCCGATGGGCGCGGCGCCGCCCGTGGCTCCTTCAACCCGTTCCCGCGGGCATGAGTTCACAGGTCTCGTTGCGGCCTTCATCTAGTAGATGACCAATCGGTCAAGTACTGTGACCACATGACGGGTGGGGTCCTCAGGCACGCCGACGGCGGTGGCCATCGCCACTTCACGAATGGAGGAGATACATGACCGATCAGTCTGTACAAGCTGAGATCGTGGGTCTCGGAGATGAGCGCATTCTGTCGGCGCAGATCGAGATCGATGCCCCGGCTCAGGTGATCTTCGACATCCTCATCCAGCCCCGCCGGCACGCCGAGATCGATGCCTCCCAGAGCGTGCAAGGCATCATCAAGGGCCCTGAGCGACTGGCGCTCGGCGATACCTTCAAGGTCCGCATGAAGGTGGGCGTCAACTACTGGGTGACCAACAAGGTGGTGGAGTTCGAGCCCAACCGACGCATCACGTGGGCTCACCTGCTGGGCAATCGGTGGACCTACGAGCTGACACCCCTGTCACCCGACCGCACGCTGGTGCGGGAGACCAACAACCTGCGCGCGGCCGGTTGGAAGGCATCACTGTCACCGGTCGCCCGCAAGCACGAGGCGATTCGGCGCTCGATCGCGAAGTCTCTCGTGCGATTGAAGAAACTCGCCGAGTCCGAGGCTGCCGGGTGACGTGACGACGTCGGGGCCTTCGGGGTCGCACTCGGCGTACCCCTGTGGCGCCTTCAATCCGTCTAGTAGATGACCATGCAGTCATGTACTATCGCGATATGGCGAGTGAGATCCTCAGGCTGGGCGGCGTGGCCGTGCACAAGACGGGGGCCGGTCCGGGAATAGTCCTGCTGCACTCCAACGGCGGTGACCACCGCGACTTCGATGCCATCATCCCTGCGCTCGCGCGGACACGGACCGTCTACTCCATCGACTGGCCTGGCCATGGCGACAGCGATCCCGCAGCCGACGTCACGGCGTGCGGACTGGCAGACCTCCTTCCGAGCCTGCTCGAAGACCTCGGCGGCGGCCCCTTCACACTCGTCGGCAACTCGGTCGGCGGCTTCGCAGCGCTCCGGACGGCCCTCGCCCGTCCCGATCTGGTGAGCAGGCTCGTGCTCGTCGATCCAGGTGGGTTCACGCCGCGTACGCCGTTCATGTTCGCGACGTGCCGCCTCTTCGGCAGTAAGCGTGTGGCGCCCACGGTGATGCGCCAGTTGCCACGCCTCTACCTCCGCCGCCCCGGTCCGGACGTTGCTGCAGTACGCGAGCGAGCCGTGACCGCGTCGCGGTCGCCCAGTCAGGTGGACACCTTTGCCGGGATGTGGCGCAGCTTTGCTGATCCCGCTCACGATGGCCGGCGCGGGGCAGAGCAGCTGACCGTGCCCACGCTGCTGATCTGGGGCAAGCGCGACCCGGTCCTGCCGTGGCTCATCGACGGCCGTCGGGCGGCCAAGGCGCTGCCAGGATCCACGGTAGTCACGATGCCGTGCGGGCATCAGCCCCACATCGAGATGCCCGAGGACTTCCTGAAAGTGCTGGAGGAGTTCCTCGCGGCGCCGACTCCGGTGTCCGCATGAGTCCCACCCAGGTGCGTCGCCGCGGCCCCGGATCGCGAGCCGGAGGCGATCATCCGACTCGCCGTGAACTCGTGGACGCGGCTGCCCACATCGCGGACGTGGAAGGGCTGGCCGGCCTGTCGGTGGAGACCGTCACTCGGGCAGCCGGTCACGCCAAGGGCACCTTCTACGTCCACTTCAACGATCGCTCGGAACTGCTCGTGGTCCTGCATCGGCGCTTCCACGATGAGCTCTTCGCCGGAATTCGTGCGATGACACACGGCATGCCACGCGGACCCGAGCGGGCGCGAGCCAGCATCCGTGGCTTTCTTGATGGATGCCGCCAACAGCCGGGCGTGCGATCGATGCTCCTGCAGGCGCGTGCGCTCCCGGAGATCGCCGAACTGGTGCGCGAGCGCAATGACGAGGCGAGCCGAGAACTCGCTGCTGACCTCGCAGGAGTGACCCCGTCGCCTCGAGATACGGCGCGGCTGCTCGTCGCGGCGACCGCCGAGGTCGCGTTGCAGGAGCTCGAAGCCGGCAAGCGGCTGCCGCGGCTGCGCGCTGCACTGCTTGCCCTAGTACCCGACTGAGAAAGGCCGGGAGTCAGGCCCCCACGTCAGCCGGCGTCCCTGCGGTGATGTGCACGAGCTCGTCGAACGACGTCGGGAAGACGTAATGCGGATGGCCGCCAGCGGCCCACACCTCGTCGAACTGCGCGAGATCGATGTCGACGATCGTGCGCAGGGGAGCGGGGTGGCCGATGGGCGCGACACCACCTCTGGTTTGTGCAACCCGTTCGGGGGATGTGGCCCCCACTCTCAGGGCCAGAACGCCTCACGGAACTCCGCTCACCTCGGTGGGCTAGGGCGATTCCGCACGTTGACGCTTCGATTTGCCTAGTGTGCGACCTCAGGGGGAGATATGCGACCAGTCGCGGCAGCGGTCATAGTCGGCGTCCTGCTATGCGGGTGCGCGGCAACAACACAGTCCCAGACCCAGTCCTCCCAGGCGGAGCCGGCAAGGACCACAGATGCCACGCAGTCGGCCGGCCCTTCAGCTGCTACCCCGGAAGTCTCGGCGAGTCCGCCTCCCTCGCAGCTCACCCGGGACGAGTGTGCCCAGATCTGGTACGACTACCAGTACGCGAGCCTCGCGCCGGACTTTCCCGTAGCGACGTCCCTAGATAAGGTTGAGTCCCTTCACGCATCGTGCCAGGAAGTTGGCCTGCTACCGACGTATGACGAGCAACGTGTCTTGACTCAGCAGGCGTTCAGCACCACCGCTCAAATCCTGGAACGGCAGATCGCCAAGGTGTCGAAGAAGACCGGAAAGGCACCATGCGAGGCGATCTTTGACGTTCTCAAGCCCGTCGGACCGAACGGTAGGGCCCTAGGCCCCGGTGATGATGTGGAGGGCTACGCCGCGGACTCCTTCCTGCCGATACTGAGGTACAACTGGCTCGGAGGTCCGTTCCGCCTAAAGTTCGGCGTGGGCTGCAATGAGTATCCTCACGCGAATCTCTGGTTTCTTGCTGAGCCGTACCCGCCCGAGGGAGATCACCCCGATCGCTACCCGTCAGACGCTGAGGTCACAAGTGACCCATGGCCGCGAGAACCCTTCCAAGGCCCGATGTCCACGTGCATCACTTGGGGCCCGGAGTTAGGCAACGACGGAGTCGGCAGCCGTGGACGCATCTTCTCGTTCAACTGGGACCGCGCCAACCTGCCCTTGGACGTTCGGTCCTGCTACCCCAAGGCACTCGGACTCGAGGGGCTGGACCAGTTCCCGATCGAAGTGGTGCCGAACCTCAAGTAGCGCCACTGACTCGCCTAGGCGCCGACGTCGGCGGGAGTCCCGCTCGTGATGCGCACCAGCTCGTCGAAGGACGTCGGGAAGACGTAATGCGGGTGGCCGCCCGCGGCCCACACCTCATCGAACTGCGCGAGATCCAGGTCCACGATCGTGCGGATCGGCGCAGGGAAACCTAACGGTGCAACGCCGCCGATGGCTTCTGCATCCCGGCCAGCCTTCTGCTCCGCGCCAACGCCGAGGGATCGAGGGGGCGCCAGTTGACATAGGCAGACAGGTCTGTATGGTACGGGTATAGACAGATCGGTCTACCTATGAGAGGAATGCCATGTCCCAGAAAGTCGCCATCTTCATTTACGAGTCTGTCTCGGGGGACCTTTCCCGTGCATACCGCGGATTGAAGACCGCCCTGGAGTTCACCCAAGCGGGAGATGACGTGGTCGTCGTTTTTGACGGGTCCGGGGTAGAGACACTGGCTGCCATCGCTGACCCGACCAGCCAACTGAACGCCGTCCTTAAGGGCATCACGTCCAGCGTGGCGGGCGCCTGCTCGTTCTGCGCCAGTTCACATGACGTCGCCGATGCGATCGTTGCCGCTGGCTTCCCGCTGCTCGCCGACTACGAGGGCGAGGCGTCGGTGCGAAAGTATGTGTCCGCGGACTACACGATCCTGAACTTCTAGGCAGGAGGGCACGGGTTACATCTTGGCGCTGACGGCCTGCGGGACCTCCCGGCTAGCCCGCCGTTTGGTCTGCAAGCCGTCGCGCCAGGTCCCGAGCACCGCGGACCTTGCGACGATCCGGATCGAGCTTGCAACTCGTGAACACACCGTCGTAGACCAGCATGATGTCCTGCGCGATCAGGGCGTCGCCATCGACAGCGACCAAGAAGAAGTCAAGCACGCGGGATCGGTATAGGCGCACCTCGTCAATGACGGGCGTGCTGGTAGGCATCTCGGTCAAGGCGTTGGTGAACGGGCAGCCGAAGAACTCGCCGTCGGCCAAGGTCGAGTCAAGCATGTCGAAGGGGATGGAAACGTCATGTCCGCGCTTGACGACCTCGCGGTCCAGCGCGGACTCGAACTGGGTTCGCAGGTCCGCCAAGTAGGCGACCACCAACTGCTCCTTGCTGGGGAAATGGTGATACAGCGACGCCTTCGCTATGTGCGCCTGCTCGATGATGAGATCGATGCCCGTTGCGTTGATGCCACGCGAGTAAAAGAGCGCTTGGGCTGTCGACAGGATCCGCTCCCGCACGGGTGCTTGCTGTGACCGCGGCATGCCTTGACACTATCAGACAGGTCTGTCTACAGTGAGGAATCACTGGGCAACCCAAAGGAGTCCCATGTACGCACGTGCTGTCCTGCTCACCGTGACGCTGACCCTCGCAGTTGCCGGCTGTGCCTCTCCGTCCGCCGAAGCGCCAGCTACCTCAGCAACCGCGGTTGTCTCGCAGGAGGTCACGCCTACAGCCACCCCGACGCCACCTGCTGAGACGAGCGCTCCGGCAGAGCCGGAGTCACCCTCGAGCGAAGCGGCGCCGGCGGGACCGGGCTCCTACATCACGCTCGCCGACTACGACGCAGACAAGGCCGCCTACTCCTCGACCGACGTGGTGCTGTTCTTCAATGCTGCGTGGTGCTCGACGTGCAAGGTGGCGCGCGACAACATCGAGGCGGATCTCGCCGGCATTCCCTCAGATTTGACGATCGTCGTCGTCGACTTCGACACTGCCACCGACCTGCGGCAGAAGTACGGCGTGACCGTGCAGCACACCTTCGTCCAGGTCGATGCCGATGGCAGCGAGCTCGCCAAGTGGTCGGGCAGTGTCACAGCCGATGAGATCGCCCAGAACACGGTCTGATGCTCCTCCTGCTCGGGGCCTTGGTCGCAGGGGTCCTGACGACACTGGCCCCGTGCGTCTTGCCGCTGCTTCCGGTAATCGTGGGTGGCTCGCTGGACGAGTCGAGCAAGCGCTCACGTCGCCGCGCGTACGTCATCACAGGATCCCTCGGTGCCTCCGTCGTCGTATTCACCCTTGTCTTGAAGGCGAGCACCGCCCTCATCGGCATCCCCACGTCGGCGTGGCAGTGGATCAGCGGGCTGATTCTCATCGCCCTCGGGCTCTTCTCGGCTTTCCCTTCACTGTGGGACTACGTCTCTATGCGCCTGTCGCTGCAGCAGCGCAGCGCCGAGCGACTCGCAGCGGCGCGGCAACGCGAGGGCACAGCCGGAGCGGTCCTGACGGGTGCGGCGCTCGGGCCGGTCTTCACCTCGTGCAGTCCGCTGTATGGCTATGTGATCGTCACCGTGCTTCCCGCCTCACTAGGCCAGGGCATCGCGCTGCTCGTCGCCTACGTCATCGGGCTCTGCGGCACCCTGCTCGCCATTGCCCTGCTTGGGCAGCGACTCATCGGTGCCGCTCGATGGGCCGCGGATCCCCACGGCTGGTTCCGACGCGGCCTGGGCTGGATCTTCATCCTCGTAGGAATTGCCATCATCGCCGGATGGGATAAGGACCTGCAGACGTGGGTGATTGAGAACTCGCCGATCCGTCCCTGGGAGCTCGACTCGGAGTTCATCCCCCAGGGTTGACGCGCCTCTACGCCCCCACGTCGGCGGGAGTGCCGCCGGTGATGCGCACTAGCTCGTCGAAGGACGTCGGAAAGACGTAGTGCGGATGCCCGCCCGCGGCCCACACCTCTTCGAAGTTGCCCAGGTCGATGTCGACGATCGTGCGCAGGGGAGAGGGGTGGCCGATCGGTGCAACGCCGCCTGTGGTTTGTGTAACTCGTGGCCTCGCGGGGGAGGCCGGGATATCCCGAGGCGCGGGTAGCATCGTGGATGAAGGGAAGATCGTAGCCAAGCACTGGGATAGTGCGCGGGAACTGGTGGGCAGGGACATGCCGACGCCGGATGACGTGCCCACCACGCTCTCAGGTGAGCCGCTCGACACCGCGGAGAAGGTTCGCGACTTCCTTGTGCCTCTCAACGCCGCCCGCACGCCGTAGGCCTGCATGTGGATGCGATGGCTACGAACCCTGAGTTCGATCCTGATCGCATCCTGCGAGTCCTCGACCTACATGGTCTCGAGTACGTCCTGGTCGGGGGATTGGCAGCTCGCGTCCACGGAGCCCAGCGCACAACGGCAGACATTGACTGCGTGCCGGCGATCACGCCTGAGAGCCATCCGAGAACGACCTCTGCTCGAATGAGTCGTAGCCATGGGCAGGTGCGCACATTGTTCGCAATGTGACGATTCGGTACGGTTCGCGCCATGGAGGGTCGCCGCGTCCGCCTTCGGACTGATCTGCTCAGTGCGATTCGGGCGTCGGCCCTAGACGAGCTTCGTCGGGTCGGAGCGGCGCAGCTGTCTCTGCGGGAGGTCGCCCGGTCCGCCGGCATCAGTCCCTCCGGCCTGTACCGCTACGTCGATGGGCGAGATGCACTCCTCGAACTCCTCATCACCGATGGGTTCGAGGCCTTCGGCGTAGCCATTGAGTCGGCGATCGAGGCAGCCGGAGACGATCTGGTCGCGCAACTCGAAGCCGTGGCGCTCGCCTACCGGCGTTGGGCGCAGGCGAACCCCGACCAATTCGGACTGATCCTCGGCTCGCCGGTCCCGGGATTTCACGCCCGCGACGGAGGATCCACCGTTGAGGGTGTGCGAACGTTTGCCGAACCTATGGTGCGAGTAGTCGCTAGGGCGCATGCGGCAGAAGCCATAGACGTCTCGAAATACGATCCCGTCCTCGGAGGGATACCGGAACCACTCGCCAGCATCATCGTTCGCGCTTGGGGGCGGATTCACGGGCTCGTGGCGCTTGAGACATTCGGGCACCTCAGGTGGACCGACTCTGATGTTGAGTCCCTGCTTCGAACGGAGATCGCCTCACTCGCTGTTGAACTCGGTGTCGGCACGGCGGGGGACACGTAGGTGAGTAGCCCCCTCGTACAAGGTCCATTGATGCCCCGGCTTCGGCTAGCCCTGGTGCACGTGGATCGGGCCACCTAGTTCATCGACGCCTGTGGTCGGGCGTCTGCTGACGCGTGGTGACGCCCGACCACAGGGCACGATGTGGTGTCGCTACGAGGTGACGCGCTGGAATGACTCCGGCTCAAGCTCCGTGGAACGGCGCTCACACCGATTCTGAGTTTGGTCACCCCAGGAGAAGTTGGCACCATCCTCGGAGAGCGCAAAGACATCCATGTCGACGCAGTTTGAGACGAGGAATGTGGGCGCTGCGCAGCCATTGGATACGTCCGCCGGCTCGCCTGCCGTGAGATTGCAATCGTCGATGCCGAGTCCTTCAAGTAGGGCTGGTTCGGTCACGAAGACTGTGAGCGTCGACGAGTCATTGGTGCAGTCGACCTCGAACCCCCCTGGAATCGACGACGGTTGAACGATGACGCAGGGACCTACCGAGACGTACTTCAGCACCGGCTGCGTGAGTTCCTCGTCAAAGAAGGCTTCCGTCGTCAGAGTCTGGGTGACGGTGTTCGGGGAATCCGAAGCGCTGGCCGTCACGATCTGACGCAGATACGCCGTACTCCCGTCGGGTGCCGGGACGGGTTCTACGCGCTCGTAGGTGCCGATGAGCTCTTTGGCGAAGGTGGCCTCGGGGCTGCTCTCTGCCCCACTCGAACACCCGGCGACCACGAGCGCCGCTCCGAGGATCGCTGAAACGTACGTCTTGCGCTTTCCGAAGAATCCAGTCACCGGGCGTGTCTCCTTGTCGTCGAGGTGAACGATGTTCGCAAAAAGAACATCGTTCACAAAATGGCATGAAATGTGAACGCTGTCAACACCAGGGCGCGTCGTGCTCACGCGGTCTGCGTATGAGGCCAGAGAGGTTCCTGCGGATCAGCGGGTCGGTCCCGGCTCCGCGGCCGAAGCGGATGGCTTAGGGGTGAGTCAGGCGCCGACGTCGGCGGGTGTCCCGCCGGTGATGCGTACGAGCTCGTCGAAGGACGTCGGGAAGACGTAGTGCGGGTGACCACCGGCCGCCCATACCTCATCGAAGTTGGCCAAGTCGATATCGACGATCGTGCGCAGGGGAGCGGGGTGACCAATCGGCGCGACACCGCCGATCGCGAAGCTCGTCGCCGCGCGTACATCGTCAGCCGTGGCCTTGCCGACCTCGTCGACGCGGAGGATGGCCGCCACCTTGGCCGTGTCGACCCGGTGACCACCGGAGGCTACGACGAGGATGGCCTGGCCGTCGGCCATGAAGATGAGCGACGACGCGATCTGTGCGGGCACGATGCCGAGCGCGTCGGCCGCCTCCTTGGCCGTGCGCGCCGAGTCGTCGAGGCGGCGTACCTGACCGGAGACGCCTGCGGCGGCGAGCGCCTCACGCACGCGGATGACGGATTCCTGCTCCTGCTCAGCCATGGTGCGTGAATCTAGCGGAGCCGCTCACGCGTCGATGTCGTGGATGCTCTTCACGAGAAGTACGCCGATGGCCACGATCGTCATGAGCACCCACAGGCCGATGAGCACAGGCATGACGCCCGTCCGCTCGGCGATCACGCCGGTGGCGAGCATGAAGACGGGCGGCAACGCGTAGAAGAGCGAGGTCTGGATGCCATAGACGCGGCCCTGGGCATCGGGCTCCACGCGACGCTGGACGACGGTGTTCATGAGGGGCTGCATCGGGCCCCAGGCCAGCCCGATCGCGAAGCCCGCGACCACCATCAGGGGGAGCGGGGGCAGCAGCGCGATCGGCAGGTAGAAGACGATCGTGGCGACGAGGACGGCGCGGGCGATGTTGAGCCGCGACACTCGCTGCGACAGCCAGCCGTAACCGAAGGCGCCGATGATCGTGCCCGCCGACAATGCGGCCAACACGAGGCCCAGGGACTGCGGCTGATCTATGGCGATGAAATGTGCCGGCAGGAGCACGACCTCGGTAGGCAGATAGATCGACCCGAGGATCGTGACGGCGATGATGAGGGCGCGCAGGGCGTGGTCGTTCCAGATGATCTTGACGCCCAGGACGGCGTTCTGCCAGGCGTTGGGGTGGTCCTCGCCGGCCTCTTCGCGTGCGGCCTTGGCATCCTGGCCGGCATCGCCGACGTGCAAGAAGACGATGAGCAGCGCCGAGATGAGGAAGAGGACGAAGGGCACCCAGAACGCCGACACCGCTCCGAGCGTGGCGATGAGCAGTGATCCCACGAGCGGCCCGATGACCCAGCCGACGCTGAACACGCCCTCGTGAATGCCGTTGAGTCGGGTGACGCCCATGTGGCTTGCTTCGGCCACATCGGGAATGAGTGCCTTGCGTGCGGTGTATCCGGCCGGATCGAAGACAGCACCCAGCATCGCGAGCGCGATGATCCACGGCAGCGTGAGGTCGGTGAAGAAGGCCACGATGGGGATGGCCGCCACCG
>Ga0315903_10011776_pt1 | contig 10268 bp, 7 predicted proteins | sample LakEriMetagenome_7_FD_203524 | JGI IMG/M metagenome (GOLD analysis project Ga0315903, IMG submission 203524) | Freshwater fungal communities from buoy surface, Lake Erie, Ohio, United States - Buoy 2 MA119 | ecosystem: Environmental > Aquatic > Freshwater > Lake | place: USA: Lake Erie, Ohio... | reverse complement strand
TTGAAGAACTTAAAGAATTATCTAAAGTAGATCCGGAACTAGTTAGAAAAATGATGGAAGAATCTATTCTTGGATCATTCTTTGACAATAAAATTATTGGAGAGCTAGTAAAACCATTATTCCCATTAAGAAATAATGACAAAGTAACAAACTTTGCTATTACTATGCTTGAAAGAAGACCTGGAGATATTGTTAAAAAATATGGTGAGGGTCCTGATGGCTCAAGAGCATTTATAGTTGACTTTAAAAACTCAATTGTAAACTATGTATTCCAAAACTACATGTCCAACTTTACAGATGCACAAGGTAATATTGTAAATGTACCTACGCAATATAAAGAGATGGCTGTTAAACCTAAAAAAGGAATCAAACTTGGTGCTGAGATAATTGACAATGTAATTTATGTTGATGAAGAAGCTATCAGCCGTGATTATAATTTAAGATTGTATTCAGCAGAAAATACTTCTCCTAATAACTATAGAGAAAGAGGTTTAAGACCATTCAGAACTGCAGAAAATGCATTCCCTACTGAGTCTAGCTTCTTTAAATATGTAATTGAAAGAGAGTATCAAAGATCAATGGTGCCATTTGAAACAGTTGGAGAAAACAAAGATTTTAAAAATCTTAAAAAAGTTTTAGCAAATTCAATTAGTGATCCAAAAGTATTAGATCAACAAGCATATGCAGCTTTCTTAAATCAAAGAGCACTTATATTTGCTTTCAATAGAGAGGCTTTAATGAAAACTGTTAACTATTCATATGCTGACAAGATCATGGCTTTGGTTAATGAATTCTCACAATTAAAAGATAAGTACCCTATCCTTAATCAACTTACTAGACCTTCTATTAGAACAGGTGAAAAAGTTATTTCATTGAATGACTCTAGAATGCTTAAGGATGCACAGCTTGCAGAAATCTATTATGAAAATCTAAAAGATTTGGGTGACCCAACAGTTAAAAAAGTTGAAAATGCATCTGACAATTTACGCATTAGTGAAATGTTTGGTATCTTACCACTAGTATCTATTTATCAAAATGGTATTGGCTATAGTAGATTTGGGTTCAATGAAGCACTTCCATATGATTCATTCATATCTGTAATGGATACTGCTTCTCAGTTATTCTTAGAGAAACAACTTAACAATAAAACATTAAGCTTGATTTACTCTAAGATAATGGATAAGGACAATAAGTTATTGTAGTATCCCCTAAAGAGTTTAACTCACCTACTGAAGTTCCATTACCTCCTCAAATAGCTACTGAAACTCCAATAGAAGAAGATGTGGTAGAGGTACCTCCTACAAATTTAGAAGGGCCCGAAACTACTATTAATATCTATGCAGGTACAGGAGAAAATGCTGAGTTAAGTAACTTTGCAGAAAGACCTGTAAGATTAGGAAATGAAACTTTTAGAACACCTGAAGGAGGGTTTCAAGCTATGAAAATATGGTTTACTAATTCAGTTCTTCTGGGTAATCCTGCAAGTGAAAAGAACATCAAGATTCTTGAAAAACTTAAAACAGCTTCTGGTGCTGAAGCAAAAAAATTAGGTCAACAAATAGAAGATTTATCTCAAGGAACTTGGGATAGAGATTCTTCTGGTGTAATGAAAAATATTCTTACTTTATCATTTGAACAAAATCCAGATGCTCTAGCTAATCTACTTGCTACAGGTGATGCTACCCTTACACATACTCAAGATAAAACTAAGTGGGGAACTGAGTTTCCAAGATTACTTATGGAAGTAAGAGATGAACTTAGAGGGACTGAACCTACGATTCAAGAAAATGAAAGAAAAACATATTCAGGAAAAGTAACAAGTTTACAGCCTAATCAAATCTTTGTATTTGGAAGTAATCCTGAAGGAAGACATGGGGCTGGTGCAGCTAAATATGCAAAAGATAACTTTGGTGCAATTTATGGAAAAGGAGAAGGTCTTCAAGGACAAAGCTATGCTCTTCCTACTAAAGACTTAAGAGTAAAAGAAAATAAAAGTTTAAGATCTATTTCACCTGAGCAAATTACCTCTAATATTAGAACACTATATACTGTTGCAAGAGAAAATCCATCTAAAGAATTTTTAGTATCCGATTACTCTGAAACAAATCTTAATGGTTATACAGGCCAAGAAATGGCAGATATGTTTGTTAATGCAGGTCCTATACCAAGCAATATCATATTCAATGAGAATTTTGATAAATTAATATCCACAGAACCTACTACTCAACCTAACCAAAACTCACCAGAAGGACTCCCGCCAATTGATAGAACGTCAGACTCTTGTGGTTAATTTTTAGTATATTTATATAAAGAAGTAACAATGCCTTGTAAAATTCAAATAAAGAATAATCTCACCGAACAAGTCTACAATCTCGCAGTACCTGGACTTGGTATGAGTACTAAAAATGCCAACAGACTTTCCGCTGACATCAATAGAAGTTTCGGTACGCCTGTAGTTAGGTTCATGAAATATACAACAGAAGATATGATGGATATGGACATTACCATACCACAATCTCTGATTGATATGTACTATGAAAATGAACTTAAGCTAGAAGCACAAGAGCTTGACCAAAGTATTCAAGACGCAAGAAGAGCTCAAGAAGAAGACGCACTACGAGCAGGTATTGACTATACAGACCAATACATGTTTGATAATTCTTCTGCGGTACAGGCTGCATTGTCCAGAGAAGGTATTGAAAGAAGAAGAGATATACAAATTGCAGAGGCACTGGGAGAAAAATATAACAAGGCATTTAATATCCCATATGAAATCATTACTGAAGCTCAGGCAATTGAACTATTATCTGAAAGCCCAACACCGTATACAGGAAACATAGCTTCTTTCTACTACGGTAATAGGGTATACTTTGTAGAGGGTAAATTCAAAGCTGGATCAGTGGTCCATGAATATGCTCACCCACTAGTAAAAGGTATTCAGTTTCAGAACCCTAAGTTATTTGATAACTTATTTAATCAACTTAGCTTAAGTCCAACAGGACAAAGAGCTTTAGATATAGTAAAAGAAAGATACCCTGAGCTCCAAGAAAATACGGTAAGATTTAAGGAAGAAGCTATTGTTACAGGAATAGAACTAGATGCCAACAAGCAACTAGATGAGACTATTAAGGATGATACTTTATTCCAAAGATTTATTAGTAACGTAATGGCTGCACTCAAAAAAGTTTTGCGGGCACTATCTACTAAAGTAAGTCTTAAAGCTTTAGACTCTACTACTACCAGGGAGGACCTTGTTAAAATGTTATTGGATGAAGACTTTGTAATTGAAGACTTAAAGTTTCAGTTGTCTTTATTACCAGAGTTTAAAAAAGAAGCTGAGAGTTTTCTACAGGATCTAGAAAAAGCTAAGAGTAAAGAGTTGATGAATGTTATTGATAGATACTATGATAATGTCAACTTCCAGCTTGGTAAACTACGCAAATCACCTGAACAAGTAAAAAGTTTATTAGAAGGAAAAGTAGGAGAAGACATTTTAAAAAATATCCAATCCTTCTTGTCTCCGTACATTGTAAGAAGTAAGAACTTAACTGCTGAAGAAATTGAAGAAGTTATCAATGCTATTGAGGAGAGTGAAGAAGATATTAGACTCCGCTCAATTGCATTTGTAAATAGTTTGGCTGAATCTCAAGTCTATGCTCAAAGAATTAAAGAAGCACTAGATAACTTAATTAAAACTAAGAGACACTTAACACCTGAAGGAATTACTCAGGTAAGTTACTATAGAGATGTATTGGCAGGTCAGATGGAATTCTTTGATGAAGCAATTAGGGAATTAAAACTACCAAGAGATACACCTATCATTCAAAAGATTTTATCTGTAAAACAAATTGTCAAAGATGACTTAGAAGAAATCAATGATGTAATGTTTGATTTTGCTAAAGACTTTATGAATGATGCTACTAAAGACATGCAGAGAAATATCAATGAAGAATTTAGAAGTAAAATTTCTACAATTCTTTCTGCAGATGGCTTTAAAGAATCTGACATAAATAAGTTCTTAGATGCTGTAGTTGAACAGATTGATATTAATAATAAAAAAGCTTTTAAAGAAAGTGATCTTAATAGTTTGCTTCCAAAACCTTCTCCAAGAATTAAATATGTTCTCAGAGATGTAAAAAAATATGTAATTAAACATATTTCACCAGATACTATTCAGCAATTCCTTACAGGATATGTGCAAGATATTGGTCAAATTGGATCCAATTTAGTTCCGCTTGGTAATATTGATGATGTATTAGGTGCTGTCTTCAATTTTATGAAGGATAGAAGAGCTGATACTAACGTAGAATCTCAGCAGCAGTTAAACACAATGGCAGATAACATGCTGCCTTTTCTTGAAAAAGTAGGGTGGAATCCAAATAATACTACACAGCTTGGTGATCTTTTACTATTCAAAGATAAAATCAAGTTAGAAAGAGATGGTGAACTAATTGAAAAGGATGTTTACTCTTTTATTGATAAGTTTAAAAACTATAGGGCAGATAAAACACAATTAGAATATAATTTAAAAAGAGCAAGAGAAGCTAAAGATCCAGATCTTATTGATGCTGCTACAGATGCGTTGTGGGAATTCCATGAAAAATATATGAATAGAACTTTTACTCCTGAAGTATATGAAGTTCTAAATATGTTTAAGAAAGAAAATACTGTAGTACATCCGGAGACTGGTGAAGTATTAACAGTTCCTAAAGAAGTTTCTATGGAAGCTTATAAGGAAAGAAAGAAAGCTCTAGAAACTTTAAATACTCAAAACAAAAGAGACTTTACAGAGCTTGATGATTTATTTGATTATAATGAAGCCAGTGTAGCTAAAATGGATTATGAAGAACTTTATAATCCAATTGAACCAACCACAGGTGAATATAAGCAAGGAGATGAACTTAAAAAAGTACTCTTAAGAATTAAGTACAGAAATGATTCTAGAAAGTTCTATGACTTTGAAGTCAACTATGATAGAGTTCAAAGAGACTTAGACAACTTTGTTAATGTAAGGCTTGCTTCTAGAGGTATTACTCCTGATGCTACACCAGAAAGATTTCAAACTGAGATGGACAGATATCTCCGTAAGAATTTTAGAGTAGCATATACTGAAGATTACTACAAAGAACTTACCGCTATCTTTAATGAGATTGCAAGAATTAATGCTAAAGCTTCTGATTCTGATGTATCTAAAAGACTTGCTAATTTATACGATCAGAGAAAGACCTATGTAAATATGGTTACTGATAAAGATGGAGAGCCAAATGCTCTTAATCTTGATAGAGTTCAGATTGATCAGGTTAAGGTTATAGAAGATGAAATTGTTTCTTTACAAGCAAAATTTGATAAAGCATCGGGATTAACAAAAGAAGAGGCTGCAAAATTACAATACTATGAGGTAACATTTGTTTCTCAAAATAGAACTAATGAATTATCTGAGGATCAGCAATTAGAATATTATAATCTTTCAAATAAGTCTAATAAGTTTGGTTTATCTGGACAAGAGATGACTAACCTTAGAAATCTATACAGACGTTTATCTGAACTTACTGAGGTTCTACCAACTGATTATTATTTTGAAGCTTTCAATACTGCTGTAAATGGTGTTGACATAGAAGAAATTAACTATGAAAATGCTGATGAATGGATAAATTCAGACAATGTAATTTTAGCTAAATCTGAAAGTGAAAGATTTTCAGAATGGTTTGATAGAAATCATTATCAAAAAACTGTATACAATCCTGACACAAATAAGTATGAACAAAAGTTCTTTAGAACTAAAGTCTGGAGTGTATCTAGACCAAGTAATCCAAAGTACTATAAGAAAACAGAACTTATAAATCCTGCTACAAAAGAAAAGTTAGAAGTATCAGGCATGCCAGTTTCTAGATATACTATATCAAGAATTAAAGATCAATATAGAACTGGCTACAATCCACAAACTAAAAAGGTTGAACTTAAGGTTGGTATTCATATAGATAATAAAGGCAATTTCTTACCAAGAGAATTCGGACCAAATATTGCTAATTCAGCATATGACAATAAGTATATGAATGAGCAATATGCAAGACTTAAGAATGCTAATAACGCAATCTTTAAGCTACTTGAAAAAACTAAAAAAGAGTTTTTAGATATTCAGGATGGCTCAGGAGACTATGAAAAACTATATTTAGATTTACCAAGATTTAGAAAAAGAACTAATCTTGAAAGAGTTCAATCTGGTGATGTAGCTAGAAAAGGAGAAGCAATTAAAGGTACATTTAAAGATATTAAAGCTTCTTTTAAAGCTGCAGAAGATGACCAAGATAAAGGATTTAATGCGCAAATAGATCCCGCATTTGTACCAACTGATATGGATGGTAATCCAATTTCTAGAATTCCAGTCCGTGGTTTATTTGCATTAGATATTGAAGAAACTTCTACAGATGTTTTAAGGGCAATGGGAGAATATATGTTCTCATTAAATAAAACCAATCAACTTAAAAAAGATGAACCATTACTTTTAGCTTTAAGAAATGTTTTAGCTGATCCTAAAAATGCTACTAAAAATCTTAACCAAGCAAGTTCTACACTTAGAAATGCTGGTTTAGGACCAATGAGACTTTTGCCTAAAAATGAAAACCGTAGACTTAGAGTTCTTAATGATGTTATTGAAAGAGAAGTTTACGGTCAAGTTACTGATGACTTCCAAGAGAATTTTAAATGGGTTGCTAAGGCAAGTGAAAAACTTATGGGATTAGCAAGTTTATCTTTCTATGCATTAGATATCCAATCTGCAATGAAAAACAGATTTGGTATGACAGTGCAAAAAATGATCTTAGCATCTGGTGGTAGACTTATAAATACTAGATCTTTAGCTACAGGTAAAATAAAGGCTGTTAAAGCTATGACAGAACTAACAAGTTCTGGTGTATATGAAAGAGGCGCTAAGAGTTTTAATATGCAAATGATTGATGCATTTGATTTGATACCAGGTAGAGCTGAAACTGAATTTGCAAAATCACTTACAAGAACTATTTTATCAGATGCATCTAATGCAACTTTCTTATATGACTTTAGAAGATGGGTTGCTAATGAAGCATCTTTAGAACTAGGTTATGCTGTACTTGATTATCAAATGGTAGAACAAAAACTACCTAATGGTAAATCCAGAATGATTCCTTATTCCGAGGCTTTTGAAATTGGTCCAGATAAGTTATTAAAACTTAAGGATGGTATCAATCCTGAATATGGGATGACTCAAATTAAACATGACTATGTTGATGGTGAAACATATGAAGATTTAGCAAAAAGATATAATACTACTGTAGAGAATTTAAAAGAGTATAATAAAGTTGATAATTTATCTGAATTAGATCCAGGCACTGAGATAGTAATTTCTAACGCAAAAGAATTTAAAAACATGCGTAGAAAATTAGCCGGTGTAAATAAAAAACTTAACGGCTTTGTCTCAAGTATAGATAACCCTACTCTAAGTAAAAACTTATTTTACAAACTGTTTACTTATTCTCGTAACTATGCTACTGGTATGTTTATGAGAAGATTCCAATTTGATACTGATAAAGATAATTTCTTTGGAGAAGTATATGACTGGGATTTAGATACTACATCAAGAGGTTACTATATAACAGGGACTATTGCTATTATTAATTTGGTTAGGGATTTCCAAAAGTATAAAGGCATTATGACTCCTGAAGAAGTTGCCGCAATTAAGCAAACATTATTTGAATTTGCATATGTATTCTTACTTTCTGCTGCTATCTATCTTGTATTTGGTTATGATCCTGGAGAAGAGGATAGATTTGAAAAACTAGAAGCCAGAGAAGATGAATATGGTAATGCTGGTTGGATGGCTAATCAAATTCTTTATCAACTCATGATGATTAAGAAAGAGAATGAATCTTTTATTCCTATACCAGGTATGGGATATGATGAGTATACAGAATATATAGGAACATCAACTATTGCTTTAGGTCCAACAGCAGAACTGTATGGGGATCTTGCAATGGATATGTATGGATTATTGACTGGAGATGATAAAGCTTATTATAAACAAGATGTAGGTCCATATAGATGGCAAGAAAAAGGATCTGCAAAAATCTGGAATGATCTTGCTGGTGTCTTTGGTGTTAAAGGTAAAAACGTATCTCCAATCTGGGCAATTAAGAAAGCAGAAATGGCTGAAAACCTTAAGTAAAAAAAAGGGGGAGCTTAATACTCCCCCTCCTCATTATTTATAAATTCTACAGCTTCATTAGCATCTTTAAACTTGATGATCTCAAACTTGCTTTCATCAAAGTTATATCTAACTACATATAGTTTAGTAATTGCATTATGTAAACAGCATTTTTTGCATATAATACACATGCCTTTTGAAGACTTAATCTGATACTTTCTTTTATTTGTTTTGTATTTAGATAAAGGTTTCTCTATTTTACATTCAAAGCACTTTAGGGTCTCCATCTTCATCAGATTCATCAAACAACTGGTGGTTTTCTTCAAACCATTCTCTAGCTTCTTTCTTTGTTTGCATAGGCAAACAACCACATATCATACTTTCTGCACCGGCCAAATAGGCCTCTATCATCATTTTTTTAAACTGTTGTGGACTCATTCTGATCTATTAATGTTTTAATTCTTTTTTTACCTTTTCCTGCAATTGGAATAGGGCTTCCTGCTTCATCAATATGTACAAAAGTAATATTAGTCTTTAGAACTAAGGTTTGTGTTCCTGTATATACATTATGAGATCTTGCTTCCATATAAAGAGTAACTGAAGAGTTACCAACTTTAACTGGATAACCATATATTTTTAGAAGTTGGCTTTCTTTTGCTGCTCTTTCAAAGTTACATTGATCTATACTTACAGTAACCATTCTTGGAGTGTCACATAACTGCATCGCATAACCAGCAGCAGCTGAATCAATCCATGCAAGAAGTTTGCCTCCAAATAAGTTACCGTGAAAACCAAGATCTGATTTCTTAATCGGATGAGAATTAAGGAAAGTCATTTTACTTCAATGAATTTAGATAAGTCAGGTCTAAAATATTGTGGTCCTTTTAAGATTTTACCATCCTCACGCAAAACTGGTTTGCCATCATCCCCTAATTTGCTCATATTGCTGGCCTGTATCTCATTAAATACATCTTCTATGATGTGTTGCATACCATGCTTGAGAATAGTTCCGCAGAGGATATATAATTGATCACCTAGTGCATCAGCAATATCAACTAATGAATTCTTAAAACAAGCTTCTAAATATTCATCATTCTCTTCTTGCATAAGAGAGTGTCTAAGGTTAAACTCATACTCATCCAAAGGTCTTGGATATTTACCATTTTCTTGTCCAAATGCGTTGTGAAATTCTGCTACTTTATTTAATTGCTCTAACATAATGTAATTTATATTTATTTGTAAATCTACCCATTCCGTTTATATTTCTATAAAAAGCACTCGTTGAAATATTTAATTCTTTTAAACATTCACTGACACTATTATATATAATACCGGTCATTTCATTTTTTATTTTTTTATTTTTTAAACCTAAGGCTAACCATTCTTTATGAGCTTTATTTACAGCAGCTCTTCCTTCTTTAGAAAATTTAATAGGTTTACCTTTTTTTGAATTAGACATTTTTAATTTGGCTTCTTCAGTATGTTTTTTTCCGCTACAACTCTTTCTTAGTTTTTCTAAAGTTTCAATAGATTTTTTATGACCTTTTGCTCTAATAGAACACTTTTTTTTAAATTCTTCAGAACGTTTAGATCCTCTAAGTTTTTCAGCTATTTTTAATTTAGTTTCTTCAGAATGTCTATAGTTACCATTAGGATTAGTAGGTTTAATATTATATCCAAAACTACTATTATGTGCATTCAGCATATTACACCAATAATTTTCTTCTGAGTATAAATATTCTTCATCACATATAATAAGAATATCAAATTGAAAGTTATCAATACCATTTTTGTTATAAGCACTTTGTAAATGCCTATTGTCATGTGTGTTTTTCCTTAAATGAAATTTATGCTGTGATAATCTACCAAATACATTGGTACTTTGACCTACTAAAATTTTATTATCCTTTATAGATCTTATTGTATAAATACCTGCTATCATTCAGCAAATATACAATAATTTTTTAATGTCTCTACTGCTTTTAATTGTTCTTTCATATGTCAAATTTAAAAAAAAAGGGGATGACTAAAAAGCCATCCCCCTCTTTTATTCTATTAACCCCTTAATAGATGTTTAGAAAAATGCTGAGTC
>Ga0315903_10011775_pt1 | contig 10269 bp, 9 predicted proteins | sample LakEriMetagenome_7_FD_203524 | JGI IMG/M metagenome (GOLD analysis project Ga0315903, IMG submission 203524) | Freshwater fungal communities from buoy surface, Lake Erie, Ohio, United States - Buoy 2 MA119 | ecosystem: Environmental > Aquatic > Freshwater > Lake | place: USA: Lake Erie, Ohio... | reverse complement strand
CGTTCTCGCGCATTTGTAATGCGTGAGACTTCGTTTAATCTCCCCCCCGTTCTCTCCCCGTTCTCGCGCATTTATAATGCGTGAGAATTGGACATGATAACTAGTAATAATCCCTTTCACGCTGACAGCCTGTAACGCATGGCGGGATGCCGTCAGTGTGTTGAAAACAATATACGTAGTAAAATCTAAAATAACGATACACCATTAAGGCACAAGCCGGTGGGGTTGTTTTGATACAAAGTTTTATATTTGATTATGTCCGAGTTTAACCCTTACACGGGATGCGCGGGAACGGGGTAAGCTTATGAAAAATTTAACTGTGTTAGAAAATATAACCACACACGGACGGCACGTCCGCGTGAACGGAGGTTCCCACGCATTGCAAATGCGCGGGAACGGGGGGGTGTTACAATATATAAAGAGGTCGTAATTAACCAGTATCTTCTTAATATAATAAAATGAAAACAATCTGTTTAATTGGGGTGATATCCTTGTGTCTGCAAAGTTGTTATGTAGTAGGAATATATAATAAACCAACATGGAAGAGTGATGAAATAAATAAAATAGATAACGATACACATGTAGAGGTAAAATTATCCAAACCTAACATATTAATTCCTTCACTCTTTTGTTTCTTAGCATTTGATAAAAAGCAATATATACTTACAATTTCTTTGTGTAATATAAGTAATGATTCGAATTTTAGAATTGAAAACATTAACTATAAAATTTTTGATAGCCTGTATAACCCACTTTTTGTAAAGCCAATTGTTAGATATGGTGATAACTATAGTTATACGCTCGATAGGGTTCAAAGTTATTATTGTGCTTGGGCAGAAACAGAACCTAAAATTAAAGTGCCAAAAACTATGTTTAATGAGAATTTAATAATTGAATATGAAATAGTTTTTAAAAATCATAAGAATACAATAAGGGGAATAAAAACACTTTATATAACAAAATACAATAAGATTTGGTTAGGTTCATTTTTTTAACTCACCCCGGCTACTGCGAGTGCCGATAGCTATCGGTACCCTTCGTGTGGTAATGGAATATTATACAATATGAAATACCCCCCCGTTCTCGCGCATCCCGTGTGACGGGACAGGTATTGCAATGCGTGAGAACTATTACAGTTTAATCTCCCCGTTCTCGCGCATCCCGTTTAACGGGACAGGTATTATAATTCGTGAGAATTCACCCGTTCTCGCCCCCCGTTCTCGCGCATCCCGTGTAACGAGACAGGTATTGCAATGCGTGACACTTTGTTTAATCTCCCCCGTTCTCGCGCCCTGAGTTCTCGGGGTAATGCGTGAGGATTGTTATCATCTGTAAGTATTCGCAACTATATTATCCAGGTCTTGAGAACCAACTCTACGTTTATCATACAAAAAACTGTCCCGATTTTGGGACATTTTTTTTAAAACCTATTTAGCATTTTTGCGGCAAATCACACAACTAAACAACACGTACAACATGAAAAACTTCACACACAAATTCAACCTGCTATGCTTGCTCATTTTTATTCCAGTTTATTGGTTACACGCTCAGGATACACTTATCACGAGGCATTTCATCGATGTGAAAGCGGCAAATCGCTCAGGAGAGGTTTACAAATTCAAGCAATTAATTGCAGCTGCTAAAGAAGAGGAATTGCCCGAAGTTTTAACGCATTTCAGGGTAGCGCGGGTATATGATATCATTGGCAATGTAGTAGGGTTGCCGGGTGCATTCATTTTTGGCTATTCATTGGGCGGTGCCGTTGCATCACCCAACGGATTAAATAAGGAGCAGTTTTTTGCAGGCATTGGGTTGATGGCTTTTCAATACGCAATAGTCGCCACCTTACGCGACCCGCAGATGCGCAAAGGGATTCGGAAATACAATGAAGCCTTGCACCAAAAACGCTTGCGTGCCAAAGAGGCATCGGAAAATGAATAATATGAAGCCATCTAATCCCGAAAAGATGAGTCAAGTATTGATTCAATAAACGCATTCGTGTAAAATTTACTGTTCAAAAAATCGCTTAGCAGCCGTTGCACTTCATTTAGCTATCAAGGCTTTGTGAGTATAGCGGTTAAACAATACACAGACGGGAATGAGAGAAACGCTTAGCACACCCGCTACGCGATGCCCGGTTACAGCTGTCCGGAAAAAATCAGCGCTACGGATTATTGGCTTGCTATAAGCATGCGCTTCATGCTAATTCACTGCAGCATGGATGAATTTAACTCCACAAAAAAAGCCATCCCGATACGTATCAGAATGGCTTTTTTACATAGTGCAGTAGCACTTACTTCAGTGTTCGTTTGGTTTCTACCATTTCGTAGGCCTCTACCTGATCGCCAACCTTTATATCATTATAATTTGCAATGGTTAAACCGCAGTCGTAACCCGACACCACTTCTTTCGCATCGTCTTTAAAGCGCTTAAGAGATGAAAGTTCTCCGGTGAAAACTACCACACCCTCGCGTATTAAACGAATTTTGCTGTTGCGGAAAATTTTACCGTCAGTAACCATACAACCGGCAACCGAACCTACCTTGCTCACCTTAAACACTTCTCGTATTTCAGCATTTCCGGTAATTTTTTCCTCCACTTTCGGAGCCAACATACCCTCTATCGCGCCTTTGATTTCTTCAATAGCGTTGTAGATGATTGAATACAAACGAATGTCGATGCTTTCGGTTTCAGCCAGTTTGCGGGCTTGCTGCGATGGACGTACCTGGAATCCAACGATGATAGCATCAGAAGCTGAAGCCAACAATACATCACTTTCTGATATTTGTCCTACGCCTTTGTAAATTACACTTACCTGAACTTCTTCGGTAGAGAGTTTGATTAATGAGTCGCTCAGCGCTTCTACCGAACCATCCACATCCCCTTTTACAATAACATTCAGTTCTTTAAAGTTGCCTATGGCTAAACGTCTGCCTATTTCGTCAAGCGTTATATGTTTGTGCGTACGCAATCCCTGCTCGCGCAATAATTGTCCGCGCTTATTGGCAATTTCTTTGGCTTCCTGTTCTGTTCGGGTGGCTAAAAACTTATCGCCCGCCTGCGGTGCTCCGTCAAACCCGAGTAATACAACCGGAGTAGAAGGGCCTGCTGATTCCATTTTTTTACCCCGTTCATCAAACATGGCTTTTACTTTTCCATTGTGCACACCGGCAAGTATAGGGTCGCCCACGCGCAGTGTACCTGCCTGAACCATTACGGTAGTGGTAATGCCTCTTCCTTTATCGAGGGTGGCTTCTATTACACTGCCTACTGCACGTTTATTGGGGTTAGCTTTTAAATCGAGTATCTCTGCTTCAAGCAATACTTTTTCTAAAAGCTTATCAATGTTTAATCCTTTTTTGGCTGATATTTCTTGGGTCTGATACTTTCCTCCCCACTCTTCCACCAAAATATTCATGGCCGAAAGTTGTTCGCGTATTTTATCGGGATTGGCTCCGTCTTTATCTATTTTATTGAATGCAAAAACGATGGGTACACCGGCAGCCTGTGCGTGTGAAATGGCTTCTTTGGTTTGAGGCATTACACTATCGTCTGCTGCAATTACAATAATTACAATGTCGGTTATTTTTGCACCGCGGGCACGCATGGCGGTAAATGCTTCGTGACCGGGAGTATCAAGAAATGTTACGCTTTTGCCATTGGCTAATGTTACTTCGTATGCTCCGATGTGTTGGGTAATACCACCGGCCTCACCGGCAATAACGTTGGCCTTACGCACATAGTCAAGCAACGATGTTTTACCGTGATCTACGTGGCCCATTACCGTAACTATAGGCGGGCGTGGTTTTAAGTCTTCCGGATTATCTGCTTCCTCCTCAATTTCTTCAACTGCATCGGCTGTGGTAAATTCCACTTCGTATCCAAACTCATCGGCCACAATAGATATTGTTTCCGCATCCAGGCGTTGATTGATGGATACCATCATGCCCAGCGTCATACATGCACTGATAACCTGAGTTACCTGTACATCCATCATTTTCGCCAATTCGTTGGCTGTAACAAATTCCGTTACTTTAAGTGTTTTTTTCGACAGTTCTTCTTCCATCATAGCCTCTTCGCGTTCGGCTGCTGCCGCATCGCGTTTTTGCTTGCGTATTTTAGAACGCACAGCACCTATGTTGGGCTGCTTGCTACCCGGGTTTAGTCGGGCAAGCGTTTCCTTCAGCTTGTCTTGTATTTCTTTTTCTGTTATTTCCGTTTTAGGTTCATCTGACGGACGGTTTCTGGTGAATCGTCCACCACCGCGGTTGTCTTTGGTAAATGATGGGCGACCAATATCTTTTACCGGTTCGCCTTTTTTGCCGGTATCGGTTTCTGATTTGCGCCTGCGTTTTTTCTTGGCAATGCTGTCATCGGATGATGCAACCGGAACCGATTTTTTGGGTGGCTGCTCTACCGGCAGTTCAATTTTTCCCATCACCTTCAGGCCTGAAAGCTTTTCGAAGTTGGGTTCTTTTATGTTTTGCTCAGGTATTACTTCGGCTTCAGGCGTGGGAGCAGGCGGTGTTTCAGCAACCGGTTCAACTGTAGCTTCCGTTTTGGTTTCGAGTGGTTCAGGGGTCTCCTCTTTTTTTGCCGCAGCTGTTTTCTTTGGTTTTTTTCCTACTGATCCCAAATCGATTTTGCCAAGGACCTTAAGCGCAGGTTTTTCTTCGGCAGCAGGTTGTTCAACTACAGCAGGTGCAACATCTTTTTTGGGTTCGCCTTTGGTTTCAGGAACCAGTCCGGTTTTTATTAAAATACCGTCATCCTCTTCCTCCTCGCCCGATGCTTTTTTGGCTTTAGCCTTAGGCGTGGCCACCACTTCCTCTTTCTTTACCGGCTTGGCTTTAGCGCCCAGCATCTTGGCGTCTTCATTGGTTTTTTTGTCGCTCTGAAAATCGCTGAGTAATATCTGATACTGCTCTTCGGTAATTTTAGCATTGGGGTTGCTTTCCACCTTATGCCCTTTTGACAATAAGTGTTCAACAATGGTGCCTACACCAATGCCAATTTCCTTTGCTGCCTTACTAATTCTTATAGTTCCTATACTGTCGGTCATTCAATGTGCGATATTACGTATTATTTGTGAGTTATTGGTTTTCTGGCCCGCTATTATTCAAACTCTGATTGCAGAATTTTACGAATCTCTTTAACGGTTTCTTCTTCCAACTCAGTTCGTCTGATAATATCTTCATCGGTTAACAGCAACACGCTTTTTGCTGTATCGCATCCAATATTTTTCAGTTCGTCTAATATCCAACTGTCTATTTCATCGGCAAACTCTTCCAAATCGATATCATCGTCTTCGTCAATGTCTTCGCGGTACACATCAATGTTCATGTCTACCAGTTTGCCGGCCAGTTTTATGTTGTGGCCGCCTTTGCCGATGGCCAGGGAAACCTGATCCGGTTTCAGATACACGGCTACACGCTTCGATTCTTCATCTATTTTTATGCTGCTTATTTTAGCCGGACTTAAAGCACGCTGAATAAGCAGTTGCATATTGTTGGTGAAGTTTATAACGTCAATATTTTCATTGCGCAACTCACGTACTATGCCGTGAATACGTGAACCTTTCATGCCCACGCAAGCGCCTACAGGATCAATGCGGTCATCGTATGACTCCACGGCAACTTTCGCACGCTCACCGGGTTCGCGTACAATTTTCTTGATGGTAATAAGGCCGTCAATAATTTCGGGAACTTCCTGCTCGAACAGGCGCTCCAGAAAGAGAGGCGATGTGCGGGAAAGAATAATACGCGGTGAGCCGTTGTACATTTCTACACGCAAAACCACTGCACGCATGTTGTCGCCTTTTTTGAAGTGATCGGCCGGTATCATTTCCGATTTTGGAAGCAACAACTCGTTGCCTTCATCGTCTAGTATCATCAGTTCTTTTTTCCAAATCTGATATACTTCTCCGGTTACTATTTCACCTGCTCGGTCTTTGTATTTTTTATAGAGTTCGTCTTTCTCCAGCTCCAGCACTTTCGACATAAGTGTTTGGCGGGCCGAGAGTACTGCCCTGCGGCCAAATACTTCCAGCTTTACTTCACTCGACAACTCTTCATCTACCTCAAAGTCGGGCTGTATTTTACGAGCATCACTCAATGAAATTTGGGCGAGCTCGTTTTCTACTTCACCGTCATGAACTATGTTACGGTTGTGCCATATTTCAAGGTCACCGTTGCTGTCGTTTATAATCACACCGAAATTTTCATCGGTTCCATAACGTTTGCGCAGCATGCTGCGAAAAACGTCTTCGAGTACACGCTGCATGGTTGCGCGGTCGATATTTTTAAATTCTTTGAACTCACTAAACGAGTCAATTAATCCTACACTGTGCATAGTTGCTTAATTTATTTGGTTTTTATCTGAATGAAATTATCACTTTGGCTTCGGCTATATCGGCATACGCCACCTGTGTGGTAGGCGACTGGTCGGTATAGCGTTTTTTCTTGTCTTTTAACTGCAGGGTTATGGCCTGTTCATTTGCCTGAGCCAATCTGCCAGTAAGAATGGTTCCGGCTTTCAGCTTCACTTCCATTTCGCGGCCTGCATGTTTTGGATACTGCCTGGGCAGTAGCAATGGCTTATCTGCTCCGGGTGATGATACTTCCAGCGTGTAAGGCACATCACCAAAGTCAGATTCGTCAAGCGCGGCTGAAATCAGTTTATTTACCTGACGGCACTGCTCAATAGTAACTCCCGAATCGCCATCAACGGTTACGTGCAACTTGCCGGATGTGGGTTTCCACTCCACTCCCACCAGAAAAACGGTAGGGTCTTCCAGCTTCTGCATCCAGGCGGCTATGTTGCTTGCAATATCCATGTTCAATAAAAGAGGGGACTTTCGGTCCCCTCATCTAATACGTTAAATACGGGGCAAATATAGGCTATTTTCATAACCGTGCAAATTTTGTTGGAATAGAGAGAGTGTTTCGTATACCGTTCGAATTTGTATTTTCGCACCCGCTTATGCCCATTGACCAACTAGACGAACAGGAAGAAACGAAAGAAATGTCGTTTTTCGACCATATTGATGAGTTGCGCAAGCACATTATACGTTCTGTATTGGCCATAGTGGTTTTTTCGGTTGTGGCATTTGCCAACAAACACATTCTGTTTGACGTCATTCTGTTTGGCCCTAAAAATCCTGACTTCTGGACTTACCGCATGTTTTGCAAACTTTCGCTGCTGCTTACCGGTACCGAAGATTACTGCGTAAAAGAAATTGGGTTTATATTGTCAAATATTTCAATAACCGGTCAGTTTTCGCAGCATTTTTTCATCTCATTTATTGCCGGTTGTATACTGGCTTTCCCTTTTATCCTTTGGCAATTCTGGCAATTCATCAAACCCGCCCTATCAGCAAAAGAAAAAGGCTACGCACGCGGGCTGGTATTTTATTCGTCTGTTTTGTTTTTTACCGGTATTTTATTCGGGTACTATCTGCTTTCACCTGTATCCGTAAGTTTTATGGGCAGTTACCGGGTAAGCGATGAGGTTATAAACGAAATAAACCTTGAGTCGTACATTTCATTTGTGGCTACACTCACCTTTGCCACAGGCCTGGTATTTGAATTGCCCATACTGGTTTATTTTCTGGCAAAGATAGGCTTGCTTACAAGCGGCTGGATGCGTAAATACCGCAGATATGCTATTGTGGTAATTTTAATACTGGCTGCACTGGTTACCCCTCCCGATGTGTCAAGTCAGGTTCTGCTCACCATTCCGCTGCTGGGTTTGTACGAACTTAGTATTTGGGTTGCCTCGCGTGTTGAACGCAACGAACGCGCTACTCGCGCATAGTGGCTAACTTTGAGTTGGTGATATTGGATTAATCCAGTTATTTGCAACACGGGGTATGCACCTCACGTAATACACAGCATATATGAAAATAGTTATTGGTGGCGATCATGCCGGTTTTGTTTATAAAGGAAAAATTAAAGCCTATCTTGAATCTCTCGGTCACACCGTTACTGATGTCGGGCCTTACAGCGAAGATTCGGTTGACTATCCCGATTTCGCACATCCGCTTGCCGAAGCCGTTGAAAAAGGCGCGTGTGACCTGGGCATACTTATTTGCGGCAGCGGCAACGGAGTTGCCATCACAGCCAATAAGCATCAGGGCGTGCGTGCTGCTTTGTGCTGGAACGAAGAGTTGGGAGCACTGGCGCGTCAGCATAACGATGCCAATGTATTGTGCCTCCCTGCACGTTTTATTTCAGCAGATACTGCTCAAGCCATCGTTTCTGTTTTTATAACCACTGCTTTTGAAGGTGGCCGACACCTGAACCGCGTAAACAAGATTGGCTGCCGCTAATACGCATGAATACCGGTGAGCTCATACAACAACTAAAGCAAGGCGACAAACGAACGCTGGCACGCTGCATCAGCATGGTAGAAAATGAACTGCCGGGGTACGACACCCTGCTTCAGTCGCTGGTGATGAATAAAAAGGTGCCGTTGATAGGCATTACCGGACCTCCCGGTGCCGGAAAAAGTTCACTCATTGCTGCGCTTATTCAAAGCTGGAACAAACAAGGAAAAAAGTTGGGTGTACTTGCCGTTGACCCCAGTTCGCCATTTACTCACGGTGCCTTAATGGGCGACAGGTTACGCATGAGCGAACACTACCTGCAGCAACATGTGTTTATACGCAGTATGGCCAGCCGAGGAAGCCTGGGCGGACTTGCTCCAAAAATACTGGAAGCAGCCGAGGTGATGCGGGCTGCCGATTTTGATTTCATCATTATTGAAACCGTAGGCGTAGGCCAAAGCGAAGTGGAGATTGCCGCACTGGCCGATGTAACTGTGCTGGTGCTGGTGCCAGAGGCCGGTGACGAAATACAAACCATTAAGAGTGGTGTGATGGAAATTGCCGATGTGTTTGCCCTCAATAAAGCCGACCGCGATGGTGCAGATGTGTTTTATAAAAACCTGCGTACACTTGCACATAGCCATGCCCACAACGGGCATGAAACTCCGGTGGTGCAAACGGTAGCCACACGTGCCGAAGGCGTAGATGAATTGTGCAGAGCTATAGAACAGGAGCTGGCGCATGCACCCGCTGATGGCAAGCGCGTCACACTTCTGGCCGAAAAGGCACTGGTTATGATTAAAAATTTGCGCACACGCGATATTGACATGAATGCCCTGCGAAGCGAAATAGAACAACTGCTGAAGGAAAACGAAAACTTTAACCTGTTTGCGTATGTTACAAAATATGCATCTTAACACATTCGCAGTACATGAATATTTGTATCCTATCCGGTTCAGCACGTCACAATAACAATACCATTCGGGTGGCAAAAGCCATACAGCATAACCTGAGTGCACACACCGTTTCGCTCATTGATTTTGAAGAGTACGATATCCCGCTGATCAATCAGGGCAGTATTACCCCCGATACACTGTCGGCATTTCAGCAATCGCTGTGCGATGCCATGCAGGCGGCACACCTGGTGTTTCTTATTTCACCTGAATACAACTGGAGCACCACACCCGAAATTTTAAATTTCTTACACCGCTTTGGTGACAAGCCTTTTGCAGGCGTGTTTAACGAAAAGGTATTTGCCCTTGTGGGGGTATCAACCGGAAAGGGGGGTAAAACACCAGCATTGCACCTCACCTCTATTCTTAACAAAATCATCAGTTTTTTAAATCTTCAATCCGTGGTGAGTCCAAAAATATTTGAATCGCACTATACCAAAGAAGTGCTGGATGAACACGGCCACTCGCTGGGCAATGCCTTATACGATAAAGGGCTAAGCGACTTTATAAACTACAACGTGAATGTGGCTGAGCGTTGGAAAAAGTAATACGTGTGCGCTGTGTGTATGAGGTGTCTTTAAGTTTATAAGCCGATACACAAGCGGACCAAAACCGAAGACCAAAGAAATTTTGCTCTCGGCCTTTTAGCTTTCGTGCCAACATCTATCGGAATGTAAACACAAAAATCTTCCTTCCATTCGAGGGGTTTCGAGAGCCTCTGTCCTTCTCGTTGTCGCGTTGTCTCGCCCTCTCGTCTTCCCGCTTCTTTCTAATGCGCTTCCAGCCAGTTTTTTCCCACGCCTACTTCGGCCACTACGGGCACGTTGAGCGAAACAGCATTTTCCATTTGTGTTTTTACCAGTGCTTTCATCGTTTCCACTTCGTCTTTGTGCACATCAAACACCAATTCGTCATGCACCTGCAACAGCATGCGCGAGTGTTTTACTTGCTGCAGCATGGTGCGGTATATGTTAATCATTGCCACTTTAA
>Ga0315903_10011774_pt1 | contig 10269 bp, 7 predicted proteins | sample LakEriMetagenome_7_FD_203524 | JGI IMG/M metagenome (GOLD analysis project Ga0315903, IMG submission 203524) | Freshwater fungal communities from buoy surface, Lake Erie, Ohio, United States - Buoy 2 MA119 | ecosystem: Environmental > Aquatic > Freshwater > Lake | place: USA: Lake Erie, Ohio... | reverse complement strand
TCTGATGTTCGTGAAGGTACTTGATGATGTGAGAAGCGATCACTGTCTTCCCACAACCGGCGGGCGCAATGATCAGGCCATCACAGGTCTTGGCCCACTCGACAGCGCGTTGCTGATAAGGTCGGAGTAGAAAAGCTTGCTTCGTTGGCGTTTCGATATGATCTTGGATCTGCATAGCGTGTCGTTGCGTCTATGTTGTTTGTTTTGGACTCATTCACCCCCCGGAGGCTGCACACTCCGGGGGGCTTTGTTTTAGGGTTTAGATGGTATCGTTGTCAGACGGCACCTTCTTCATGCGGCGAACCCGGAGCGTAGTCTGCTCGGCACCGTTCTTGTCGGTGTACTTCTCCTCTTCGAGAATCACCACGAGCGAGAGTCCAACGAAGCCTTGCAGGAATCGGAAGAAGGCTCCGTTGACGCTAAAATCGAACTCGGCCCCATCATCGATGTTGGCTTCGGTCGCGGAGATCAGTGCCTGGACGCGCCACATCATGGTCTCCTTGAGGATGAACCGGTCGCTGATGACCTCGCCACCCGGACCCTTGTATCGGAGCGTGGCGACTGAGTTCCCGTTCTTGTCGAGGCCGTCATCCTTGCAGGATTGGACCACCACGGTGTATTCGCCGGGAGCGGCGAACGGCTTCACTTCTGCTGCTGAGCGATCAACTTTGAATGTCATGTTAGTAGGTATGTGTCGTTGTTGTTGTTATTCGGACTGACGCGCCGCCCACACGGGCAGCGAAAGGGATTGGATCTGGGAGGAGTAACAAGGCCAAGAGTTAAGCTGTTGGCATTCGACGAAGGTGCGGAGCTGTTCCTCGATGATTGAATATCCAACATCGATGGCCAACTGATCGAGTTCGTAGCAAGCAACACCGTAGGGTGCCTCCTTCTCGACTGCGATGAACACGAACCGGTTGATGCCGGTGATGCGCTGATACCAAGCGGCTTGAACGTGGTATCGGAACTGAGCGACCGACTTCGCGAATGCGTTTGGAGACGCATCCTGAGTGGTCTTGAGATCGATGATGTAGTCCTTGCCCAGACCATCGATGCGAGCTTTGACATCTACGCCCAGCCATTTGTCGAAGCAAGAGACCTCGGGCTTGATGCCATTGAGTAGGCCAGCAGCAGCAGGATGAGCGTGAACCGCAGCGGCTACTCCGGTGATGTTGTCCCACTGCTCTTGGGCCAGAGGTGTCTTTCCTGAGTCTAGGATGGCTTGCCAAGCGGCTTTGCCTTCCTTGGTGCGTCGATCTCCGTTGAACACCGTGTACTTCGCAATGAAGAGTTCTGGCTCAAGCACAGCGCAGTGGGCAGCAGTTCCGAATTCGAGGGCTGGGCTAGACTCTAAGCGAGTCTGTCCATCCTGCCATGAGCGGAAGTGCGCGGGCGATTTGCGGAACTGATCGAGACCGCTCTTAGAAAGAGCCTTGGTGGAGTGGTAAATCTCCGCCGCCATGTTGCAGATGGTATCAGCCATTGGACACCTCCGTGGCGATGACCTCGGGGCTGACGATGACCGGCAGCTTGGAGAGGATCAGGTCGGGCTTGGCAATGTACTTGGAAGCGAATCCATCGGGGAGATCGCGGAAGGTCTGACCATCCTGAATGCGACCGGCCTTGATGAGCAGGGCGTTGACCTCTTCCTCACGATCCTCGAACAGGGCTTCGAGCTTGGCGGTGATATCGAAGCTCTTGGTGGGAGCGGCTGCGACCTCTGAGATGGCAGGTTGGAAGTCCTCGGTCTCTTCCGGGGTGTAGATCCCGGCGACAACTTCAGGAGCGAGCATGCGAACCGCTTTGCTGATGCAGCGAGCGCGGAGCATGGCGGAAGGATCTTTGGCCCACCCAGAACCGGGTTTGGCAGGGAGCAGGCCAGCAAGCTTGGCATCCTCGGTGGAGAAGGATATCTCGCAGGAGTTGCCGTCATAGGTCCAGAGAGCGATGGCCGCTCGTGAGTCGAACTGCTTCCAGAGAACCTTGCCACCACGGGCACGGTATCCGGCGAGCATGGCATCGGATCGCATGGACAGAGAACCATTGATGATGTGGTACTCGCGCTTGAAATCGAACGGGGTCTTCTTCTCGGCAGCGCACTGCCAAGCGATTAACTTTCCCTGTTCGACCTTGGTGCATCCCAACATTCCGCTGGAAGCGATCCACTCGCCCATCTTCTCGATGGCGGTGATGGGGTCTTGGATCTTGCTGTACATCTCAGCGGAGTCGGAGGGTTGCGTTGTCGTTGCTATTGCATTCATTGTGGGTTTTGTCGGAGGAGTTCCTCGATTACATCGGAGCGGACACGGATCGTGCGCTTCGTCGCTTTCATAGCTGGAAGCTTTCCTGACCTGATCCAGCGACGCACGGTCTCGGGATGAGTCCCGAGAGCCGAAGCGATCTCCCGAACGGTTAAGAGTTTTACGCTCACGCAAGCGAATGTAGCAGCGTGTTGCAAACTGTCGAGAGAAATCTTCGAGAGATTTACTCGGAAGGCTGTTGAAAGCCTCTGCGGGCGGCGATTGGCGTGAGGGTTTGGCCGGATTCTCGCAGTTCCTTGAGGAAGCGATACTTCCCGATTTCCGCGCCTTTATCGTATGCCTGGTTGAGCAGCTTGATGCGGGCATCATCGCCATTTTGCTGGTAGGCACCGCTCAGATAGGCGCGTTCCGCAAGGCTTCTGCGCCAGAATCCAACGAGCTGAGTGTACCGGTCATACTGCTCAGGCGTAAGGCGTTCGTAGGTCTTGTTTCCGTAGGTGATTTTCGGATTCGGAACGGAAGGAATCGCCTTGTTGTCAGCGGACCTGCGCCATGTTGAGTAGATCGAGGCGTTAAGCGGATCGGCATCGATGTCGCGGCTCTTGGATGCGCTGAGAAGGTTGTATGCCCACGGGTTTTCACTCTTGGGAGTCTGACGCACAGGTTCTCCCCACAGATCGCGGCGCACGGGCATCGCATTCGGATCTTTGGTTCCTGGGATTTGCAGGCTAAGAGCAGCGAATCGTTGATTGAGTTCGTTCGTGGTGTCCTTGATGAACCCTTCGTTACCAATCGCAGGAAGATACTCGCGCTGAGACCTTCGGATTACGCCGAGAATCGCAGGAGCCACTGGGGAAGCGGCGGTCACTGCGAGGTTCTTGATCCACCGGTCGAGTGAGTTGCCCGACTCTTCGGACATGAGCTTGATGAAGTCGCTGGTTCCTTTGAGGAACTGCTGATTCATCACGAAGTTGATTCCAGACAGAGCCGCACCCTTTCCAAGCGACAAGAAATCGGGGTCGTCATTCGGGCTGCGCTCCTGCAATCGCTTGGCCGTTCCCACCATCAGACCAATCGCTCCGCTGGTTCCCAATGCCGAAAGATCTTTGACGGTATCACCCGGCTTGAACTCGGGATTTTCTCCGCGAACCAAGCGTCTCAATCCGCTGACGTTAAGAGTACCAGGAGGCATCACACCACCAGACTTGGCCAACTCACGAGCCTTGTTGGTCTCGCCGGGAGTATCGAGGTTCGGGGTGATTACGCCCTTGTCATAGAGATATGCGTAAGCACCGCCAACCACCGATCCAACAACAAATCTGCCAACGGCAATCTCTCGCTGACGGGGGGTCAGGTTCTTCCAGTTGAAACCCTGAAACAAAGCAGCGGGCGTAAACTGCATCGCTTCCGCGACCACGTTAATCGGGGTCTTCTGGAACAGCGAAATGAGCCGGTACGGGATGTACCCAAGCGGGCCAGCTTCTTGCTTGATGAATCGGTTGATGTTCCCGACAAACCGAGTCGCAGCGTTTTCCTGCTGGAACACCGACTTGGCTGATTCGTGTTCGATCAACCCGAGATCATCTGGCGTGAACCCACGTTGACCGGCAGCACTCGCTTCATCGCTGATTTCCATCAGCTTCGGATTACGAGTGGCCAACTTGATCTGGGCCTCGCTCAATCCGCGCTGCCTCCCAAGTTCGGAGATGATTCTGGCTCGATCAGCAGATTTGAACGGAACGTCAGTCGCTTGGCTCAACCGAAGAAACACATCGGGAACTGCGCCCAAAGTGGCTTCAACTAAGTTCCTTGCGATGGGAGCATCTGGGTAATTTCCAGACATCGCGTCGAACAGATTTCTCCATGCGCGTTGGAAATTCAAAGGATTGCCAATGTCCGTTCCGAGTTCATACGGCATCGCATCAGCTCCTTTGAGCAGCACCTTTCCAGCTTGAGGCAATGAATTCCCGAATGCCTTGATCCGATCAAGTGTGCGGGCGCGGATGTTGTAGCTGTTGTTCTTGTTTCCAGACAACGCCATGTCGATCCCGCTTGCGGTAACGTCAGCAAGTTCCCTCAACGGAATGTTGATGGTGTTTCCAACAAGGTTCCTAACGATGGAAATCGGAGACATCACCGCCCCTTGAACCATCGAGATGAACAGGTCGGTGGCTGTGGATGGATTCAACCGTGCGATCTGCTCGTTCAACGCAACGTCAGATTCCGATTTCAGAGCATCGGCCATGTCCAGCAACCCGGAGTTGACCTTGATGCCGTTGATGTCGTTTTTGTTTACCGCATCCTTGAGCTTGATCTCAGCACGTTTCACGGCATCAACCGCGCCTCGATACTGATCCATTGAATCGCCAAGCTTGATTGCCTGATCAGGCGTTATCTTTCTACCGCGCTCATCCATCGACTTCGTGACCAACTGAATCACGCCTTCACGGGATGCCGACTTCAGCAGTTTGAACTGGTTGATGAGCTGACCCCAAGTGGTTCCGCTCTTTGCCAGATCCAACGACAGATCAATCGCTTCTTGAGTTCGACCTTCATTCAAATACCGATTGAAAAGCTCCATGCCCGATGCAACTCGGGTGTTGGATTTCGAGTTTCTAAGATCAGAATTGAGCTGATCAGCAGTCATCACTGATGCCTGATCAACCACTTGCTCTACATTCTGCGGGAAATACGAAGACCGAGGCGATTGAGCCACCGCTTCACGAATGACTGGAGGAACGCTAGGAGCAGCAGCAACACGCTCAACGAATGAGCGAGGCTCCATCTTCGGAGGAACAGCAATCGCTGACGGGCGTTGGATTGTCCGGGTCAGTTCGTTGGAGAATTCAGCCTCATCAAACTTCTCTTTGAAGTTCTGTTGGGCATAGCGAAGACCTGCGGCCACACCATCGGCAATGCTTCCACCGGCTCGGATGACAGCCTGAGCGACCGACAATGCGCCGTTCCAAGCCGCGCCCATAAGTTGCGGAAACGGATTGGCACCGACTCCGGGTTCAACTTGGGTGCGAAGCCCTTCGAGCTTCTCGGCAACGCCCTCTGCCTTCTGGCGGAACTTTCCTTGGGTCTCCTCCAACGCCTTGTTCCAGACTTCGTTGAAGATCGTTTGCTCCGCAACAGGTCGGCCAGCTTCTTCACGACCAATACCGATGGCCTGCTCAACCTTCTTGCGAGTAACTCTCGTGGGTTCTCCTTGAGCGGCACCAGATTCAAGCGTTTCCGACACAGCCTCAGCGGCAAGTCTCCTGTCACGCGAAGCGAGTGCGCGGCTGAGCTTTTGCTCGACGGTTTCAATCGGGGTGGATGTGCGAGCGGCAGCTTCCTGTTCAGCAGCGATCCGCTCGTCGCGCAATCGGAGTCGTTCAGCAAGGATGTCTTCGGTGGATCGAAGCGCAGTTCCTTCCGGCGCAGGAGCAATCTCAGCTTCGCGAGGAGGAAGCATTCCACCTTCGCGAGGAGCGGCGCGTTCGACTGTAAGCTCGGGCGTGACAAGCGGCCTGCTCACCGGCTCTGCAATGGGAGCTTCTGGAGCGGCTTCTCCACGCATCAGATCTTCGGCAGTGAACTCGCGGCGACCGATGGCTTCTCGGATAGCAGCAGCACGTTCGCGAAGTGCCTGACGCTCAGCGGAGCGTTGAGCTTGGGCTTCTTCTGCGGTCCTGAGAGGGGTTCCGGCGCGAGCGGCTTCGCGTTCCAGAGCCTTCTGTTCCTCGGCAGCAATGCGCTCATCGCGGGCGCGGAGACGTTCAGCAAGGATTTGATCCTGAGTCCTGAGCGTTTCAGGAGCCTCTTCAACAACCTCACCAACAGGAAGTCGGCCACCTTCAACTTGAGCGCGTGGTCCTTCTCCAATCGGTTCGGGACGATAGATGAACGGTTCATCTGGATTCATCCCAGCGATCAACTCGCGGAACTGGGTCTTGAGATCTCCAACCGGAACGATCCGATCCATCTGATCGATGAGTCCGCCCACCTGGCCAACGGCTTCCCCAACCGTCTGCTTTCGAGAGGCTAGGTTATCAAGCACATCAGCTTGAGTGACACCCTTGCCGCGCATACCGAACGAACGGGCCACTTGAGTGCCTAGACCGGCTGCGAAGAGAGTTCCGATTGCAGCCTCGTATGAAGCCTTGAGCTTCTGCTCTGGAGTAGCTTCTGGATCAGCGATGGTCTGCAACGCGATACCAGTAGATTCAGCAGCACCACGGGTTACCTCTGGAGCAAGAACAGCAGGAATGGCTTTGCCAACCTGTTCAGTTGCACGAGCGGCCTCTCCAGCGCGAGTAAGATCCGCAATCTGTGCAGCGCGAGCAGCGGAGGGGGCTGTGGCTTCAGCAAACGATTCAGTGGCAGCAGCAACGGATCTTGGAATTCGGGTGGCCTCACCAGCAGCACCCGCAACGCCCAGAGTCATCAGGTTCATGGGAGAAAGAAGATCGGCGGCAACTTGGCCTGCCACTTCTCCTGCCGGTCGAGTTACCGACTCTGGAACAGCACGAAGACCGGGTGTAACAATTCTCGCAATGTCAGCCGCTTTTGCACCAAGAGATGCTCCAAGCTCACGCTTCTCAGGAGATGCTGACAAGAGGGCCATGATGCCTTCCTTGTCGATGCGTGATGCACCTTCAAGCATTCCCTGCTTTGGCTCACCTCCAGTGACCTGCTGCATGGTTCTACCGATAGTCGCAACATCCTGCGGCATCGGCGCACCGAACGCGAACGGAGCGGCTACGCGAGCGAACGCAGGAGCCACAGACTTGGCCTGCTCGTACAGGCTAGGAGGAGCCTGAAGAACTGGAGCGTTCGGATACTTCTCTTTGCCAGCAAAAGAGAACGCTTTATTGATATCCTCCTGATTTGGCTCCCTGTCGCCTTCTAATTCAAGAGTAACACCAGTGGCATCATTGGTGATCTGATAGATAGGCATAATTATCTTACGCGCTTAATTGTAAAACCGGGGATATCAGTAGGCTTAGTAGGTTCAGCACCTTTGACTCCAGCAGCGGGTTCAGCAGGAAATCCTCCAGCTCCACCAAACGAGGACTGGAATTGCTTGGTTATTTCAACCTGTTTTTCAATCGGAATACCCGGCTTGAATGTGATGACTGGCTTGTACGTTTCAGTCACAGGATCAAACGACAAACGGCTTGAGAACGGAGAATTGTCGGTTCCAGCATTATCAAGATAATCCTTCAGTTGAGGATACATCTTGCTGATTTCTTTGATTTGCTCAGGGCTTCCACCGATTGTCCCAACGCCAGGAAGATTGAACTGCATGTATCCCTGCCTCTTTCGATCAGCTTCCTTCTGGGCAGCTTCCTTGGTTTTCTCCTGAGCTTCCATGAACGCGAGCGTTTCAACGTCAGGCTCACCAAGCTTGAGTCCCCGCTGGGCGAGATACCCCGACATTTCAGGAGCGCGAGATTTCAACGCCTGCATTCTCGCGTTTTCAGTTTGTGCTTGAGAAAGTTCAGCTTCAGCCATTCCGGCCCTCGTGGCTGCATCAAGTGGGCCAACGAAGTCCTTGGCAGTTCCACCCAAAGCCATAGCGGCACCCTTGGCCCTTGAGGTTCCGGTAAGCAAATTGGCTTCACGCTCAGAAGCCAAACGCTTGAGATCTTCCTCAAGCATGAGCTGACGCTGAGCCTTCATGCGATCCATTACGCGCTGCTCCTGCAACGCCGCAAGATCCTCCTCCATCAAAGCCCGCTTGGCGGTTCTTTGCTGGCGGATCTGCTCGTTGGTCCCGGTGAACTCACCAGCGATACCACCGGTAAGCATGGACAAACCTTTGAGCAGTGGGTTGACCCGCTGACTAGCCTGAGTTTCGAGCTTCTTTCTGATTTCTTCGGGAGTAGCCATAAAGTTATCGCAGTTCGTTCAGAATTGACCGGCGAGCCTGTCTTCCGCCCATGCTTCGCATAGCCGCAGCGAGGATCTCCTCGGGGTCATAGTTGACGTAGCCCATGTACGGATTCGCAACGGTTTGCATGACCTGCCGAGTCGGGATCGGAACCGTCACGGGTTCAACGACAGGTGGTTGAGTATACTTCGGAAGAATTGAGACGTTCGGCTTCTGGGGAACAATCGGAGGTCGAGCCAGATCCTGAATCGGTTCCTGCGGCAGAGGAGGAAGCGGAGCAGCTATGCGTGGATCGTTGGGAGCTTCGATGAGCGTTGAACCACCGGAAGTGACGATGGCCTGATCCTCGCGTTTGGTGACGCTAGGAGACGTTCCGGGGACAAACGGAACGGGCTGCGAGGCTGGATTGTAGTAATCGGGACCAAGGGTTTCATCCCCCGGCTTGATACCACCCTTATCCCTCGAAGGAGGCTTGGAGAGGTTGGCATAGTCCCAGTCGCCTTTTATCCAGTTCCACTTATCACCAGTGTCATTGACAAGCACATCACCAACCCGAGTTCCGGGCATAGTCGGAACCTCAGTACCCCACATCTGATATCCACCACCGGGAACGAGGTAGAGCTGATCAACGGCAGGAGTTGGAGTTTGATTCGGTCCTGCTGGTTCCGATTCAACGCCCGATGAGTTGTTGATGCTGGTATCGTTCGCCATAGATTAGGGTCCCATGAATGACCTAAAACCCGAACCAAGGTTTGAAATACCTGATGTAATTCCTTGAACAATAGCCAGCGGTGAACCCGCCTGCGAAGCCTGAAACGCATTCTGCGCGTTCTGGAGCGCGAAGTTGGAACCAGTCTGAAGCAACTGACTAGGACTGGCCTGCTGCATACCCTGCATGAGCTGAGGAGCAGCAAACGGAGACGCACCCTGCTGGAGGCCGGGAAGCTGAGCGGCTTGCGAGACGATGGGCTGGAGACCGAGAGCAGATTGAATGTTCGCAATGTTCTGCTGCTGCGATCCCTGACGCTGTTGTTGCGAAGCCATCTGGCCCGCAAAGGTCTGCTGCTGGGCGGTGTTCCGCTGGCCGGTGGCTGCGAGGATGTTTTGGAACGCTTCCTGAGCCTGACGATTGGCGACATCGCTGGTGGTCTGACCGCTCTGGAGTAGGCCAAGAGCCTGCTGACGGCGTTGGACATCGGCATTGGAGATAGCCTCACCAACCGCCCGCGCCTCGCGGAAAGCGGAGAGGTTGCCAAGGATGTTACCGCTAGCAGCACCACGAGCGCGAACAGCCTGCTCAGCAGCTCGGATCATCGCGGGATCAAGCGTTCCGGCCTGAGCAAGACCGGCACTGATCTGGCGTTCGAGGTTGCTGCGGATGTTCGCGGCCTCGCCGGTATCCTGCGGACCAGTGGGCATCCCGACGCGCTCATAGGTAGGAGCAGCGGGAGCGGTCTCTGAAATAGGACGTTGCCCAATGTCCTTCAGGAACTGGGCGTAAAGTCCAGTTTCACCAGGTTTGCCATCAACACCAGGAGTGCCATAACGCTCGGGATCAAGAGCTTGAAGTTCTTTTCGTCGTTGCTCGGCAAATTTGGTGCCGTATGCTTCAGAAGCAGCGAGTTGCCGTTCCGCTTGAATAGGCGCGAGATCAGCCAATGCTTGGCCTATCGCTTTGGTCAGAGCGATGTCCGAAGTTTTACTGAAATCTACAGGTCTAGTTCTTCCGGTATCGACACCTTTTTCGTAAATAGGAACGTCAACAGTGGTGCCTATCCGAGAAGCCGCCTCGATTTGACGCTGGATCGGAAAAGTCTCGATCGAGGCCATAACCGCTTCGCGGTTTGCCGCCGCCATATCCGGTGCTTTATATGTTCCACCCATAGGAAATCCTTCGGTTCATTAGGAGTTTGAAGTATCTGTTGAAATCGTACAAACGGGAAACGCCTCTGCTGAATCCTCCAACCTTGGTAACCTTGTCGGAGCATACGGTCATCATGGCCAACCAGAGCGTCTGAACAGCTTCCGGCTCCACGCCAACCACCATCTCGATCCACGCGATGTGTCCATCGGGGAAGTTGTTGTTGATGTCTTCCGCTTCCTCGATGGAGTTGAGGAATCGCACGG
>Ga0315903_10011773_pt1 | contig 10269 bp, 16 predicted proteins | sample LakEriMetagenome_7_FD_203524 | JGI IMG/M metagenome (GOLD analysis project Ga0315903, IMG submission 203524) | Freshwater fungal communities from buoy surface, Lake Erie, Ohio, United States - Buoy 2 MA119 | ecosystem: Environmental > Aquatic > Freshwater > Lake | place: USA: Lake Erie, Ohio... | reverse complement strand
AGCAGCTGTTCAACGACCAGCGTGAGATCAGCAAGCAGTACCGCGAGGGCTACGTCGGCCGCGCGCTGGGCTTCGACTTCTCGGAGAACAGCATGTGGCCTGGCCACACGCGTGGTGGCGCCAACGCCTCGTATGTCGTCAACACCTCCACCGGCATCACCTCGGGATCGGCGACCATTGCCGTGACCGGCGGTTCCGGCACCTGGGCTGTGGGCGACGTGTTCACCATCGCCGATGTGATCAAGGTGCATCCCGAGACCAAGGCGTCAACGGGCATCCCGCAGCAGTTCGTCATCACGGCGGCTTCGGCGGGCGGCAACGGCAACATCACGGTGTCCCCGGCTCCGGTGACCTCGGGCGCGGCGCAAAACGTCACGCTCGTGTCGCCCGGCGCTTCCAAGGCCATCACTGTCGCCGGCACCGCCTCTGGCACCGACAACACGGGCCTCCTGTACCACAAGGACGCCTTCACCTTTGCGACCGCTGACTTGCTCATGCCCAAGGGCGTGGACATGGCGGCCCGCGAGGTCATGGACGGCATTTCGATGCGTCTGGTTCGCCAGTACGACATCAACAATGACGCCATGCCGTGCCGTCTGGACGTGCTCTACGGCTACAAGACGCTTCGCGCTCAACTCGCGGCCCGTCTCCACAACAACTAGCCGACCTCCGGCGACTAGGGCGGGGCTTCGGTCCCGCCCGCTTTTCATTCAGAAAGGACAGTCTCATGGCTGTGAACTATGTGGGCGACAACGGCCCGGACGGCGTTGGTCTCGGCACCGGGATCAGCGAGAAGATTGCGTTCTACGGCACCACGGCGATCAGCCAGCGCGCCGCAGCCGCACAAGGCACCGCGCTCGTCGGCACCGCCTCCTCGGCGGACGTGACGACCGAGGTCAAGGCCGCAATCATCGAGATCATGAACACCCTGACCGCTATCGGTCTTTGGAAGGGCGCGGCCTAAAACCGCGTGCCGATCAAGAGAGAAGATGGGGGGCGGCCCAAGCTCGCCTTGTGCTGCCCCACCATCACCCGACCTTATCAGGCGCTTCTGGACGCCGTTGAGGCCGAGGTTCCGCACATTGAGGCCGCTGGCTTTGATCACGGCCTGACCTGGCGCGTAGGCTCCTCCTACATCTCACACGCTCGCGCACAATTGCTCCGCAACGCGATGACCTGGGATGCCGACATCGTGGTGTTTCTGGATCACGATATGTCGTGGAAGCCCGGCGAGCTTACCCGGCTGGTCAGCTACAAGGACGACGTGATCTGCGGCACCTATCGGTTCAAGCAGGAACCGGAAGAGTACATGGGAACATGGCACACGGACGCAAACGGCGTCCCGGACACTAGGGCGGACGGTTGCATCCACGCCGAATGGGTCCCGGCCGGGTTCCTCAAGATCACCTCGTTTGCGGTTCACAAGCTGATGGGCGCGTATCCCGAGTTGGTCTACGGCCCGCGCTACAATCCGCAATTCGACCTGTTCAATCACGGCGCCCACGAGGGCGTCTGGTACGGCGAGGACTACGCCTTTTCGCGGCGCTGGAACGCGGCCGGGGGCGACATCTGGATCGTGCCTGACCTTGAGATCACCCACCACGGCGCGGACGGCACGGCCTATCCGGGCAACTTCCACGAATGGCTTCTTCGCAGGCCAGGCGGAAGCAAACACGAGGACACCTCGGCATGACCTACCTGTTTTCGCCTCGCGCGGGCGGCAAGACGAAGGTGAGCGCGACCAACTCGGCATCGACCGCCGCGCAATTTCCGACGCGCCCGAACGGCTCGTTTCAAATCCGCGTGTGCAACGACGGCACGACCTGGGGCTATATCGCCTGGAGTTCGTCTAGCTCCGTCGCGGCCACGACCTCGGACGAGCCCTTGCCCCCCGGCCAGTGCGTCGGATTTACGGTGATGAACGAGGGCAATAACTCGCCGCTCTATTACTCGGTGATTATGGCCTCCAGCACGGCCAACATCACCGTGTCGGTCGGTAGTGGCATCTAGTGGCCATCACCACTTACGCCGAGCTTCAAACGGCGCTGGCGAATTGGCTTGATCGTAGCGATTTGACCGCGCGCATCCCTGAGTTCATCTCGCTCGCCGAAGCGCAGATGAACCGGATGCTGCGCGACCGCAATCAGCAGTCGGTCTCTAACGCCTCGGTCTCGACGGAGTACTTTAGCCTCCCGTCTGACTTTGCCGAGGCGATTGACCTGACTGTCGTGTTGAACGGGGTGTCTCAATCCTTATCGCTGACCGACACCGCAAAGATTGCAGCGCAGAAGGTTCCCACCTCGTTCACCTTATGGCCGCGCTATTACGCGATTGTCGGCACGCAGGCGCAACTCTACCCGGCCCCCGACACGACCTACAACGCCACCCTAACCTACATCGCCCGCGTCCCGCCGCTCACGGATAGCAATACGTCCAACTGGGTGCTTGTCGGGGCTCCTGACGCCTACCTCTACGGCTCGCAAGCCCAGGCGGCGGTTTACCTCCGAGACCCTGAGATGCTGGCGGCGGCGGGTGGCATGTTCCGCGAGGCAATGGCCGAACTGATGCGCGATCGGGCGCAGGTGTTCGGGGCGCTTCGGACGGACGTCTACACCCGCCTTGGCGGGATGCGTTACAACATCAACGCGGATTGGTAGCGCATGGCCACGTTTACGAAGTTTGACGTTTTCACCGAGAACCTGGCGGAAGGCGTGCATGACCTGGGCGCGGATACGCTCAAGATCATGCTGACCAACTCCGCCCCGCTGGTGACCAACACGGTCAAGGCGAACCTCACCGAGATTGCCGGGGGCAACGGCTACACGGCGGGCGGCGCCACGGTGACTATCACGGCGTCCTCGCAGGCGAGCGGCGTCTATTCGCTGGTCGGCAATGACGTGGTCATCACGGCGTCCGGTGGGTCGGTCGGCCCGTTTAGGTACGCGGTGCTTTACAACGACACCCCGACCAGCCCTGCCGATCCGCTGATCGCGTTCTGGGACTACGGCTCAAGCGTGACCCTGGCCTCGGGCGAGACGCTGACCGTGGACTTCGGGTCTAACATCCTCACGGTGACCTGATGCCCACCGGCACAGCGACCCTCGACTTTGGAGCGTTCCCCGGCAGCAACGAGGCGTCGGTCACGTTCGCGGACGCCACGATTGGCGCGGGAGCGAAGGTTGAAGCGTTCGTCATGGGCGAGGACACGACCTCGGATCACACGGCGGCGGATCATCGTTACGCCGGGCAGTTTTTCTCGCTGACGGCGGCGCCTGACGCGGGTGTCGGCGGGACGATCTACGCGCGGTCGATTCACAAGATGCAGGGGACGTGGGCGGTTCGCTACGTCTGGGCAGACTAGGGACACATCATGGCTCTTGACACCAATCTCGCAGGGGGCGTCTCCGGCGCAAAGCAGGAGGTCGATGCGAACAAGAACGCGTTCGTCATCACCCCTGGCTATACCGCTGGCGGCGTTTCGTTTGGCGGTGGTCCTGACGCGGGCCACACGATGCAGTCGGAGAACGACTCCGGCGCGCTGACCGGCATCCGCCACGTCCATGCGCCCGAGACCGACGACGACTACCGCCTGCGCGTCGGCCTCGACCTCATGCTGGATCAGGAAGCCTTCACCGACACGGCGCAGAACACCGGCAAGTTCTCGCACGCCTTCACCACGCTCACCGCGACATCGAGCGCGTCGGGCCTGCTGACCAACAGCGGCAACATCACCACCACCACGACCGGCATGACGTTCGGCTCGTTCGCGCAGTTCCCGATTGGCGGGACCAGCACGCTCGTTGTCGAGACGGCGCTTTCGTTCTCCGCGCAGCCGAACGCCAACACGGTGATCGACTTCGGCGCGTTCCAGCGCGGCGCTTCGACGGCCTTTGCGCCGCTGGATGGCGTCTACTTCCGCATGACCTCGACGGGCCTGCTGGGCGTCGTCAACAACGCCGGTGTGGAGACCACGACAAGCGTGTTCCCGCTGGCGCTGGGCGCCGGCACGTTCGTCTACACGAACAACCGGGTTTATCGGTTCCTCATTCAGGTCACGAACGTCGTCACGACCTTCTGGATCGACAACCTCAAGGTCGGTGAAATCCCCACGCCAACGGGCGCGGACAGCCCTTGCCTGTCTCGCTCGCTTCCGTGGTCAATCCGCCACGCCATCGTCGGCGGTGCGGCGGGCGCGGCGACGCAGGCGCTGGTCAAAGACTACCGCGTGACCGTGCGCGGGCCGCAGTACGCCAACGTGCTCAGCACGTCGGGCAACCGCATGTTCGGCTCGTATCAGGGCCTTTCCGGCGGCACGATGGGTTCGCTCGCCACCTACGCCAACAGCACGAACCCGACCGCCGCTGCCCCAAGCAACACGGCGCTTACGGCCAACCTTCCGGGCGGCCTTGGGGGTCAGGGCGCGGTCATCGCTGCGGCTGCGGCTGTGACGGACGGCATCTGGGGCAGCTATCAGGTTCCGGCGGGCTCCACGACCGTTCAGGGCCGCAGGCTGGTGGTTCGCGGTATCCGTCTGCAATGCGTCAACACCGGCGCGGCTGTGGCGACCACGGCGACCGTCCTGCAATTCTCGCTTGCGTTCGGACACACGGCGGTTTCGCTGGCGACGGCGGAAAGCGGCTCGTTCGCCACCGGCACGGCCAAGGCTCCCCGCCGCGTGGCTATGGGCTTCCAATCCTGGGCAGTCGGTGCGGCGATTGGCGCGCCCGCCGCCGAGGGGCCGATCTACCTCGACCTCGGGGACGCGCCGATCTACGTCAACCCCGGCGAGTTCATCGCTCTGGTCGCCAAGTTCCTAGTCGGCACGGCGACGGCCTCGCAAACCATCAGCTTCATCTGGCAACCCGTCTACGGTTGGGAGTAACCGTTGAGCCTTCTCCTCGCACTTAGCGGGGGTCTTACCCTAAGCGCGGCGTCGGGGGCCTATACGGTCACCGGGGCGGACGTTGGACTAAGGGTTTCGCGGCTTCTGGAAGCCGGTGGCGGCGCTTACGTCCTGACCGGGGACAACGCGGCGCTGAGACTAACGCGCCGTCTGGAGGCATCTGGCGGGGCTTACACGGTCACCGGCGCGGATGCGGGGCTCAATCGCGGCTACACTCTGGTGGCGGGTGGCGGAAGCTACGCGGTCGCCGGTGCGACGGTCAGCTTCAGCCGCAACTATCGGATCACGTCCGATGGCGGCTGGTATGTTGTCTCGGGAACGTCGGTTCAATTCCGTGGCTGGCTGACACCCGCCCCGAACCCGGAAACGTGGTCCCCGGTCGGCGCAACGCCAAAAACGTGGGAACCAGAGGCCGTTGTGCCGGAAGATTGGACGCCGGTCCCTGTTGTGCCGGAGGATTGGACTTGAAACCTTTAGGCCCCGGCTCCGTCGTCGGCGAGGAGTTGCTGACCACGCTTCAAGAGATTGCGGCGGCCATCACCGAGATCGAAGCCCCGACCAAGCCGGTCCAGATGCCCGCCGTCTTGAACGCAAGCCTTCCGCCCGCCGCAAGCTGGCCCGGTTGCTACGTGTTTGTCACCGATAAGGACTGCATCGCCATCTCAACGGACGTGGCGGGGACTTACACATGGCTCCGCGCTGACGGCTCCGCGATCTAAGCGCCAGGGGAACCCATAATGCCCTCAAGTTACACACCCCTAGGCTTTGAACAGCAGGCCGCCGGCGAAGGCACCAACGTATGGGGCGCCCCTAAACTCAATAACGCCCTTGGCCGCATCGACAGCGCCATCGGCGGTTACTACGCGGTCGCCATCACCGGCTCGACCTCGCTCACCACGTCCAACAGCAGCACGGCGGACGCCGACAACACCGGACGCCGGGCGCTTCTCAAGTTCACCGGCTCGCTTGCCGCCAATGCGACCATCACGGTCCCCTCGGTCGGCTTTAGCCGCCTGATCTGGAACGCGACGAACAAGGTCCTGACCATCACCACCGGCGCCGGGAACACGGTGACCATCGACGCGGGCGACAAGACCGTTGTCTGGTGCGACGGCTCGGACTGCCACACGATCTATTTCGGGGGCTATGACCTCAAAGCCTACATCACGGCGCAGACCGCCAGCGCGGGCGCGGTTCCGGGGACCGTGGGCCAGTTGGGCAAGTTCCTGAAGGTCACCGTGGATGGCAGCGCGCCGACCTGGCAGCAAGTCTCAACAACCGACCTTTCCGACTATCAGACAGCCATTCTCGGGATTCAGGTGGCGTTGGCTGTGGCTTTGTAACTAGGGGACGTGCTTCCAAGTTTTGCGGCGAACAATCGAACTAATGATAACCTGAGACACGCCGTACTCTCGCCCCATCTGGGTTTGCGTTGCCTCTCCGGCCGCCCATTTGCGGCGAATCTCACGAACGGCGTCTTCGGTAAGTTTGGCTGCAAACATTTTTTCGCCGCGAGCGCCGCGCCCCTTCTCCGTGCGGTCTCTGGCGTTGTCGCCGTGGGTTCCAAGGAACAGGTGGTCTGGATTTACGCACCGGCGGTTATCGCAGCGGTGACACACGCAAATAGAACCGTCTCTCGCAAGCTCGCCAAAGTGAATGTTCCAAGAGTGCCGATGGGCCGGAATGGTCTTTCTGTGCTCAAGCGCGAACCCGCCGTAACCATTCCGAATTAGCGCAGCCGTCCAAACCCAGCAGTTGTTTGGGGCGCTCTTATCTACCTTCGACCAGAACCGCTCATTCGGATCGCGCCAATTGCCGTGCCGTTCGGATGTCTTCTTGCGTGCCATGAGCAATTCTACCGCAAACTTTGACAAATTGCCATAGCACGTTGCGCTTTAGGAGCCTGACAGATGCCCGTCACAGCCAACTCAATCATCACGCCGCAGACGCCGAAGTCGAATGTCGTCGGCCTCACCACGGCTAACACCACGTTCACCACGTCGCCGACCAACACCGTGCTTCTGGTCACGGCGGGCGTGAACGGCGCGCGGGTGACGCGGCTCTGGGCGGTTCCGCTGGAGCAGATCAACACCGCCAACAACATTCAACTTTACCGCTCATACGATGGCGGCACGACCAAGTACCTGTACGACTCCAAACTGATGGCGACGGTGACGCCGGGTGCGGCGGTGGCGAACACCCCGACCGACTTCGGATATAGCGACGACAACCCGCTGATCCTTGTCGCCAACGAGCGGCTGTATGTCGCCGAAGGTCAGACCGAAGCGGTCAACGTCGGCGCTGAGTGGGCTGACTACTGATGGCCGCTGGTCAGCCTCTCCGGGGGCTTGTGGCGCAGGGGATGGATGGGCGGAAGGCGTCTCCGACCGCCTACGCCTACACCTTTCCGCCCGGCACCTATACTTGGGTCGCTCCGGTCGGTGCGGTGTGGAAGTTCGTGCTTTGGGGCGGCGGTGGTGGTGGCAATAACGGTGGCCCGTGGGGCGGCGGCTCCGGCGCGCTGTACATCGCCGAGCGTTTCATTCCGGGCGGCGCGTCGGCCACTATTACCACCGGCTTGGGTGGCGCTGCGGGCGGCGGGGATGGGGGATCAAGCACTGTCACCCTTCCGGGTGGAGAAGTGCTTACGGCGGGCGGTGCGCTCGCTACGGTCTCGGAAGCGGGCGGCTCCGTTACGGCCAATCGGAACACCGATGTTGTCTATGCGGGCTCGGCTGGCGGGAACGGTGTCGGCGTTGCCGGAGGTAACGGCCTCGGTGGCGCTGGCGGCACGGGCGGCGCGGGCTCGGGCCTTGGCGGCGGCGGCGCGGGTTCGCCCGGTTTCGGCACGTTCCGGGGCGCAAACGGGGCCACATCAACCCTTCCGGTTCGCGCGCCTAGCGCAGGTGGGGCGGTTGACGGTGCAACGGGCAGCCGAGGTGGTGACGGCTTGATCCTCATTCAACGCGTGACCTGACATGATTCCCGAAACCGCCTTCGCCCTCCCCATCGCCTACGCGCTCGCGGATCGGTTCGCGGGTGGCGGTTGGCCGAAGCTGGATGCCCGTTTGCCGGGCCGTGGCGTGGCGTGGGCGGCCCTTGGGTGCGCGGGCCTAGGTTGGGTAGCGGCGGAGGCTTTCGGGGCGCTCCTGGCGCTTGCGTGGCTGATCTGGCGCACGCCTGCATGGGACGTGATTCCGTCCGCCTCCATGACGCCCAAGGACGGCGAAGGCTATGTGGCGACGTTTGTGCGTCATGCGCTGGTGGCCCCGCTGGTCATGCTCGCCGCCTATTGGGCCGACAAGCCGCTAATCGCCGCCGCGCCGTTCGTGGCGTTCGGGCTTGCGGCCACGATCCTGGCGGCATGGTACGGGGCCAAGGAAGCCGCTGCGATCAAGGCCGGGCGGGGCATAGGCGACGAGAACGCGACGGTTGAACTGGCGCGCGGTGCGGCGTTCGGAATAGCGGCGGTGATTGCGTGCGCGTTGTTCTAGAGCTCCCCCCCGGCCTTAACGGCGACGACACCACGTTCGCGGCCTCGGGTCGGTGGGCGGACGGTTCCAACGTCCGGTTCCGTGAAGGCAAGTTTGAGACGATAGGCGGTTGGGAACTGCTGACCACCACGGCGCTGACGGGTGTTTGCCGGACGGTGTTTGGGTGGACGAACACCGCCGCTGAATTGAACATCGCCTTCGGAACGAACACGAAGCTGCAACTTTGGTACGACTCCACCGTGTACGACATCACGCCGTCCAGCGGCTTCACGCCGGGCGCGGCGGACGGAACCGGCGGCGCGGGATACGGCACGGGCGCCTATAGCGTCGGGGACTATTCCGAGCCTTCCACGGCGGCTTACTACCCGCTCACATGGTCGCTGTCGGCCTGGGGGCAAAACCTGATCGCCAACCCGCGCGGTCAGACTATCTTCGCGTGGACGAACAACACGGCAAGCCCTGCGGCGGCGCTCTCCAACGCCCCGGACGAGTGCACCTACGCCCTTGTCGCCCCGACGCGTCAGGTGTTCGCGCTCGGATGCTCGGCGGAAAGCGGCGGGGTGTTCGATCCGCTGATCATCCGGCACTCGTCGGTCGGCGACAACAACGAATGGAACACGGCGGCCAACACCACGGCGCGCGAATATCGCTTGACAGGCGGCGGACGCATCGTTGCGGGCCGGGTGATGGGTCAGGCCATCCTGATCTGGACCACGGAAGGGCTTTGGCTGGCCTCTTACGTCGGATCGCTGACGAATATCTGGTCGATCTCCAAGGTCGGCTCGCAATGCGGCCTCATCGGGCCAAATGCGGCGGTGGTGGTGGGTCAACAGGCGTTCTGGATCGGTCCCGACCTGCAAATCTACACCTACGCGCTCGGCGGGGCGCCTCGGGCGGTGAATTGCCCGATCCTGCGGGGCTTTTCGGACAATCTGGCGTCGGCTCAAGGTGACAAGATCGTCGCCTCCTCGAATGGGCGGTTTTCCGAAATCCGATTTGACTACCCCGACGCCCGCGACGGCAACGAAAACAGCCGATACATCGCCGCTCACGTCCCGACGCTGAACGCAGACGGCCAATACGCGTGGTATCGGGGCGACATGGCGCGCACGGCCTTTGTGGACGCCCCGCCGCATCCCATCCCGACCTATCCGCTCGGCGTGGACGATGACGGCTATGTCTACTGGCACGACAAAGGGACCAGCGCCGATGGCGCGGCCTTCTCGTGGTACATCGAGACCGCCGACAACTACATCTCGCCCGACGTCAACGCGATGGTTCGTCAGGTTCAGCCGGACTTCAAGAACCAGCAAGGCCCGGTGTTTGTGGACGTGACCACGAAGTTCGCGCCGCAGGGTGACGCCACGACGGTGACGGGCTCCGCAATGGCGCCCGGTGACCGCAAGTCGGACGTTCGGGCAACCGGAAGGGTCATTCGTGTCAAGTTTTACGGAAACTCTAGCCCCACCTTCTGCCGAGGCGGAAACCCTACCGTTGACTACACTCCAGCGGGTGGCCGTTGATTGGGGCGCGTGCCGTGATTGGCTTCTGCCCTGCATGGTGGACACGACCGAAGAAGAGGTGTTCGCCGATCTGATCGCCAACCGCGCGCAACTCTGGCGCGGGGATCGGTCGGCGATGGTGCTGCAGCTAATCGCCCCGCCGCCGGTGCTGCATATCTGGCTGGCGGGCGGGGATTTGGGCGACCTTCTGGCGATGCGGGCCGGGCTTGAAGCCTGGGGCCGCACGCAGGGGTGCGAAGCGGTCACGATCAACGGTCGGAACGGCTGGCGGCGGGTGTTGGCCCGGTTTGGCTATGAGCCGGACGGCGAGGAACTACGGAAGGCCCTGCGATGAAAAAAAAGACCCGCA
>Ga0315903_10011771_pt1 | contig 10270 bp, 11 predicted proteins | sample LakEriMetagenome_7_FD_203524 | JGI IMG/M metagenome (GOLD analysis project Ga0315903, IMG submission 203524) | Freshwater fungal communities from buoy surface, Lake Erie, Ohio, United States - Buoy 2 MA119 | ecosystem: Environmental > Aquatic > Freshwater > Lake | place: USA: Lake Erie, Ohio... | reverse complement strand
GGACGCCGCGGAGCCCCCAGGCGGGGCCTGGCCGCCGGGTCCAGCAGGCTCCTCTCCAGGGCTGGGTTCCGCGATAGCGGCCTTCAAGGGAGCAGCCCCGCCCGCGAGGCGCCCCCGGCGGCCATCGCCCCCCGCCAGTCGCCAAGCCAGCGTCGCGCCTCTGGATCCTGGCGGGCCAACCGCCGCAGCAGGGCGCCGGGTTGGCCCGCTGCTGTCGCCGTGCGCAACAGCTCCTTCGCTACCAACCGGCCCGTTCGGCGGCTGGTGTGCACCGCCAAGGCCGCCTGGGCCACGGCGACCGGCGCGGCCGGGGCCAGGCTGAGGCCGCCGCTCAAGGGGGCCGCCAGCACCAACAGCTGGCGCACTGCGGCCAACAGCGCCTGCAAGGCCAACGCCGTGGCCCCGAGCAGGGCGTTCTGTCCGCCGACGCGGCCGAGCAAGGCCCGGATGCCACCGCGATCCAACGGCAGCCCGTACAACTGGCTGAGCTGGGCCACCAGGGCGGCATCCGCGGCCATGCCACCCAGCAGATCCAACACGGGCAGCGGATTCATCGCCACGCCGGTGGCCTTGGCGGCGGCATAGCGCCCGATCAAGCTCTGAGCCTGGCGACGCCCCAGCCGCAGTCGGGTCGCATGCAGGCTGGCCGCAAAGCGATCGGCGGCCCGCAGGGCGTTCAGCGCCAGCATCAGCTCGCCCTGCCGTTCCAGCAGGTCGATCAAGGCGTGGCGCAGCGGCGCGATGCGCGGCGGCTGCGCCTGACTGCGCACCCGGCCATCGTCCAGCAACTGCGCCATCCGCGGCGCCGCGGCCACGGCGATCGGCCGCAGCTGGCGCGCTGCCGCTGGTAGACGCCGTTGAATGCTGTCCAGCAGCGAAGGCAGCTCCGCTTCGGGCCAGCAGTCGCAGCGGTTGAGCACCATCAGCAGCGGCTTGCCGCTGGCCAACAGCACCTCCAGGGCCTCCAGCTCCGGCTCGGCCAGGTCGGCATCGATGACCAGCAGCACCAGATCCGCCCCCAGGGCCACCCGGGCCGCCAGCCGCGCCCGCGCCGCCGCGCCGATCTCGTCAATGCCGGGTGTGTCTACCAGTTCAACGCCGGCCAGACCGTGGAGGGGCTGCTGCCAGGGGCAGCTGGCCTGGTGCCGCGTGCAACCGTGGGCCAGGTCGGTGGCGAAGCGCTCCTCTCCCAGCAGGGCGTTGAGCAGGCTCGATTTGCCGACCCCCACCCGGCCGAACACCGCCAGCCTTGGTCGCCGCTGGCCCAGGCGCGTCAACTGGCGATCCAACCCCGCCAGCTCTCCAGCTAAGAGGGAGGCTTCCCGCGGGCTCAGGCGCAGGGCCTGACGCCAACGCTCGAGCAGCAGTCGGGCGCGCTCGGGGGTTGAGGGGCGGGCGGCAGAATCGTGGCGCCAGGGTTCTGGGGTGCCGGATCCAGCTCGCTTGGCGTCAGCCCCGTGTGCTGGGCCGGCGTCGGAGGCCAGGGGCGGCCGCCGGGTTGCCCGCGGGCCATCCGGGGCATCCCGCGAGACGAATCCAGTTCGCGGCTGATCGCGGCGGAAGGGTTTGGGCAGGGGAACCACTCCCAGGCACTTGGCTATTCAAGCTTCTCCAGCAGGGGGGTGCCGCTGCGGTACCCCGGCCTCCCGCGTCCCTCGGGTCCAACTCGCGCTGCACCGCTGGGGCCCGGGCCTTGCCAGGGACGGGCCCACTGGAGGGTGGCCTCGCAGCGGCTGCGGCTGTGCCATCTTCAGCTCGCAGCGCTCGATGAGATGCCGATGGACCGGACCAGTGCCTTCGATGCGGCCCTGTTCGCCGATCGGCGCGATCGCTTCCTGCACCGGCTCGGCGGCGCCGCCGCCGTGATCCCAGCGGCGCCCTTGGTCACCCACCACGCCGACGTGGAGCATGCCTTCCGTCAGAACAGCGACTTCTGGTACCTGACCGGTTTCGATGAACCCGGCGCCGTGGCGTTGCTGCTGCCCCACCGCCCCGACACGCCCTTCGTGCTGTTCGTGCAACCCCGGGATCCCGCCGCCGAGGTGTGGAACGGCTTCCGCTGGGGTTGCGAGGGGGCGGTGCAGCGCTTTGGAGCCTCCGAAGCCCATCCCCTGTCCGAGTTGGAGCAGCGCCTGGCCGGTTATTTGGAGGGTGCCGAGGGCATCGCCTTCCGGGTGGGCCGCCACCCCCAGGTGGAACCGCTGGTGCTGGGGGCCTGGGCCCGCCAACTCGACCGCGCTCCCCGCAGCGGCACCGCTGCCCTGGGCCTGGTCGCCCCCTGCCCGATCCTGCATGAGTTGCGCCTGCGCAAGGATCCCGCCGAGCTGGAGCGGCTGCGCCTGGCGGCTCGCATCTCCGCCGAAGCCCACGAGCTGGCGCGGCAGGTGGCCCGCCCGGGCCTGAGCGAGCGCCAGGTTCAGGCGGTGATCGAGCAACACTTCCTGGAGCGGGGCGCCCGCGGACCCGCCTATGGCTCGATCGTCGCCGGTGGCGACAACGCCTGCGTGCTGCACTACACGGCCAATGCCGCTGAGCTGCGTGATGGCGACCTGCTGCTGATCGATGCCGGCTGCAGCCTGAGCGACTACTACAACGGCGACATCACTCGCACCTTCCCGATCAACGGACGCTTCAGCGGCGAACAGCGGGCCCTCTACGAGCTCGTGCTGGCCGCCCAGGAGGCGGCGGTTGCTGCGGTGCGGCCCGGAGGCACGGCCGAGGAGGTGCATGGCACCGCCGTGCGCACACTGGTGCAGGGGTTGCTGGAGTTAGGCCTACTGCGCGGGTCGCTGGAGGAGCTGATTGAGCAGGGCAGCTACCGCCACCTCTACATGCACCGCACGGGCCACTGGCTTGGCCTCGATGTCCACGATGTGGGGGCTTATCGGCTGGGGGAGCATCCGGTGCAGCTCGAACCGGGCATGGTGCTCACCGTGGAACCGGGGCTCTATGTGAGCGATCGGCTGGCGGTGCCGGAGGGCCAGCCGGAGATCGAGGAGCGCTGGAAGGGGATCGGCATTCGCGTCGAGGACGATGTGGCGGTGATGGAGCACGGTCATGAGGTGCTCACCGCGGCGGCGCTGAAGGCTCCGACCGCGATGGAGCGTTGAGCGCCAGACGCTGCGTCGCCTCCGAAGTTGGCGCCGCGGGCTGAAATGCGCCAGACAGCCAGGGCCTATCGCCAGAAAGCCTTCAGCGGCCCTCGGCCGCCAGCAGCGCCTCGATCGTGTCGAGGCCGTCGGCGCTGTGGGCCAACACGCGGTCGGCGCCAGCGGCGCGCAAGGCCTGTTCGTAGCGCTGGCGGGCCGCCTCGGCACCTGGACGCGCCAGGTGGGGGGGCGCTACCGCCAAGCTGAGCCAGCGTTGGCCTGGCCGTTGGGCCCGGGCCTGGATCACGGTCTCCACATCGGCCACCGTGTCGCCCAGGTAGGCGACCGGGGGAGCGCCGGGGCCGAGTTCTCCGCCACCCCCGTGGGCCAGCAGACGGCTGGCGAGCTGGATCAAGCCCTGGGGATTCGGTTTGTCCGGGGCGTCTCCCATGGCGATCAGGGGAGGATTCACCAATCCCAGCCGGGTTTCCAGCACGAAGCGGCAGGATGGTGGTTCGGCGCCGCTGACGAAACCCCAGCCGATGCCGCTGGCCGTCAGGCGCTCGAAACTGGTTCCTTGCAGCAACAACGGTTCGGCACCGATGAAGCCGCGCCACTGGCTGGGATCCCCCTCGGGATCGCCGCCAAAGTAAAACTCGCCGAACACCCGCACCAACTCAGCAAAGGGGGGCTCGGGTGCCACGTCATCTCCTCTGGCCCGGTGGCGGCGGATCAGTTCGGCGGAGGCCTGCCAGTCGTTGTTCCAGCGGCCCTCGCTCTTCAGGGCGTCGATGGCGCTGGCTTCTGGCCGCCAAGCGCAATAGTGATCAACCGTTTCAATGATGGCGCGGCGGTAGCTGGCGCTGACATCGCGAACCACACCATCGATATCGAACAGCAGGATGGCTCGGAGGCTCAGGGCTGACCGGGAGACTCCCGGCAGGCTAGACCGAGGCGGGTCAGCGCTCAGCGCTCCCCCACTGGGCCTCGGCGGTTGATCGCCTCCCGCTGGTAGGGTTGTTGTTTGCTCCTCTCTCTTGAGCGTCGAGACCATGACAGCTGCCAAGGGCGCCGTCGATAACGTTGCGGTGGCCGCCGTGGAGGAGGTGGAGGACCTCCCTCTCGCCTCCGATCCCGTTCCGGCCCGCCCGGTGCTGCGGGGTGGCAACGCTGCCCTGGCTACCGCCACCATTGATGAAGATGGCGTGCCATCGGGTTACACCCCGAAGGCCGATGAAGGGCGATTCCTGCTCAAGATCCTCTGGTTGCCAGATAATGTCGCCTTGGCGGTTGATCAAATCGTTGGCGGCGGCCCAAGCCCACTCACGGCTTACTTCTTCTGGCCCCGGGAAGATGCCTGGGAAACGCTCAAGAGCGAACTCGAGGCCAAGAGCTGGATCACCGACAACGAACGGGTGGAGATTCTCAACAAGGCCACCGAGGTGATCAACTACTGGCAAGAGGAAGGGCGAGGCAAGTCGCTGGAGGAAGCCAAGGTTAAGTTCCCCGACGTCACCTTTTGCGGCACCGCCTGAACGGTTTGCCATCGGGCTGCCACGCCAGGGTTCCGCAGCACCATCGAAGCTCTTACGCCGTTGCTGCGGTTCCCTTCGGGGCGTGGGTCTGGTCCCCAAGCCCGGCTACTGGTTGACAGCCCAATGCCGCTACTGGTGGTTAGCTTTCCGCAGCGCTGGCATCAGACCTGCTCTTCTTGGGCACTGCGTTCATCCAGCCCGAAACAATCATCAACGGGTTTTTCACAGTTGGACGGTGTGCAACCGGCTCTCCGCCGAGGAGACGATTGCAAACGGCCCCATGAGAAACGCAATGTCGGCAACGGCATCGCCGCTCTCACCACCAGGCCCGCCCTGAGTGAAAGCAACACTGGCGAAAAAGGCAACAGGAGGTTGATGGGCCACACCATGCTCCTCCTGTTGGGCGCAGTCGTGGAGCAAGCAAGATGCACGGAAAAGGGGGGCATGGGGGGAGGGCTTCTGCGCGATCAAACGGCGCGTGTTGGGTTGCCTAGAACAGATCTGATGAGCGTCCTATGGGATCGGCATGGCCGTTGGCGTTCGGCGATGTGCTGAGCTTGCTCGCCGGTTTGTTGAGCTATGACTTTGTTGAGCTTTAACGTTGTTGAGCTTTGATGGTGTGTTGGTTCCAGCAGGCTGCGATCCAGGACACCAGCAGAACCTCATGTTGCTGCCACCCTGGCAGCCTGACTCCCAGCCACGCTTCACCGTCCGCCCGCCTGCTGCAGGGCCTGGCTGATCGCGTGGGCGGACCAGGTCAGCAGCCCCCAGCCCACACCGAGCAATGTGCCCCACCACCAGGTGCTGCTCCAGAGCCGATCGCCGGGTCGACTCGTGTCTTCCGAGCTCGTGCGCGGCAGCTGCCAGGCCAGTTGCAGGGAGGCGTAGATCACCAGCAGCACCCAGGCGGGCACGTTGAGCTGACCCGGCAGCCCCAACCGGAAGCTCAGTTCTCGCCATTGCAGCAGGCTCAGGCAGGCCGCCAGTCCGATCAGAGCCCCCACCGGTCCGGCGGCGCCTCCCCAGCGGCGCAGCGTCATGCCGCTGGCCCGAGCGGAAAGTACGGCCAGAAGCTCGGTGGCGAGCGCGGTGAGGCTATAGCGCAACACCACCTGGTTGAGGGGAAGGGGGCTGGGACCCAGCAGGATCAACAACAGCAGCACATGGGTGAGGGCCTCTCCACCGCGGGCATGGAGCCAGGGGGCGGTGAACCAGCGCCAGGCCAACCGCGGATCGGCGCTGCTGGGCAGACTGAGCAAAGCGTGGCGCCGCAACCGGCGCAGCGGCCCGCTGCTGCCGATCTGAAGCGCCAACAGCGTCAGCGCCAGGCTGACTCCACCGCTCCAGCCCCAGCCATCCAGCAAGGCTTGATCCAGCTGCGCCGCAGCCCAGGCCAACACCAAGCAGACGCTGAACCCAAGCGCCAACCCCGGGGCGATGGCGATGATCTCCTCCGCCAAAGCGCTCCATGGGAGGCGGACGGGATCGGGAGCCTCATGCGCCAGGCTGGCTGCGCTTGCCGCAGGGGCAACCTCCGCCGCGCTTGCTCCCGTAGGGAGCTCCAGTTCAGGGCGCCTTGAGGGCGGCGCGCCGGCGGCAGCCCTTTCTGCCCCGAGGCTATCGTCTGGCCCTGGGCGCCTCAGAACTGGCGCTGGCGAAAATCCGGCGGACGGCAGGCCTGGCGCGACGTCAGCGGCGGCGCTCAAGGGCTGGTTTGCGCTGAGCTGGGGGCTGGGGCTGGATGGCCCAACGGGAGCGCCATTCCAGGGTGAGGCCGGAACGCTGGCATCGTGATGGTTGGAGGCCGCGTTCGAACCAGGCTGCGGAGCGGATCCCTGGCCCCCGGAGCGCAGGCCGGTGGCAACGTGGATCAGATCTTGCAGCTCGGCCAGCACCGCTGGGGCGTAGGTGCGCGCCAAGACCCCACAGAGAGCCTCCACCGCCGCGGCGGAGGCGGGCTGGGGCTGACGCAGCAGATTGAGAAATTGGGGCTGGGCGGCCAGGTCCCGCAACGGCGCCTTGAGGGTGTCCTGCTCCCCGAGCAGATCGATCAGGCGGTTAGCAAGGGCAGGGCCACTGGCGGGACACCACCGATCGACCGTGATCCAGTGGCGCAGCTCGCGACCGAGCTCCTCACCCTTGCCCATTCAGCGATCCGAAGCGCCCTGAGCTTAGGGAGCTGGCCACACGCAGCCTCTCCGAAGTCCGAATGGTGAAGGGTGAAGGGTGGAGATCCGTCCGCGACAGAAGTCCTTGACACAAGTCCCTGACGCAAATCGGTGACGCAAGTCCATGACACAAGTCCAAGGCGCTGGTCTTTGGTCGCAAGCGCCTCGCGGCGGCGGGGCCCAAGGGCATCTCCACAAAGCTCAGCGGCGAATCGCTTCAGCTGTGGGCGCCCCGGCCAACTTCGGGGCGACGGCCCGCGGGGGGGGAGTGGTCAGTTGCTGTTGACAGCCGCATCCGCCTCGAACTGCTGAGCGGCCTGCAAGGTGGCTTCGATATCGAAGAGGGAGGTGGCCAGCTTGGGGCTGATCGTGAAGGTGTCCAAACCGGCGGCCGCGAGGATGGTCAGATCCTTGGGCTGCCGCAGGCTGGCCACCAGCAACCTCAGCGGAGTATCCAGTCCGTCCAGGCAGCGCTGCATCTCGATCAGCTCGGCGTGGCCATCACGCCCTAAGTCGAGAAGACGCCCAAGGTAGGGGGCAAGGTATGTCGCGCCCAGGGCGGTGGCCACCAGGGCCTGGTGCGGTTCGTAAGCGGCGGTGAGGGTCACCGGCATGCCCAAAGCAATCAGCTCCCGGGCCGCCAGCGCTCCGAACCGGGTGATCGGTAGCTTCACCAGCACCTGTCCTGGGGCGAGCGCCGCCAACTCCCTGCCGCAGGCGGCATAGGCCTGAGCATCAGCACCCCAAGCCTGCAGATGCAGCTCGCTGGCCCCCAGCTCCAGAGCCCGTCGCGTCAACGCTGCCAGGGTGTCGAGACGGCAGGGCTGGCCGGCGCGGCGCAACAAGGTGGGATTGCAAGTGATGCCGTGGAACAAACCAGAGGGCAGCCACTCCTCCCAGGCCTTCACATCAGCCGTATCAAGGAACAAGCGCAGGCGCATGGTCTGGAGCAAAGGGCTACCCATGGTCGCCATGGCCCTAGCTAGAAGTTTAAGGATAGTCGCCCGCATCAGGGATAGCCGCCTTCTTCAGGCAACAACTCAATGGCTGGCTTCCCCAGTGGTGTGACCTTCCAGGCTGGCGGCAAGCCTTCCATTCATCACCCTTCGAGAGCCATTTGTGAGGACGTCCTGGTCAACTGCCAGGGCGGCAACCGCCATTCAGGCAGTGGCATGGGGCTCGCTTGCTTGCCTGGCTGATGACACGGGATATCCAGGGAATCCTGGAAAGCTGGCCAAAAAAAACCGCCCCCAAAACCCTGGGAACGGTTGGTATGGCAACATTCAAGCCGACCGACTGGCGAGAGCAATACTGCGCCCGCTGGGGCTGGTGAACACGTCAGCAACTGGCAAGTCGCTCTCAAGTGAGCAGCGGCATGTCGTTCGACCCTCAGGATCCCTTAGCCGCAGACACCCGTGCCCGGGCACGACCAAGGGAAATCTGGGCCTTCACCTTCTCAGGGCTGGCGGGTTTCCCCTCAAAACCGGTGAGATTTTGTTGGGCCTTTTCGAGGTCCTGTTCGGCAGCGGCAAGATCAATGCCACTGCCCAGTTGGGCCTCGTTGGCCAACACGGTGACCTCGTTGGCTTCCACTTCGGCGAAGCCGCCGCTCACAGCAATCGATTGCCAGGATCCGGCCTGACGCAACCGCACCACCCCCGGCTCAAGGGCAGTCAGCATGGAGACGTGACCGGTGAGGACGCCCAGCTGGCCAGTGCTGCTGGGCAGAATCACCTCGTCAGCTTCGCCGTCATAAACGCTCTGGTCTGGGGCCAGAACACGCAGGTTCAGTGTCATGGGGAAGATCTCCGATCAAAGCAAACGATTACTTGGCATCCGCCAGAATCTTGGCGGCTTTGGCTCTCACTTCATCAATGTTGCCAACCAGGTAGAAAGCAGCTTCAGGCAGATCGTCGAGTTCGCCAGCGAGGATTTGGTTAAAGCCTTGGATGGTTTCATCGAGTTTTACATATTTGCCGGGCATGCCAGTGAAGATCTCAGCCACGAAGAAGGGCTGGGAGAGGAACTTCTCGATTTTGCGGGCCCGATCCACCGTGCGGCGATCATCCTCCGAAAGTTCATCCAAGCCAAGAATGGCAATGATGTCTTGCAGTTCCTTGTAGCGCTGCAGAGTGGATTGAACGGCGCGGGCCGTACGGTAGTGATCATCACCTACCACCGAAGGCTGCAACATGGTGCTGGTGGAATCCAAGGGATCCACGGCGGGGTAGATGCCCTTGGAGGCCAAGCCGCGGCTCAGCACCGTGGTGGCATCCAGGTGGGCAAAGGTTGTGGCGGGAGCGGGGTCGGTTAGGTCGTCCGCTGGCACGTACACGGCCTGAATCGATGTGATCGATCCCTCCAGGGTGGAGGTGATGCGCTCCTGCAGTTGACCCACGTCCGTACCGAGCGTGGGCTGGTAACCCACGGCGGAAGGCATGCGGCCCAGCAGAGCGGACACCTCCGAACCGGCTTGCACGAATCGGAAGATGTTGTCGACGAAAAGCAGCACATCCTGCTTGTTCACGTCGCGGAAATGCTCAGCCATGGTGAGGGCCGAGAGACCCACGCGCATACGGGCGCCAGGGGGCTCATTCATCTGGCCATAACATAGAGCCACCTTAGACTTAGAGAGATCTTCAGAATTGATCACTCCAGACTCTTTGAATTCCTCATAGAGATCATTGCCTTCGCGGGTGCGCTCGCCCACCCCTGCGAACACCGAAACACCACCATGCTCTTTGGCGATGTTATTGATGAGTTCTTGAATCAGCACGGTTTTGCCCACGCCGGCACCACCGAACAGGCCCACCTTGCCACCTTGGCGATAGGGAGCAAGCAGGTCGATGACCTTGATGCCCGTTTCGAACACTTTGGGCTTGGTTTCGAGTTCGGTGAGCTTGGGGGCCTCGCGGTGGATCGGCGAGGTCATGGAAATGTTCACCGGGCCCTGCTCATCCACAGGCTCACCGAGCACATTGAAGATGCGACCCAGGGTGGCTTCGCCCACGGGCACGGAGATCGGAGCGCCGGTGTCGAGCGCCGCCATCCCCCGCACCAGTCCGTCCGTGCTGCTCATGGCCACGGCACGCACCCTGTGGTCGCCGAGCAGCTGCTGCACCTCAGCGGTCAGAGCGACGTTCTGGCCCGCGGGATTGGTGGTTTCGATCCTGAGGGCGTTGTAGATGCGGGGCAGCTGGCCGGCCGGGAATTCCACGTCGAGCACCGGCCCGATCACCTGCCGAACGATGCCTGTTGTGCCGGTTGCGGCGGGAGCTGCAGCAGCCATTGGGTTAGGGGAGGGCGGGAGACAGTTCAATCAGGCCTTTTGTGCTGGCGAAAACAACCAGCCGCCTGAAGCGGCGCAACCTTACCACCGCGAGGCACTGCGCCGACTGGATCGGCTCGGCCTGACGGCTGGGTCAAATGGCCACCAACGCATGGTGTCCCCGCCGCAACGTTCCAGCCGTTATGAAGA